>JABUBO010000705.1_pt1 | contig 11027 bp, 11 predicted proteins | sample 7240361 | NCBI WGS metagenome assembly JABUBO01 (sample SAMN07256346, study PRJNA390944) | subsurface metagenome | isolation source: Methane hydrate marine sediment | place: Pacific Ocean: Eastern North Pacific, ODP site
AAGACAGCCCCGACAAGCTAGCTAAATTTGGAAGCGGGGCATAGTGGCTGACTGGTCAAGATATTTCCCAAGAAATAATTAAACGCCCGGGCTCAAAGGTTAGACGACCAAACATTTGTGCCAGAGATGGTTGTTACCTAGCAACACACATGCCATAATAGTATTACGGCCATTATGACAGATGCTAGCATTCGACAAAAGGTTTCAAAGTTGTTAAGCTACATGTCCTCAAAATCAAAATACTTGCTCATCTCTGTTACTCTATCTCTTATAGTTATCAGTCTTCCTTTCCTTATTTCCTGTACGGAACAAATTGGTGACGAAAGCCCTGAGCTGGATGAACTCCGAGTTACTTCGTCGGATAACGTTGTGGTCGCGGTTGGAGATGTGATGTTGTCGAGGCAGGTAGGTGAAATGATCAGGATTAAAGGCGACCCTAAAGCACCTTTTTTGAAAACAGCGGAAATATTGGAAGAAGCAGATATAACTTTCTGTAATTTGGAAAGTCCTTTCTACGATGAAGAGCCACCAATTGAAGGAGAAATGATTTTTGGAGCTGACCCCGAAACTATTGAAGGTTTGAAATACGCCGGTTTTGACGTCGTTTCCCTGGCTAATAATCACTTCGGAGACCAGGGAGTAGCCGGGATGAACTTTACCCTTTCTCATCTCAATAAGAATGAGATTGAATTCATTGGTGCTGGGGAAAGTGAAGTAAAGGCAAGGGAACCGAGAATCATTGAGCGAAATGGAGTGAAATTTGCTTTTCTGGGCTACAACGATACGCAGTCAGCTATCCGAAAGGGCTACGCGGCTACATCGGAAAAACCAGGTGTTGCTGTGTTGACCAAGGAGAATCTCACGCAAGATATCAAAAGAGCAAAACAAAGGGCACACGTTGTGATTGTCTCTATTCACTGGGGAACTGAATATGAACAGTCGCCGACCGAGCGTCAGAAAATGTTTGCACATCTAGCAGTTGATTCCGGAGCCTCACTAGTTCTAGGTCACCACCCTCACGTTATTCAGCCAGTGGAGGAATACAAAGATGGCTATGTCTTCTACAGTTTGGGGAATTTCGTCTTCGACCAGATGTGGTCAGAGAAAACAAGAAATGGCTTGATAGCTAGGATATTCTTTGAAGAAGGGCAGATAAAAAAAGTAGAGACAATAAAAGTTACTATTTACGAGTCCCACCAACCTTGCCCAGAGGATTGGGAGTAGGCATTGGCAGTTTACAGACGGGGTATCGGTGCTTTTTATGTATATTAATGCTAATGGTTCTCTCTCCCTTGGGCCAACAACCTGTGCCCCCTCGAGGTAAAAGCTGGGGATTTTGCCCTTATTCCACCCCCTTCTCCAATGTAACATATAATTAACCGCCAGGACTCCCCGTTGTTCCTGGCTAGCGTGTAGAGCTGGTTGCCACAAGCCCTAGAATCAAAATCTAGCCTCCTTCATGGGCTTTTGAATAGGTGATTACCTGTGTGGTTGAAGGGGCGACGCCCCTTCTCGTTGAAAGGAGATGCCAAACTCCAGTCTATCAATCGCTTCAGCCTGCTCCTTATTCTCAATCTTAATATACCTCATAGTGGTGTTAAGACTCTTATGACCGGCGAGGTCTTTTATGGTGAACGGCCCTACTCCCTTCTGATGCAGCCTAGTGCAGAAGGTATGCCTCAAGATATGGGGACCTCGCTTACCCTTGACGATGCCAGCCAGCTCTAGGTATCTTCGCACTATACCATAAATATATCTACGGTCCAGATTGTCCCCATTGGTTCCGGTAAATAATGTGCCATTTTGAGCCTCCGGGCGGTTGGCCAGATACCTTGCTAGCATGTTAACTGTCTCACCGTTTAGGTGGAGATACTGCTCTTTATTTCCTTTCCTGGTTACTTTTATCTGGCCTCTCCCTAGGTCAACATTAACTAGCTCCAGATTTGTTAGCTCTGATACCCGCAGCCCAGTATGAAGGAAGAGGACAACCATCGCCATGTCCCGGTCACGAACCTGTGGCTTAGCTTCCCGAGCTATTGTCGTCAAAAGGTGAATAGACTCCTCATCAGTGAGGTATTCTGGCTCTTTCTCTGGTATCTTGGGGCTCCTTATTGAGGCTGCTGGGTTAACTTCTAATTCCCCATTCTCTACCAGGTAGTTAAAGAATGACTTTATCGCCGCCAGTTTTCGCGCCCTAGTGACATTGGAGTTACCTCTGCTACTGGCTACATAGTCTAGATAAGCTCGAATATCATCCTTGGTGGCTTCTCCCACTTCAACTTTGCCACGCTGACGTAGAAAGGGGATTAGCCCCTTTTCTATATCAAGCCGGTATGCTTCGATAGTGCCCTGAGAAAATCCCTTCTCAATCTGAAGATAGTGAAGAAATCTGTTTAACTTGCTTCTCACGTCTCCTTCCCTTTAGGCACTAGCATAGCACTCAACTAAATATTGTTTTTGTCAATGCCAAGTATTGACAAAAATAATATTTAGTGCTACGTTAACTAATGTAAAGATAAATCCAGATGTTCTCCACGAAGCTCGAGTAGAAGCGCTACGTTCAAGAAAGACATTGGGACAGTGGCTTGAGGAGGCAATACAGGAGAAGGTGGCAAGGGAAGAAAAGAAGGTTAAATAAAAAAGACCTGCGGGAACAGGTCTCTTCCGAGGATGTTAAGATAATGGGTTCATATAGTTGTTTTTATTATAAACAAATACTAAACATAAGTCAAGCAACAGGGCTCAGAGACCTCAACTGTGAGTGTTCTTTGAGCCCTTTCAGTTTTCTTGCGGCAGGGTGCTCGGGAAATCATGGCGAATTTTAGGAAGCTCAACCCCCCGTCCCGTGAGGTGCCTTGACCGTAATCGGGGTCAGCACCCTGCCTCAAGTGAGGTTAATGATGACAATGCTAGGTAAGATTAAGGCCTTTTTCAAATGGTATGGAAAAGGAATGGGGTTTTTTGAACCAAAACCAGAAGCGAAAGGTACTGAGAAAAAAGCGGCTGAGCCTCCTGAGGCAAAGGTAGCCGAGGCTCCTGAGCGGTAATGACCATAGTAAACGAGGTTGAGAGCGGATGATGAATAACGATTACATCAAGGGGTACTTCGATGCTCATGGATATATTTATTCCATCAAAAGGCAAAGTGGAGCCCTCCGCTGGCGAATTGTCTTTCAGGACCAAGACAGGAGCCAAATAGGGGAAGTGCATACCTTCCTAACAAACGAGGGTTATCACTCTGGTATCTACCCGTGCAAGGACAACGGCCGTTTTGGCCCTCGTACCGTTCAAAAAATAACTATCACGAAACAAGCTGAGGTTGAGCGCTTCATAAAAGAAATAGGCACAGAAAGATCAGAGTCGCGGGAACGATTTAATCAGTTCTTGATTGATAAAGGAGCAGCCGGAGTTTAGTGGTGGCTAGAAAAATGGCGGACCTTGCCGGGGGAAACCAGGGTGCTGGGGTTTTATGATTACCGCCAGCTTAATTAGAGCACGCACTCCTCCCGTATCCGGAGCCCTGTGGTAATCGGGCTTAGCGGCAGGGCCCAGTAGGTAGAATAGAATAAGGAGAGCAATGAAACTGAACACAAGGGTTTTTGAGTTATGTAACGGGAAATACCGAAACCTGGTTGAGTTAGCCCAGACGATGGAAATATCGAATGACCTAATTTACAGCGTAAGAAGAGGTGACCGTAACATCAACGGAAGGTTCATTATTGGGGCAACAAAAGCCTTTCCCGGATATAAACTTGATGACCTTTTCTATGTCTCAGAGGATTAGCTAGTGAAAAGTTCTAATAATTTACGGGCAGGGTGCTCGGAAATCAAATAAAGGAGGTTGATGCCTATGGAACAAAACTTAGGTGAGGTAGAGGTGGAGAAATAATACAAAATTAAGGAGGAAAAACTGGTGAAAAAGAAGATTTTATGGATATTGCTGAGTTTCTTACTGGTGGCGGCTTTAGTGCTGTCCTCTTGTGCTAAGGAAGAGGTAGTAGGAGAGGAAGAAGAGGAAGAGGAGGAAGAAGAAGTAGTAGGAGAGGAGGAAGAGGAGGAGGAAGAGGAGGAGGAAGAGCCAGCAGCAGGCGCGCCACAATATGGTGGAACGCTCACCATTGTCGACCGTCTATGTAGCACTGAAGGAATTCCGGATCCGATCCAAGGTGTTTGGTACGGCCCAATGTTCAGCAATATCGTTCTTGATAGCCTGTTCATCGGAGACATGGAGACGTATGGAGCGAGTGGTAGAGGCGGCACCGAAGAACATAATTTTTGTGATGCGGAAGTCCCTCAGAGAATGCTTATCAGCCGTTTGGTCGAAAGTTGGGAAGTTACTCCGGAGAAGGCAGTTTTCCACATACGCCCCGGTGTTTATTGGTCGGGTATAAGCATAAATCCAGTAATGGAACCGAGGGAATATACTGCCGATGACTTCGTATTTAACTCAAAACGCCTATTAGAGGGGGCAACATCCGGCGTTTCAATAAGACAAGCGGGCTGGTTAGGCTCAATATACGCTGAGGACGAACACACGGCTGTTTGGGAATTCGAATATTTCTACCCTTGGTGGGAGACTGCTCTGGTCATTTCTTGGAGGCAGCATTTACCCCCTGAAACGGTCGAAGCCGGTGCTAAGGATTGGAAGAACATAGTTGGCACCGGACCGTTTGTGATTACGGAGCATTCCCCCGGTGCCTACTTGAAGTACGCACCGAATCCTCTTTACTGGAGAAAGACAACCATCAACGGCGAGGAATATCAACTACCGTTTATAGACGAGCTTATCTTGGCAGTCATAAACGATGAATCTACCGCAGTAGCTGCCCTACGGACAGGGACGCTTGACGCCTTTCTGTATGTTGATTTTCCGAGCGCACCCTCCTTAAACACAACCACCCCTGAGTTGTTACACTCCAAAGTAGTCAGCACTGGTGTATATTTACTGTCCCTGAGGAACGACACGCCGCCTTTCGATAATGTAAACGTTCGGCGAGCTTTGTTCATGGGCACAGACATGGTAGGCATAAGTGAGACGGTGATGGGAGCGGACCCGTTTTTGTATAACTACCCACTAGGCGCTGGCTCTGAAGGCTACGTCCCACTGGAAGAGCTTCCTACGGAAGCCAGATTGCTATGGGACTATAACCCGGATTTGGCAAGGCAGACGCTTAGGGATGCTGGTGTACCTGAGGGCTTTAAGATGAAGCTGCTTACTACCACCCGGCCCATGCTTCCGGAGTTAGCGGAGATGCTTGCCGGCATGTGGCTAGAGGACCTTGGCATTGAGATAGAAATACAAGTAGCTGAGTTTACTGCCTACGCTGGCCTGATGACTGGACGTGACTACGAGGACAGCGTACTGGACTATATGGGCACTGGCTGTGGACGCTACCTTCATCGGGATAATCATAGCGGGCCACCCTCGAACCGTAGTATGTATTCAAACCCGCTTTTTGACACGTTGGTAGATACCGCAAATGTGACGTTTGATACAGCTAAGCGAGTGGCCTTGTTAGAGGAGGCATTCGTAACATTGCTTAACGATGCCCCCGGCATTCCCTTTGCTTATCCTTACAAGTACACCTATTGGTGGCCGTGGATAAAGAACTACTATGGTGAGAAAGGGTATGATTATCATAACCCCCCCTATGACCTCATGTGGATTGACCAGGACCTGAAGGCAGAGATGGGATATTAGGTAGCAATAGCTACCGCAGAATTAGTGCCAAGACGCTAAGGGGGTCATGAGGTTTGGTCCCACGACCCCCTTAGCCATAACCAGTAAAAAGGAGGGGAAAACAATGAAGATAACCGCCGTGAGGCCGTTTCCCATCAAAGCCGATCGACCGTACCTCTTCGTTAAAGTGGAGACCGATGAGGGGGTGTATGGTATTGGCGAGGCAGGCATCACGTGGAGGGAGTGGGCCGTAGAAGGTGCTATTAGGCACCTGCAATCTCTGCTGGTAGGGCAGGATCCCTTCCGCACCGAGTTCCTGTGGCAGCAGATGCATCGCAGAGGCTTCTTCCCTTCCGAAAAGATCTTCTGTTCAGCGATGAGTGCCATAGATATAGCTCTTTGGGACATCAAGGGTAAGGCGCTGAACCAACCTGTCTACAACCTTATCGGTGGCCTCACCCGTGACAAGGTGGTCTGCTACCCGAGCACCGCCGGTAGGACTCTGAATGAGCTGCAGGATAGCTGCCGGCAGGCTGTAAAGGATGGTTGCAAATTTGTGAAAACAAGCGTTATGGAAACCGGGATGGTTGATGATAGACTCATTCTAGAGCCTGCAGCAGCAGTACGGCAAACGGTGAAAGCGTTGGAGGCAATGCGCACCGCTGTGGGGCCGGACATTGAGATAATCTGTGATGCCCACACTCGGATAGATACCGCCGATGCTGTCCGCCTTTGCAAGATGGTCGAGGATCTGGACCTCTTCTTTATGGAAGATCCGCTTCGCTCCGAGAATCCGGCTTCCTACGCAACCCTGGCACGCCACACTTCTGTTCCCATCGCAGCAGGGGAACAGTGGGCTACCAAGTGGTCTTTCCGACAGGTGATTGAGGAGGAACTCATTAACTACGCCCGTATCGACTTGTGCATCGTGGGTGGTATCACCGAGGCTCTTAAGGTGGCTCGGTGGTGTGAGACACATTACATCAAGCTGGCGCCACATAACCCACTGGGGCCGGTGAGCACTGCGGCCTGCCTACACCTAGATTTAGCCTCGGACAATTTCGGCGTCCAGGAATGTCCGCGTGTTCCGGGTACTAGTTTGGCAGACTTGTTTCCCATCCAGGTGCCCTTTGAGAAGGGTTATCTCCTAATTCCTGAGCGACCAGGATTGGGCATTGAGTTCGATGAGTCGATGGTAGCCAAGTATTCCTATGAGCCTGGCCCCCGTCCGGCACTCTGGAGGCTGGACGGCTCCATGACTAACGCGTAGTCCTAATACGGGATTAGGGATAAGAAGCAAAAGGGGGTGGGGACTCGCCCCCACCCCCTACATAGTAGTATGCGTACTTATGTAATCAGAAGATTATTAAGGAGGATTAACCATGAATGTTATATGGGTAATATCAGACACTCTTCGTCGTGACCATCTTGGTTGCTATGGCAACCAGATAATCCTCGCACCATCGACTGATGTGAAGGTATTACCTGAAGCCTTGGCTGATACTTATTAAAAATCAAAAGGCAAGTATGAGGAGGGAACATTAATGAATGAGATTAACGAGAGAATAAAGGCAGAGATAGGAAAAATCTCTCATTGACACCCACGAGCATATCATGCCTGAGGCGGAGCAAGAGGTAGTATGCGTGCTTACGTAATCAGAAGGTTGTTATTAGCCATACCCACCGTGTTTCTGGTCAGTGTGATGGTCTTCTTTATGATACGCCTGATTCCGGGCGACGTAGTAGACGCGATGGCACAACAGATGATGGGGGAAGGTTTTGATCTCGTAGCGGCGAGGGCTAAAATTGAGCAGGCTCTGGGGCTGGATGTGCCAATCCTTACCCAGTATGGACGTTGGGTGGGGGTTGTTCGCGACAAAGACGGCAATTTCAGTGGTCTTTTTCAAGGTGACCTCGGGGAAAGCTTCTTCCGACCAGCCACTGTGCTCGAGGAAATAGGCAGGAGGTGGCCAATAACCGTTGAGCTTGGCCTCATGGGTTTGATAGTAGCCCAAATAATAGCCTTGCCGATAGGTATATATTCAGCGTTACGGCAGGACACCTGGGGCGACTATATCGGCCGTAGCTTTGCCATATTGGCTCTCGCTGTCCCCGGCTTCTGGATAGCCACTCTGGTAATAGTCTTTCCCGCAATATGGTGGGGCTACATGCCACCTATAATGCATGTCCCGTTTCTTGAGGACCCACTACGTAATCTAAAAACGTTCATAGTGCCAGCTACTATTCTGGGCATGGCTATGGCGGGGGGAACCATGAGGATGACCCGCACCATGATGCTGGAGGTGCTGAGGCAGGATTATATCAGGACGGCCTGGGCAAAGGGGCTCAGGGAGCGGGTGGTCATTATAAGGCATGCCCTGAAGAATGCGCTAATACCGGTCATCACCCTAATAGGACTTTGGATACCTCTCCTGATTGGGGGCACTATTATTATGGAGACGATATTTGTGCTACCCGGAATGGGCTCCCTAATAGTACAATCCACCGCACTTAGAGACTACCCCGTACTTAGCGGAACAGTGCTCCTTTTTTCAATGGGGCTGGTGTTAATCAATCTAGCGGTTGACCTAACCTATGGCTTTTTGGACCCCAGGGTTCGTTATAGATAAAGGAAGAAATTAAAAAATGGGTAATGGTGTGGCCGATAGCTCATCAGGAATGGTAGCCGAGAGGAAGAGACACTCTGCACCAGTCGCTTTCTTGATAAGGCTGGTGAGGGAGAAGCCACTGGGTACGATCGGGCTGGTTATAACCCTAGTTCTACTTTTCACTGGCATTTTTGCCGACTTCCTTGCTCCCTACGGAATGAACCAAGTTAGCATGGAAGCTAGGCTGATGGCACCATCAGCCTCGTTCTGGTTCGGCACAGATGTCCTGGGACGAGACATATTCAGTCGTGTCATCTTCGGGGCTCGTGTCTCGGTGATTGTAGGTTTGGCTAGCGCTACTCTTTCTGCGCTCCTCTCTCTATTTATAGGTATGCTGAGCGGGTACATCGGTGGTAAATTTGACCTGATAGTGCAGAGGTTCGTTGATGCCGTGATGAGCATACCCAGTTTAGTTCTTCTCATAGTCATAATGGCTACGATTGGGCCGGGTATGTGGACCTTAATTCTTGTTTTGGGGACACTGGGGGGCATTAAAGGCTCCAGGATAATAAGGGGTGCTGTTATCAGCATTAAGGAGAACATGTATGTGGAGGCAGCGGTGGCTATTGGCTGTCCCACCAGGAGAATACTTACCCGGCATATCCTGCCCAATATTATGGCTCCCGTGATTATCTCCTTTAGCATAAATATACCAGCGCTAATTCTAACTGAGGCTAGCCTGAGCTTCCTCGGCTACGGCATACCCCCCCCGGTGCCCAGCTGGGGAGGTATGCTTGGCCAAACGGGGCGCCTCTACATGTTCACGGCCCCATGGATGGTTATATGGCCCGGCCTTGCTTTGAGTACTGTGGTCTATGCTATAAATATGTTTGGTGATGCGGTGAGAGACCTACTGGACCCGAGATTGAGGGGTGGCGTCGGGCGCTATGGGGTGAGAGTGAAAAAAGACAAAAAAGATTTTAACGGGAGGAATTATGAGAAAAAATTTGACCAAGGAGAAAATCAAGGCCGGTGAGACAGCATATGGCGTTTTCGTTAATATGGGATGTCCCACTATAGTAGAGATTATCGGTCTTATCGGGTTCGATTTTACCGTTATCGATGCCGAACACGGTCCTATGGACATAGAGACCTGCGAACATATGGTCAGGGCGTCGGATAATGTAAATATTACACCTATCATCCGCGTGGCAGTTAACATCCGTCAGAATATCCTTCGCTATCTGGACATAGGTGCCTTGGGCGTGCACATACCGATGGTCAGCACCAAAGCCGAAGCTGAGAGCGTCGTGCAGGCAATCAAGTATCCACCGGAGGGCAGGAGGGGCCTTGCTGGGGTGAGGGCAGCCAACTACGGGCTCACCGGTTCCTTGGGTGATTACGTTAAGGAAGCAAACCGTGAAACCTTGGTGATAGTTGCCGTGGAAACCATGCAGGCGGTGGACAACCTTAAAGATATTCTTAGCGTCCCCGGTGTTGATATTATCTTTATCGGACCAACCGACCTGTCTTCTGCAATGGGGTATCCAGGTCAAGTCACCCACCCAGAGGTGCAGAAGATGGTCGGTAACCTAGTGAAGGAGATACGAGCTGTCGGAAAAGCGGCTGGCACCGTTGCTCAAAACCTTGATGCTCTAAAGAAGTGCCAGGAATGCGGCTTTCAGTATATTGCCTATGGGGTAGGCCCGATGTTAACGAGGTCTGGCCGTGAATACTTGGAGGCTGCGCGGCAATAGCCTTACTCAAGAAATAATTGATATAAAGCTGTCAGAGGAGCAGTGATGAGTGCTTTTTTCTACGGAGGTATTGAAGCAGGGGGCACGAAGTTTATCTGTGCCGTAGGTACACCAGGCCGGGTGATTTGCGCGCAGAGACGCAGTTTCCTACTACAACGCCAATTGAGACGATTGGGCGTGCGATTTCATTCTTTCGGGAGCAGCAAGAGCAGGAGACATTGACCGCTATTGGTATCGGCTCTTTTGGACCGGTTGATACCAACCCGACTTCATCTACCTACGGTCACATCACAACCACACCAAAGACAGGCTGGGCACACACTGACTTGGTTGGGATGATTCAAGACGCTTTGGGCATCCCGGTTATACTTGATACTGATGTCAATGTAGCCGCCTTAGGCGAATATTGTTGGGGAGCGGCGCAAGGATTGGATAGCTTCATTTATTTAACCGTCGGTACTGGAATTGGTGGTGGTGGCATAATGAATAGCCAGCTAATGCATGGCCTAATTCATCCCGAAATGGGGCATATTCGTATTCCGCACGATAGAAATATCGACCCGTATGCAGGCCTCTGTCCTTATCACGGTGACTGTCTTGAAGGACTGGCGTCTGGACCAGCAATTGAGGCACGTTGGGGACAGTCGCCAGAAACTTTGCCTGCTGATCATCCAGCTTGGAGCCTCGAGGCGTACTATTTGGCTGCGGGTTTGGTTAACTTCATCTGTACTCTTTCGCCCCAGCGGATTGTAATAGGCGGTGGGGTTATGGAACAATCACGACTCCTGCCACTGGTGCGAGAGAATGTGCAGAGACTACTCAACGGCTATGTGCACGCACCACAGATTGAGGAGGATATTGATAAATATATCGTGTTACCACACCTTGGTAAACGGGCAGGGGTGTTAGGGGCAATTGCACTGGCACACATTTCGCGATTGAACAGGCTGAGGAATTTACGAAACAGAAATGGCACGTATT
>JABUBO010000706.1_pt1 | contig 11007 bp, 8 predicted proteins | sample 7240361 | NCBI WGS metagenome assembly JABUBO01 (sample SAMN07256346, study PRJNA390944) | subsurface metagenome | isolation source: Methane hydrate marine sediment | place: Pacific Ocean: Eastern North Pacific, ODP site
AGACTTCACAAGAGTCATCAATGGCGGCTAGACCTGTAGATACTGAAACCTACATAGAAAAATTAAATCTTAATCTTATAATGGATAACCATGCCTTGCCGATTGGACCATCTGGAACAACTAAGAAAATCAGAATTACTGAGAATGTAAAAGTCCATCCTAAAGTTGAATATTGCGTTTCGGATACGGATTTGAAAGCAAGTGAGGCAATAGGGGATTACTTATTCTTAAAGGGACGCGTTCCATTTTCAACGATTCAAAGAATATTTTCAGCTGGATTGCTAGGTGAAGAAAAAAAACGTAGGTTAGTTCCAACAAGATGGTCTATAACAGCCATTGATGATATTATATCTAAACGATTGATTAAAGAAATTAAAAAATTCCCTGAAATTAATAATTTTCAAATTTTTGAATCAACTTATCTTGATAACCACTTCAAAATTTTATTATTTCCCGGAAAATTTTTATATGAAATGAATGAAGTATGGGCTCCAAATTCTCTATGGAATATCTCACTTTCGGGGAAAAAAGTACCTCTACAACCCCAAATTGCAAGTGATATGGAATTTTATCGTGGTAGGAAAAATTACGCAAGTAATATAACCGGTGCATATTACTCAGCACGTAAATCAATATGCGAATATCTTTATAAAATAAAAAGACAAGCAAGAGTTTTGGTATTTCGCGAAGTTTCAGCGGGATATACTGTCCCATTGGGAGTATGGGTAATTAGAGAAACCGTTAAAAATGCAATGGATTTCAACAAACCTTTAATTATAGATAATTTCGATACAGCTCTAAATAAAATGTCTGAAGGATTAATGGTTGATTTAAAATATTGGAAAAAATACAGTAAATTAATCAATTTTATTAAAACTCAAAAAACTATTGATAGCTTTTTTTAATCAAATGTCTCTCTTCTTAGATTCAATATAATATTATCCTCATAACACACTATTTTTTCATTTATTTATTGTCAATTTCCCTTTAGATACCTCTATTAAGCAGGTTATTTTATTCTAAATTTAAGGAATTAGATTGGCAAGCGAAGCCTTAAAAAAACAAAAAAGAATCCCTCAAGTTGAGATATTTACTTCCGAGCATTGTTATTTTTGCGGAAAAATGGAAGAAATTTTATTAGATTTACAAAAATTTTATAATTTCCGTATAAAAAAAGTGGATGTAGATAAAATTCCAACAAAAGATATTTTAAAATTGCCCACCATAAGAATAAATGGTGGAAAAAATATTGTTGGGTTTATACCTAAGGAGGATCTTAGTGCAATGTTAGTGAGACAACTATATTCTAAAATTTAAAAACATAATTTTAACTTGAATTAATTTCAAAAATTATTATTTCTTAGATTATTTATTACATAGAAAATTTTTTTATATTATTCAATTTATAAAATAGCGGGAATCGCCAAGTCTGGTCAAAGGTGCTGGACTCAGAATCCAGTGGCGAAGGCCTTCGAGAGTTCAAATCTCTCTTCCCGCACTTCCTCTATAAAACCATAAAAAAGTAATTCGAAGAAATTTATTACTGACATCATTCCAAATATAATTGAAAAAATTCGATTTTTTCTTTTTTTTAATATTTTCTAACTTAACTTCATAGTTAAATATGAAATTATTTTATTGTCTATATTCTATATAATATTATAATAATTGATCTTAATCATTAATTAAGAGTTAAGTTAAATGTCTGACAAACAACAAAATCCACAGGAAGAAGTTAAAAAAGAAGATGAAGGGATTCCTCCTCTTATAAAAAAAGAAATAAAAGTATTCCAATTTAATGACGAATTAGGGGAATATGAAGAATTAGAAATTGAAGAAGATTTAGAATTGTTTGAATTGCTTAATCCAGAGTTTATAATATTATTTATGGACCCAGATCATTTCCGAGTTTGGATTTGGCAAGGATCTGAAACGACAACCAGAATGAAATTTATTTCAGCAAAGACTGCTCCAAGTTTAAGAGATCAGTATGGATTATCGTACAAAATAACATCCGTTGATGAGGGTGATGAAGTTAAAGCCTTTAAAATATTTATAGGTTTAGAAGAGGAGGAGGATTTTGAAGCTGAGGAATTAGGCCCTGCGTATGAAGGGAAAAAAGAGGATCTTGAATTACTTGAAGAATTAACTCATGAGAAGATAATATTAATATTAGAAAAGTCAGGAATTCCTCCAGGCTATGAAAGAGATTTAGTAATTGTTAAAAATCAGCTTTATGCCTATAGGGAGTATAATAAAGACTATTTAGGTTCTACAATAATAGAGAAAAAATTATTCCCTTTAAAAGAAGCAGTCCCAGATGGTCCATATTTAGCTGAAGATTATATTCCTCGAATGTTGTTTAGTTTTAATTCTGTCGTACTAACTGAACTCTTAAAAAAAAAGCCTAATGGGGATAATACTCATATATCAACAATAAATGAAGTAAATCAATAAATTTTAGAGTCTTTAATAATAATATGAGCTATAGAAGGCGAAAAGCAAGAATTATTAGGAAAAAAGAAAAAAAAAAGCAATGGTTAAGTTTTTTCCTTATAATGATTTTTTTTATCGCTATTATTGTAGCAATATATATAGCTATTATTTCAATTCCAAGTTAATATTACGTAAATTAACTAACTTATTCTCATTTTTGATAATTTTAAGTTCATTTTATAAATATGTTAACTAACTATAATTTATTTAATTTAGACAAATTTTTTTTAATGTATTTTGCCAAATTTTGGTTAGATGCAATAATCGAGCATTTCGATTCAATTTTAAGAGGTAATTCCAGGGGTATTCCCTCATTTGAGAGAATTGTTCCCCCTGCTTCTTGAACGATTAAAATACTTGCAGCACAATCTAATATTCTTAGAGTTCCTCTTACATCTAAAAACAAATCAAGTGCCCCATCTGCAACTTGGCATAATTCTAAGGCGACAGATCCCATAGTACGAACTTTATACACTTCGTCGATAATGGGTTTATACCTCTGTACAGCCCTTGAAAATGGCTCGGAGGAATTTAATGCTACTCCAGCCACAGCTCTATCTATATCATCAAGTTTAGAAACAGAGATTTGTTTATTATTGAGATAAGCTCCTTTTCCTTTAATTGCCCAGTAGATGGCTTTGGTGTATAAATTAAGAATTACTCCTTCTATTATATTTCGAGAGTTTGGTCCGTTCGCATGAGCCACTGAAATACAACAAAATGAGATTCCCCGGTTTGCATTTAAAGATCCATCAATAGGATCCATAATAATATAATCCTTACACTTATCATAGTTCTTTTTATCTCCATAATATTTTTCACCAATTTCTTCACTTATTAAATGAAAATCTATATTCTGTTTTTTAATTATCTCTATTAAGGCTTGCTCTGCAATTGAATCTATCTTAGTGGTAATATCACCACCCGCTCCCTTTTCATCAGTAATTTCTGCCCCTTCCAGTGTTCCTAAAAGAGGATACACCTTATCATATGCAAATTTTACTGCCTTTTTTAAAATATCAATCCATTCAATAGACATAATTTCTCTCTCAATTAAATATTTATAATAAAAAAATTTACTCATTTTTCAAAATAAAATTTCAGTAAAAATAAATACCCAATAAGCCGAAAAATAAAAGTTTTATGCCCCAACCTTACTTTACATCAATTCTATTTCCACTAAAACTGTTTCGGGAATCTGTATTTTCATTATCAGGTGCATACTCCGCTCCCCTGCGATGATATCTATTAATCTCTTATGAAGGCGCATCTCATATTTCGCCCAAGTACTTGTACCCTCACCGCAAGGACTCTTCCGAACGGGGACAACGAGCCTTTTAGTAGGTAGAGGAATTGGACCAAACTTTTTTATTCCAGTTTGCTTACAGACTTCCTCTATTTGTTGACAGACGTTTTTTAAATCATCCAAGTCATTAGAAGACAAACGTATACGTGCTCTTTGCAAACTTAATCCCAAAATTACAAATTAATTTGTAAATATTCTAATAACTATTTTTAATTAAATTTTATCTTTCTTCATGCATCTTACTTTTACAACATTTAAATTTTGAGAAATTTCATTAATAAAAAAAATTTGTACTCATGATAAATCTTTTAAACAAATTAGAGAAATTGAAGTGATAGATTCGATTCCCAAAAATATAGAAAAACTCTAAATAAATTTTTGATATTCTCATAACTTACTGAAATTTTAGAAGAAATTGATTTCCTAAATGAACATTATTTAAATATTTTTGGGCGATTTCTAAACATTCAAGTGCTTGCTCTTTTGGGGTTATGGGTAAATCTCTCATCATATAATCCGGATGAAAAACTAATAAACTATAGGGAATATCTTTATTTATCGATGCAATGAATTCTGCAATTTTCTCTACCTCTTCTGCTGGTGTATAACCTGGTACTAATAATGTGCATCCGCTCATTTCTGGAACATTTGGACGAGTTCCAAAGTATTTTTCTGCCAAGAATTTGAAATTTTCATAAGTACGTTTATTTGAAATACCACATAGAGCAAGATTCAAAATTTCATGGTAGCTTTTGAGGTCAAATTTAATATTTCCACCACTTTTAAGTGCGATTTGCATGCATTTCTCAACCTGTTTTTTATTTCCACTCCCATTCCATTCCCAGCATATACGCATTTTTCTTTTGGGATCTGTTTGTTGCAATTTTTCTAAAATTTTTTCTGAGGCAGCTATTGTAAATAGAAATTGGCATTCTGGAGTCCCTCCAAAGTAGCATACACATGTAATTTTTTTATTTTTAATGAATTCATTCACATAATCATCAATTCTTTTAATGTTGTTTTTAGAAAAGTGTTTATGAGAAGCATTTTGACAAAATAAGCAATCGAAAGAGCATCCATACATAAAAGCAGCATAACTATATGTTCCAATCTCTGGACCAGGAAAATTTGAATATTTCGGATAGCCATAAGCCGTTCCCGCAGGACAAAACCATGCATTACAACAATTGGTTGGATTCATATCTAAATACCCATGCATATATGATAAGGCTCTTGAAGGCATAGGAATCTCTTTAGATTTATCTATATTAATCATTCTTAAACCACAATAACTAATATCCCCTTCCTCTAATGAACATTCATTTATACATAAATTACAAGAAAATCTTTTTTTAGAATATTCAATATTTGGGGCTATTTCAGGCAAGCCCTCTGTTTTTCTAATTTGTTTATGTATATGTAATACATGCTCCTTTACTTTTTTTCTCTCTTTATTTAAAATACAATCTCTGCATATTTGTAATACTTCTGATATCAGCGTACCCGTTTTTCCACAAAATTTACATATTCCCAAAAGATTCTTACTCCATTTATTTTTAATTAATTTTCCTCTTTTTTTAAAATTAAAAAATTCTGTTCTTTACGTAAACCTGGATTGTCTTGAACTAAAAAACCATTAAAACCTGCTGATTTGAAATATCTCATAAGTAATTTAATATCAACTTCTGTTTCGGGATAAAATTCTAATATTACTCTTCCATTATTATTTAAAACTTCTTTAAAAATTTTAACAGTTTGCTGTAAAATCTTATTTTTTTCATTATTATCTAAAATATCTTCATAAATAAAGTTAAAAGAAGAGACAGAAATAATATGATCAATTTTATTTTCTCTTATCGGTAAATTCCGAATATCAGCCAAAATCAAGTTAAAAGTATCAATGTTTTTTTTACGAAATAAATATATCATATCCGATAGAATATCAATACTAATAACATTAAATCGTTCTTCAAGTAGAATCTCTGTTGAAAACCCAGTTCCACATCCTAAATCTAATACCAATAATTCACTATTATCAAATTCTGGGAACGGACCTAAGTTAGAATCAAATAAAAGCTCTACACATCTAGCCGTAGTGTTTTTTTGATTTCTCTCCATCCAATTAGATATGTCGTACTCTTTTGCTTGTTTCCCTATATAGGAATCTGGAAATTTAGGACGCTCTTTTTTTACCATAAAAGTTATCTATTTAAAAAAAGTATGTAAAAATAATAAATTATTCTTTCAATCATCTTCTTTTATATAGTCCAATAAGCTCTGCATATTCAATAGTATGTTCTTTTATTTTTTCTCTAAAATTTTTTTTCTTAACACCTTCCAATTTTTCGACATTAATAGCGTAAACTCTAAAAAAATATCTATGGGTTCCACTTGGAGGGCAAGGTCCACCATATGAAGTTTTTCCAAAGTCATTCTTAACTTCAATTCCCGGTATTTGACCTCCTTGCTGAATTTCATTTATCTCTACGGGGATATCGTGAATATACCAGTGTATCCAATCTCCAATTGGTGCATCGGGATCATTACAAGAAATTGCAAAACTTTTAGTATCATCAGGAACATCATCCCACTTTAAATGTGGGGTTATATCTCCTCCATCACAAGTAAATTTACTATCCATCATTTCATTGTGTTTAAAATCATTACTTATAAGTTTCATAAAATAAATCTAGGTTTATTTTGTATTTAATAATTCTTATAAATCAATGAAAAAAAAGAAAACTAAAAAAAAAAAGGGGATCAAAAAAATTAAAGAAAAGCGATGAAAAGAAACCACCAAACTAATAAGAACAAAATTAGAAGACAGAGAGTCTTTCTTATCATATGAGCAATATGAATTCGAGGTTTTCGCCCCTCTCGATCTAGTAATTTTGGAAAGAGACTATGATCGTGAGGTTCTTTTTGATACCAATATGCGGTAGAGGACCAGTCATCATGTCGGTGGTTATCATGTCCATGTTCTATAGTTACCTTAATTTCCTTATTGAAATAGACGGGATCTTCTATATGATATCGATAATAAGAGATTTTTCCCCACCAGTTGAATCCTCCGGGAATAATTGTTCCGTGATAGGGAGCAGAATATTTTTCTCTCTGTGAGAAGGCTTGATTTACATAATCTTCAGTACCTGTTCCATATAAGGTAGGTGTCCCTTTTTTAATATCCTCATCTATAAAGATCATATCATCACCCTCACCTGGCCAATTTAAAGAATTAGGCATAAATGTGACATTATCGATATCTAAATGGCATCCACAATATTGTCCTTTTCCTTTAGCTTCAAGGATCACGTAATTTTCTTTTAATGGATTTAAATTTTTCCCACCAAACATGAATTTACTTGGTCTTAATGGCGTATATTTTTTACCAGTTTTTGGATTTATTCTTTTTGCCGATGTTGGATTTTCTCGTCTCCATTGGGCATGAAATCTTCCAAAATCCTCTTCATTTTCAAATCCATCTTCATAAATTTCATAATCGATATAATAATATATTCGAAAAAATTTCGGATTATCATTTTCTAGTGTAATTTTAAATCCTTTTGAAAAGGGCATTGGCCACCAACAATTAAATCCCTTTCCTCTTCGAGGTGACATTTGAAATGGTAATGATACAAAATTTTTCTTTTTTCCATGCCCTAACCCAAAAAAATCTCCAATTGGGACCTCTATACTTGGTGTATCATCGGATTCTTCTTCCCAGTACATTCTTAAAATTACATTTCTAAGATAATGCTTTTCAAACAAACACCTTGTTGTACACCAAATGTGTTTTATGCATCCAGCTCCTTGAAATTCAGCTATGGTATATATTTCTCCAGGTTTTATATCTACCCAATCTTTATTACCACCAGTTCGATCATAACTAGATATTCGAGCTCTTTTAATTGAATCCGGTCGGAGTCTTGCAATATCATTTAAACTACTTTTTCCTAAATTCATAATTATAAATCAACACTGTATTTTAAAAACAATTTCTATATTTAATTATATAATCTCTCGGATTATTGAATATAATTATATATTTCTAAATGTTTAAATAATTTTAGAACATTATCCAATTCAATAATGTCTAAAAAGCAAACAGTTATTTTGGTTTTTATCGGCATTTTGATACTATTAAATTCATTTTTATTGGCTACAGCTTTTATTCTATTCCCAGAACACGGGGGTTTTACGCGCTATATAATTTTTATACACCCAAATGAAGAGGAGAATAATAGTGGGTATTTCATAATTGTTGATGAACTTATGCCCAAAACTCAACAATTTGACATCGATTGGGTTTTACACGGGAGAGGTAATCTTACTGTTAGCGAAGATTTTCAAACTCTGAGTTATTCCACTAAAAGTTATATTTCAAATGATATAATCTCATTAAATGCTTCATTTTTAAGTCCTATTCAGAAACTCACTGATCATGAAGGAAAGTTTTTTCCGATTCAAAATTATGAAGGAGTAGATAAGAACCCAATATATATTAAAGCTAAATATTCGGGTATGACTAACCCACAAATGGGAACTGTTTTATATCCTAATAATGAATCAGATTCATCTACTTCTGTTCCCTTTATATCTTCCGTAGATATTAATAGTATTGGCCAAATCGGTGTATCGGATTTGATATACTATCAAGTTCAAAGAATTACAAGAACTTTTTCCGTTCCTAATGATATTGAATCGGATGCTAAAATATTTTTCATTCATAAAAATGAACTTGATAAAATTAATTATTTTTTTGTCCAAGATTCTTCGAAATTGTCATTTGAATTTAAAAAGTATTTTGAAAGCTCTGAACCAGTTGTCAATCTTTTAATCAATTATGGGAATTGCCCAAATGAAATTACAGGTATTATCAATATAGATCTTCACCGCTCGTTAATTGAAGAGGAATTAATAGAACCGGAAAAAATTTCAATTTATGTCCCTTTTGAGGTATCAAGCTTGATAGTTAATGGTATTAATACTCCATTTGAATCAGAAAGTTCATTAATAAAATTTGACCTTACAGATAGTTGTTCCTTCATAATAAGTAAAGATACCTTAAGCGAGGATGTAGAATATATAGAAAAAAATCCTCTACAAATCTCAGAAAGTTATGATTCTTTCCCAGATGACACGATATGGCAATTTAATTCTTCGAAAATAATTGAATTAGAACATTTAGATCATCCCTATCTTTTATTTAATGCAACAGAATTAGAGAATCTAAAAGATAAAATCCATAATTCTAAAGACCCTTGGAATTATTCATATTTTTCATATGTATCCGATGTAGATCTACTAGTTAATACTGATATAAATACATGGGATGAAAATCAAAGAGTTGATCCTATAAGAAAAATATCTTTAAAGTTTGCAATCCAGGGCGGTCAAAATTACTTAGAAAAGATAAAAGAGATATTATTAGATATGGGTAACATAGAAAACGATTATTCAATGGATCTCAGCCGATCATATGCTGTTCAAGCATATGCAATAGCTTATGATATTATCTATAAAAATATCTCTGCACCTGAGAGAGTTCTAATTGAAGATCTTTTAGAAAGCCATGCTCAACCTTTATCTAATATAGATTTATACCCAGAAAATAATCATTGTGTTGTTAATGCAGGTGGTTTGGGATTAGCGGGTCTTATCTTAAAAAATAAAGAATTTATTGATATAGCAACTGAAGTCATTCTAACATATTTATATGAAAAAAATCGACCTGATGGTGCATCCTATGAAGGTCAAAGTTATCTCGCATTTGCTTATCTTAACTCAATTGAGTTTTTACATGCTCTAAATAGATTAAATGCATATAATTTCTTTAATAATTCTAGATTTCAAAATAGCTTGGATTTTATGGCCCATTGTCTAAGCCCGCTTGCAACAACTCCTCTATTTGAAGATGCAACTACCTCAGGATATGCTAATGAAATTTTATTGATTTCAGCAGCTCAAATTTCTAATCAACAACGCGCTAAAGAATATCAATGGCTTTGGGAACATAGAAAAAACAATACTGACTTATTGGGATTAAATGAATATAATTATTTATTAAGCTCTTTACCAAATTTTCGAAGTATAGTTTGTTATGATGTTAATGAGAAAATTGAACCAGTAAAACCAGAGTATGCAAGTGATGTTTATAAAGATTCTAATATGGCTTTCTTGCGTTCGGGTTATTCAACTGATTCTATTTTTTTATCATTTTCATGTAAAAATTATACACAAAGTCATCCCCATTATGATGAAAACTCATTTGAGTTATGGGCTTATGGCGCATGGTTAGTAATAAATCCAGGATATCCCGGATGGGGTAATGATGGTCATGATTATACCATTAGTACTGAGTCATCAAATACTCTATTAATAAATAATAAAGGACAATTAAATAGAATGGCTAGTGGGTTTAAATCCGCTATTATTTCACCATATTTTGATATGGTTCAAGCAGATGCCACTCGTGCATATAATTCCCCTGGTTCAATGGCTGAATCAGTTCAGGTTTATATAATAATAATATTAATTTTTTCATTTCTTGGAATTAGTACTTTTTTAATTTTAGATGCAAAAATTTCTATTCGAAAAAGACTTGAAAGAGGTGATGAACAACCGGAGCTATTTGAATTACAAAATATTTCGATAATAAAAGATAAGGCTTTGAAATCTAATAAATACTCTTTAGCAAATTTTCTTGAGGATGTTTTCATGGCTCCAAAAGCTGTCCAAAAAAGAATTTTCTTCAGAGAACAAAAATCTAATCTCAGAGTTTTAAATCTAATTATAAGTGGAACTTTTACTGTTTTAACGCTTTTATGTCTTCTATACATTGCTAGTAAAATTAATTTTCATTTGCTTTATTATGAAGAGCAGTATGATTTCTTTTTGAAATTTATGCCACTTGCAGAATTAATTCTGATTCCATTCAATTTAATTTTTACTTTTATTGCTTACTATGCATTTATTGGGCTTTTTGCAAGAATTTGTAATTACATATGCTCTAATTGCGATCCACAATTTCCAAACTATCGAAAACAACTAAAAAATACGATATCAGTTAGCTTAGCCTGGCAATTATTGATCTTAGGAGTAGGATCAATTTTCATTTGGTTTACTATTATGTGGGGTATTGGTTTCTTTATCCATGATTTATTTCAGAGTATTGAGGGAATTAATGAAGTAATCTATAATCTATT
>JABUBO010000707.1_pt1 | contig 11003 bp, 12 predicted proteins | sample 7240361 | NCBI WGS metagenome assembly JABUBO01 (sample SAMN07256346, study PRJNA390944) | subsurface metagenome | isolation source: Methane hydrate marine sediment | place: Pacific Ocean: Eastern North Pacific, ODP site
GAAGAGTGATGTTAAAAAAAAAAAATTCCAATAGCTAAAATTAAAGCAATAATTATAGAAATTGTCATTTGAAATCCTGATATTTTAACCTCTTCTCGCTCTTCTGCTATACTTATTTTGTCCACCGAATAAACAAGTGATTTAAATCCTAATATTTGATTTTCGATTAAAGCAACAATTCCCCTTATAAGAGGTGCTTTAGCTATTGGATATTTTTTAACTATAGATATTATAGGAAATAATTTGACATCTACTTCTCCACTTTGTTTTCTAATAGCTACTGAATACCAATTTGGACTTCTCATCATCACTCCATCTATAACTGCTTGACCACCTACTGGAATATTTTTTTTAACATCACTCTTCATCAGTTTCCTTCATAGTTTCAGAGAAAAATTCAGCTTTAAGATTAAATAGCGTTCGAGTCTGTTTTGTCAAATCAATTACCTCATGACACTTTCGGCATCTTGCTTCATAGAGTTCCTCAGCTCCAATTTTTACAACTGGATCATTAATAAATGCGGGTTTGCCATCAATTAATCTCTGTGTGCGAGATGCTGGATTACCACACTTAACACAAATAGCTTGAAGTTTATCAACATATTCCGCAATTGATAAAAGGTATGGCATTGGTCCAAAAGGTTTCCCACGAAAATCCTGATCTAATCCAGCAACTATAACTCTAACTCCTCTATCTGCCAAACGTTGGCAAACTTCAATTAAATCAAGATCAAAAAATTGTGCTTCATCAATTGCTACAACCTGAACATTAGCTGGACAGGTTAAAATAATATCTAAAGCCTGATTTACAATTTCTGCTTCAACTTTAGAGCCCGAGTGTGCTACTATTTGGTTATCTGAATATCTTTTATCAACTTTAGGTTTATATACCTTAACTTTTAATTTTGCTATCTCCGCTCTTCTCACCCTTCTTATAAGTTCCTCACTTTTTCCAGAAAACATAGCTCCACATATAACTTCAATCCAGCCTAATTTTTTACCATGACTAAGATAAATATCTTTCAAACACCTCATCCTCCTTCGGAGGGTTCTTGCACATCATCTCGCCTTCAGGACATTTCCCTCTAAAACAAGCTGGTCCTGCATGCTCAAAGATGGTTGGTGCAATTTTTTTAACCTCATTTAACATCCTATATGCCATTTCCCTTATCTCCCATTGAGCTCTCTCACAACATCTAAGTGTAAAAAAATGTAGTAATTCCCTTGCGTTCATTGTGATTATAATTTGAGTGGGAAATGCATTAGATAAGACATATCTAGCATCTTCTGCAGGTATTTTATTTTCGAGAAAATCTTTATATAAATCAAAACTTCTATTTTGAAAATCCTCATACTTTTTTAAAATATCCTGTTTATTTTCAATAGATTTGGGTATTACATAATCAGGATTTCTTTTATATTTAACATATCTTTGACTCTGCTGACTATATGAGGCAAGTCTGTGTCTTACAAGCTGATGAGAACATACTCTTGATATTCCGTTAACTGCGAAAGTAAAGGAGGCATGTTCTATAGCACTATGATGTCCCACCTTAATCAAAAATCTAATTAACCTTTTGACATCTTCATCGCTCATGGTATTGGAAATTTCCGTTGCTCTAATTGGAGAGTAACAAAGTCTTGCTGCCAATGACACTATCTTCTCAGGTTCTGGAGTATGTTTTAATAACTGGACATACACTATATCTTCCTCAAGAATTAGTTGTTAAATATTAAATGAATATAATAAATAAAAAAATCTGTATATTTTTATAGTTTTATATACACCTTATTTATATCATTTCTTCAATACTTTACTTTTTCAATTTTCTACCTTTTTCAACTCTCCTCTTAAATCTCTCTACTCTTCCACCAGCGTCAACTAATTTTTGTTTACCTGTATAAAAAGGATGGCATTTTGAGCATATTCCAACAGTTATTCTACTTGTTGTAGAACGGGTTTTAAAACTGTTTCCACATGAACATGTTACTATACACTCAACATATTCAGGATGAATTCCTTTTTTCAATAATTCACCTCCTCAAAAACAAAAAAATGGTATCAAAATTTAGTCAATTTAGCCACTATTTTCCAGCAGCAGAATTTTTAACTTTCAATAGAAATTCTGCATTACTCTTTGTTTCTTTGGTTTTTTCAATTAAAAGCTCTATTGCTTCATTTGGATTTAATGAATGAAGAACTCTTCTTAATCTCCAGATTAATTCCGCTTCTTCTTCATTCATTATAAGCTCTTCTTTTCTTGTTCCAGACTTATCTATATCAATTGCTGGGAAAATTCTTTTATTAGCCAATTTTCTATCCAATTTTATTTCCAAATTTCCAGTACCCTTAAACTCCTCAAATATAACTTCATCCATTTTGCTTCCAGTCTCAACTAAAGCGGTTGCAAGTATGGTTAAACTGCCACCATTTTCAATATTTCTTGCTGATCCAAAAAATCTTTTTGGTGGGTAAAGTGCAGTTGAATCAATGCCTCCTGAAAGTACTCTTCCCGAAGCTGGTGTCATTAGATTGTATGCCCTAGCCAATCTTGTTATGCTGTCAAGCAGAATAACCACATCTTCACCCTGTTCAACAAGTCTCTTTGCTCTTTCAAGAACCGTTTCCGCAACTTTAAGATGATTCCCACCGGGTTGGTCAAATGTTGAGCTTATCACCTCTCCCTGAACCGATCTCTCCATATCAGTTACCTCTTCGGGACGTTCATCAATTAGAAGAACCATTAAATTAACTTCAGGATTATTGGCAGTTATACCATTTGCGATCTCTTTCAAAATCGTGGTTTTACCAGCTTTTGGGGGTGAAACGATAAGCCCCCTTTGTCCCTTTCCAATTGGAGCAAGTAAATCTATAACTCTTGCAAGGAATCTATCTGAAGTTGTTTCAAGATATAGTCTTTCTGTGGGATATATAGGAGTTAATGAATCAAAATATTTCCTGGTTAGAGCCTTTTCTGGATCATCACCGTTTACCAATATAATTTTTAAAATAGCATAATATTTTTCTGTATCTTTGGGAGGTCTAACATTTCCAGCCACTTCATCTCCCTGTCTGAGATGAAATCTTCTTATTTGAGATTGAGATACATATATATCATTTGAACCAGGTGAATATCCATCACTTCTTAAAAATCCGAATCCATCAGCTAATATGTCTAATATTCCAGATTTAAAAGAAAGTCCCTCATTTTCAGCTTGGGCTTTTAATATTTCTAAAATTAAGTTATTTTTATTCAATTTTTTTATATTCTTTACCCCAATCTCTGAAGCTAAATCCCGCAACTCCTTGAGCAACATCTTATCAAGATCTGCTTTTTCAAAAGTTTTTTCCACAACTAAACCTCCTATAAAATTTTTTTAGTATTATTTTTTGACTTTTTTCCAATCATTTAAAAATCTTTCTATCCCCTTATCTGTTAATGGATGTCTTACCATTTGAGTAAAAACCTTGTAAGGAATAGTACAAACATCAGCTCCAATTAATGCTGCATCAACTACATGCTGGGGACTCCTTATACTTGCAGCTATTATCTGCGTTTTAAATCCATAATTTTGATAGACTGTTACTATATCAGATAAAAGGGTCATTCCATCGCTTCCAATATCATCCAATCTGCCAAGGAAGGGGCTGGCATATGTCGCACCAGCTTTTGCAGCTAATATAGATTGATTAACTGAGAAGACTAATGTCATATTAACCTTAACTCCTTCTTTAGATAAAACTTTTGTAGCTGCAAGTCCCTCTGGAGTAATCGGTATTTTAACAACTATGTTTTCAGATATTTTAGATAACATCTTTGCTTCTTTAATTATCTTTTCAGCTTTCTCATTAACCGCTTCCACACTTATAGGTCCATCTACCAATTTCAAAATCGCGTCAATTAAAGTTCTATAATCCATCTTTTCGCGGGATAAAATGGTGGGATTTGTTGTTACACCATCTAATACTCCCCATGAACTTATCTCTCTTATTTCATCTAAATTAGCTGTATCTATAAATAGCTTCAAAGGTTCTCTCCTTTTCAAAGATTTTTATTTCAATTTTTTAAACCAGTTAAAAATATTTAGAATCTCGTGATATTTTAAAATTTCGAGGATTCTGAAAGGCTAAGTAAGTAAAAAACTACTTATAACCTGTTTATAAAATATGGATTTAAAGATTAGATAATTGAGTAATAAGCCAGCAATATTGGACTTTAGATATTTTAACTGTAAATAATAAAAAAATCAATATTTTTATAATTTTTTGTAGTACCAATTTAGAAATGTCCAGTTTTTACCAATTTAGAAATGTCCGGTTTTGCATTAACTAATAAATCACTTTTCTTTCCATTTTTATCTTATTATTTGACCCTCCATCTGGTTTGGAAAATTCAAGTAATTATTAGTTAGAATTAATTCTCTCAGAATTTTTATACCACCAAAAAGTAAAGTATCAAATAATGTTGGTTTTCTAAAATCTATAATAGAGGGTTTTCCTTTAATCTCCCCAAGTTCAATTGCTTTTCTAATAGCATCCTGATAATTTCCCAATTCATCAATTAATTTCAAATCTAAAGATTCAGAACCAACAAATACATAACCTGTTGCTAACTCCTCTACTTTTTCCACTGTCATATCTCTTCCCTTCGCAACATCTCTAATGAACTGCTCATAAACTATCTGCAACTTCTCATCAATTAGCTTCCTCTCTTCATCAGTTAACTCCCGAGTTGTACTTCCAATATCTTTGTATTTACCTTTTGTAAAAGTCTCTGTTCTTATTCCCAATTTCTCATATAAACCTTGATAGTTTGGAAATTGCATTATAACACCTATACTACCAACAGATGATGATTCATTTGCAATTATCCAATCAGTTGAACTTGCAACATAATATGCTCCAGATGCACAAATATCACCTATTGAAGTGATTATGGGCTTTTTTGTCCTCATTATTATTTCCCTATATATTTCCTGAGATGCAGCAGCTGTTCCTCCTGGACTATTTATTCTCAATATTATTGCTTTTACGTTTGTGTTCTCTTCTGCTTTATGTAATTGGTCTATTATTTTCTCTGGCTCAGTTCCAGCATCAAAAAGTAGTGATGTGCTTTCAGAATCAGAAATCACTCCCTCTATTCTAATTAGAGCAATACTTTCTCCCATAGGAATATACCCTAATACACCTCTCATTAAAGAGTAAAGCAGGAAAATACCACAAAATATTATTATTAATACAAAAAATATTGATAAAATCACCCACAACCACACTCTCTTCTTTTTCTTTTTTTCACTCAATTTGACTCCTCCTTGTAAAAAAATCTAAAAGATTATTAAAATTTAATTTTACAGTTTCACCTGTTTATTACATGGATTTTGGAGCACTAACTCCTAAAATATTTAAGGCATTTTTAAATACCTGCTTTGTTACTAATATGAGAGAAAATCTTGAATTTGTTATATTATTGTCTTCTCCAATTACTTTGCAATTTGTATAGAACAAATGAAATAGTTTTGCTAAATTCTCTAAATAGTTAGTAATTATGTGAGTAGCACGATTTTGACAAGCTTTCTTAATAACATAAGGATAAAATATTAATTCCTTAGCTAAAGAAATTTCATAAGGTTCAGAGATAAAATCGAAGTTTATTTTATCAAGTGATGGAACTTCAACATCCTTCTCTTTTGCCTTCTTTAAGATGCTTTCAATTCTTGCATGAGCATATTGAATATAATATATGGGATTCTTCATACTTTTTTCTTTGGCTAAATCCAGATCAAAGTCAATAGGTGTGTCAAAAGATTTCATAACAAAGAAATATCTGACTACATCCCTATCCAATTCATTTAACAAATCTCTTAAAGTAAAATATACACCCCTTCTTTTCGACATCCGAACCGGTTTCTTTCCCCTAATTAGATTTATAAACTGACCTATTATTATTTCAACTTTACCCCGTCCAGATTCTAATACCTCTGCTGCAGCTTTAAGTCTCATTACGTCTCCATGATGGTCAGATCCCCAAATATAAATATTTTTGTCATAATTTCTATCTAACTTATTTTTAAGATATGCTATATCAGCGCCAAAATATGTGGGTTCTCCAGTTGTTCTTACTACAACTCTGTCTTTATCATCACCATATTTAGATGATATAAACCATTTTGCTCCATCTTTTGAATATATAAATTGATTTTTCTCTAAAGAATCCACTACATCCTTAAAAATACCAGTTTCATAAAGATCACTTTCCTCAAACCAGATATCAAATTCAATTCCCATCATCTGTAATGTATCTTTTATTATGTTCATCATTATTTCAATTGATTCTAAACGAATATCCTTTTCTATTTCATCTGTTGGTTTTAGAAAATAGTTTTTACCTTTCTTTTCTATTAGAGTCTTTGCAATATCATAAACATAATCACCAGGATATCCTCCTTCTGGAAATTCTGATGGTAAATTTAATAACTCTCTACACCGCGCTAAAACTGATTCACAAAATAATTCAACCTGACTTCCAGCATCATTTATATAGTATTCTTTAATAACTTCGTAACTATTTGCTCTAAATATATTTGCCAAACAATCTCCTAATGCAGCCCATCTTCCATGACCAACATGAAGTGGACCTGTTGGATTTGCACTAACAAACTCAATGTTTATCTTTTTTCCATTACCAGATTGATTTGTGCCATATTCTGATTTGTATTCTATGATTTTATATAATTCTGAATTGATAAATTTTTTCGAAATTCTAAAATTAATAAATCCAGGATAAGTTGGTTCTATTTTGCTTATTTCACCATCTGAGAAATATATGCTTTCAGATAATTGCTTTGCTATTTCAAAGGGAGATTTGTTGATTTTTTTTGCAAAAATTAAAGCAACATTTGTTGCTAAATCACCATGTTTAATATCCCTTGGTCTTTCAACTATTACATCTTTAAAACATTCTTCAACATTAACTGTAGAAGCAATAATCTCTTTTATTTTCTCATATAAGATTTTTTTTACTTTATCAAAAATATCCATTAAGGTTATACCTCTTAAATCTTTTTACAATTTTAAAAAGTATTTTACATTTTTCAAATGGAGCCGACGACTGGGATTGAACCAGTGACCTGCTCGTTACGAGTGAGCTGCTCTGCCACTGAGCTACGTCGGCTTATTCAAAATTAGATTGCTAAAACCATTCAAATATAATTATATCTAATTTCAAGACCTAATATTATTTACTACTTATTTCATTTAGAGGGAAGGATGCTCTCTTTCCATTTTCAAATTCAACCATCACAAATTCTTGTGGAACATTATAACCGATAACTTTACCTTTACCTTTCGGCGTATTTACTTCAGTCCCTTTCGCAGGACACCTTTTTATAAAATCCTCATAAATGGGTTGTTCGTACTTTATACAACACATAAGTCTTCCACATACCCCAGATATTTTGAAAGGTGAGAGTGGAAGTTCTTGATCTCTTGCCATCTTTATGTTAATGGGTTTAAACTGTTTTAGAAAAAGAACACAACACAATCTCCTACCGCAAGGTCCATATCCTCCAAACATTTTTGCTTCATCTCTAACCCCAATCTGTTTCATAATTATTCTTGTTTTAAAGATTGAAGCCAATTCCTTTATTAATTCCCTGAAATCAACTCTCTCCTGAGATGTGTAATAGAATGCGATTCTTGACCCATCAAAAGTAACCTCTATATCTGTTAACTTCATATCAAGCTTATGTTTATCTATTAACTGTAAACATTTATTAAATGCTTCTTTTTCTCTTTGCTTATTTCTCTCATATAGTGATTTGTCATATTCAGTTGCTTTTCTTAAAACTGGTTTAAGAGGAGCTGATAGTTCATCATCTTTTACTTCCATTATTTCAGATTCAACAATTCCAAATTCCATTCCTCTTGATGTATCAACAATTACTTCATCTCCTAAGTTGAGTTCTATATTTTCAGGATTGAAATAATAAACCTTTCCTCCCTCCTTAAAATATATACCAACTACTTTAGCCAATATTATCCCCCTAATTTTAAAAGGATTTTTAATAAGAATTAAATCAACTATTTAAAAATACAATGCTTTAAAGATTATCCTCCTATTTTCAGAAAAAGAGTTTCCATTGCAAGTGACAAATTTATATTTGTTTCAACCATATTTTTCATGTACTGTATTTCATTTAGTATTTCAATTAATTGCTTTAATTCAAAGCTCTTGCTTAATTTGATCAAAATATTATAAAAATCAATATTAGTAATTAATCTATCATCTAATCCAAATTTTAATAATAATAAATCTCTATACCAGGATGAAATTATGTCCATAATCCAATCAGCCTTAACTGCTGCTTTTCTCTTAAGAATTCTTTTCTTTTTGATATCAATTTCACTCTTAATTTTTGATAAATGACTTGCTGATAGAGCAAAGTTTTTCCAGATATCTAATTCTTTTTTCATCTGATCTTCAATCTCATCAGCAGATATATCCATTAAGTCAATTACTTTTAATGCAAATTTTATTCTACTAATATAATCAGAATTTAAAATTTTAGATAAAATATTTAAAATTTGATCTCTTATCTCTAAATTTTGCTCATCAGATGCTATTTCTTTAGCCCTATAGAAGTTGTAATTGTATAATCTTGAAAGAAATCTTGCAATTTGTGGTTTTAATTCAAGCCTATCTATTAATTCTCTTTCAATATCATCCTTCTTAGGTGAAACAAAGTTTAATGTCTGACAACGTGAAGCTATTGTTGAAATAATGCGATTTGGTCTTGATGTTATAAGTATAAAAATTGTATTTAATCCAGGTTCCTCTAAAGTTTTGAGCAGGGCATTAGAAGCCTCTACAGTCATTAGATCAGCTTCATCTATAATAACTCCCCTGATATTTCCAGAGTAGGATTTAAGAGAAAGCTTGCTTCTAAGTTCCCTTATATCATCTATTAGAATGTAATTACCCTTTGGTTCAATTATTATTAAGTCTGAAAAATTATCATTCATTATTTGCATACAACTTTTACACATTCCACAACCCTTATTAGGACAATTTACTGCAGCTATAAATGTGAGGGCAATAGTCTTCTTTCCAGAACCTGAAGGTCCACTAAAAACATATGCATGTGAAAATGATTTTTTTATTATTATTTCTTTTAAATAATTTAATACTTTTTCCTGACCAACAATATGATCAAAAAGCGCAAAATCTTTTATTTCTTACACCTCTATTTTTTAGATATTTTTCTAATAAATTTATCAACTTCTTTTCTTATATCTTTCTGGATAAGATCTTCATTCCTATTAGCATCTATTATCCTGTATCTTTCAGGGAATAATTTTGCTAATTTATAGTAACCTTCCCTTACCTTTTTTTTGAAAAATTTCTCCATCTTTTTCTATCTTATCTCTAATATTCCTTGATTTGTCAACTCTTTTTAACCCTAATTCTTCAGGTATATCAAGAAAAAATGTTATATCTGGAAGGAGTCCTTGTGTAGCCCATTTATTAATTTCTATTACCCAATCTAAACCCATTTTTCGAGCTATTCCTTGATATGCATATGATGAATCGACATACCTATTGCTAATTACAATTTTTCCTTTTTCTAATGCAGGTTTTATGATGTTTGAAACTATTTGTGCTCTACTTGCTGCAAAAAGTAATACTTCTGCTCTTTGGTCAACTCTACTAATTTTTGGACTGAGGAGTATCTTGCGAATTTTTTCACCAATTGATGTACCACCAGGTTCTCTGGTTCTAATAACTGAGTATCCCTTATTTTTAAAGTATTTTGCTAAAAGTTTAGCTTGTGTATCTTTTCCTGAACCATCTATTCCTTCAAATGTAATAAATATCCCTTGCATATTTGAACCTTGACCTTAAACATCCACATTAAAATAGTATTATTAATTTACTACTCTATTAAGAAGTGGCGTGTATCAAAAATAATTTTTAAAAAATAAACATATAAATTTATTCTATTTTAAAAGTATCATCTTAAATTATTATTCTAAAACTTCAGGATTGACTATATTTGGAGGCCTAATTCCCTTTAATCCAGCTAATAGATTTTCAGCAGCCATTGTTGCCATTTTAGTTCTTGTTTCAATAGATGCACTTGAGATATGTGGAGTCAACACAACATTCTCCAAATCCGCTAAACCTGGACTGAGTTCTGGTTCATTCTCAAAAACATCTAATGCAGCACCAGCTATTTTCTTTTCTCTTAATGCTTTCACTAATGCTTTTTCATCTATTACGGGTCCCCTTGAATTGTTTATTAAATATGCTGTTTTTTTCATCATTGAAAGTTCCTTTTTCCCAATTAGATGATGAGTGGAAGGGAGCAAAGGAACATGAATTGAAATGAAATCAGACTTCTTTAGAAGAGTTTCTAAATCAGTAAACTGGACATTCATTTCTTTTTCAACTTTTTCATCTGCTCTAAATGCATCAAAATATAAAAGTTTTATATCGAACCCTTTAGCCCTTTTTGCTACTGCCTTTCCAATTCTTCCTAAACCAATTATACCTAATGTTTTACCATACACATCTCCACCTAAAAACATCATTGGACCCCAGCCTTTATATTTACCCGCTTTCGTAAATTTATCAGCTTCAGCCACTCTTCTTACTATGGTGAAAATTAGAGCCCAAGCCATATCAGCAGTAGTATCAGTTAAGACTCCAGGAGTATTTGTTACTGGAATTTTCCTCTTATTTGCTGCATTAACATCAATATTGTCATAACCAACAGCATAATTTGCTATTATTCTTAGATTCTTACCACTTTCAATTATCTTCTCATCAATCTTATCTGTTAGAAGACAGAGGAGACCATCCTTATTTTTAACACCCTCAATTAATTCCTCTCTTGTAATTTTCCTATCATAGGGATTTATCTCCATTTCACACTCTGCTCTTATTATTTCAAGAGCCTTTTCCGGTAATTTTCTGGTAACAAAAACCTTTGGTTTCATGTAA
>JABUBO010000708.1_pt1 | contig 10996 bp, 9 predicted proteins | sample 7240361 | NCBI WGS metagenome assembly JABUBO01 (sample SAMN07256346, study PRJNA390944) | subsurface metagenome | isolation source: Methane hydrate marine sediment | place: Pacific Ocean: Eastern North Pacific, ODP site
GCCCCTTCGGAGGAATATCGTGGTACGCCCGCAATTCGCCCCAGTTGTGCAAAGCCGCATCAGGAGCGCCTTTGGGCCTGAAAGGATTGTCCGCCAAATCAATTTCCTCTCGTTTATATAAATCCCAGTATTTCTTCGGTGCATTAAACGGTAGGTGGGGCTTGAAAAAACCGAGCGCAAGGAAAAACTGCCTATCCATTTTTTTCAAACGGCGCAAATCTGAAATCCCCTTGTCCGCAACCATCCCATCAAAGTAGGCATTATCAGGGACATCAGCATTCTCGAAAGCAGATCCTTTATGGGCCGTCGTTTGCTCAGCCAGCTTTATGTTCTCCTCTAACAAATAATTCCTCCAGGCGCCTTTCGGACGCCAGGGCTCCTCACTCCACCCATCAAGACAATCGGTGCGATGGTGGAATATCTTGCCGTTGGAGATAGTGTAGTATCCGTTGTTCCTGAAGTGTTTCGCAACGCTAAGCGCACCGGGCAGGTCCTTTTCCGCCCAGGTATCATAGCCGAGGAATCTATTCGAAGTAGGCCTGACACCCGTCATAAGGCTTGCACGCGAGGCACCGCAGACAGGGACCTGACAATAGGAACGCAGAAAAACAACACCATTCGAAGCCAGCCGGTCTATATTAGGAGAGAGCATTTGCTTATGACCGTAGCAGCCAAGCTGCGGACGCAAGTCATCCACGGCGATGAAAAGAACATTGGGTCTCTTATCGCCGGCGGCACTGCTTTTCGTAGCTAAGACGCACCTCGGCATAGCCATTGCCGCCGCCCCCGAACCCATAGCTTTTAGAAAACTCCGACGTGTGTAATTAGCTGTATGCATATTTTTTCTCCTCGTTAGAAGCGGACAAGCGGCTAAATGTCGGCTCTACTTTTGTTTTTCTTATTCTCTTTTTTCAGATTTTTGCGTTGTGTGGTGGTACGGCTCTTGTGCAAAGGCACAGCCATCTCAGCTTCCATTCCCAAATCGCCCTGCTGCTTCATCCACGCGTCGAGCTTTTGTCTAAGTGACGCGAGAATTTTCTGCCGGGCTGAATTATCAGCAAGGTTATTCAGCTCGTGCGGGTCTTTTCTAAGGTCGTAGAGTTCTTCGGCCGGGCGGTGCTGAAGCTTCTTCACACGCTCGGCGGCGAAGGCATCGGTTTGGGCTTTTTGTTTCCATGAACCCCAAACGCCGTTATTTATCTCGGTGTAGTCACGCCCGTGCGTGCTGACGCATTGATACATGCCTTGATGATTGAGGTTGCGGATGTATTTGTGGGTGCCGGTCCGCACCGAACGAATTGGATAGGCCTTTCCGGAAATAATGCCGCGGTTTGTGTGAGCGCCAAAGATGAAATCGTGATGTTTTTTCTCGCGACCGAGCAGCACTCCCAGCAAGCTTCGCCCGTCGATGTCCTTCGGCGGCTTACCACCGGCTACCTCGATAAAAGTCGGAAGCACGTCAACGAAGCTGACCATTGCATCGGTAACGGTTCCGGCTTTGACCTTGCCCGGCCAGCGAACGATAAAGGGAACATGCAAACCTGCCTCGTAGCAGGACCACTTTGCAAATATCCCATAGCCATGGTCCGAGGCATAGACAAAAAGCGTATTCTCTTCAAGATTATGCTTTTTCAACAGACCCAGCACACGTCCTACTTCCATATCCAGCAGGTCGATATCGGTATAGTAATCGGCGAACTGTTTGCGCGCCTCTGCGGTGTCAACCTTATATGGCGGCACCGGCACCTCTTCCGGCTTATACCCGCCTTGTTTGTGCGGGCCGTGCGGCTCCTTCGAGGCTACTATAAGACAGAACGGTTGAGCCTTTGAAGAGACAATAAACTTTTCAATTTGTTTAGGCCGTGACCCCATATATTCAAAAGGAAATTGTTCCCTTGGTTTGATATGTGTTTTGCCGGCAAGGCCGAGGCGATAGCCTAACGGTTTAAGGTATTGCGGCAGGGTTTTTACGCCCGGCTTGATACTGCTGTGGTTCGGGTGACATCCGTTGCGATGAGGATACAGGCCCGTATAAAGGGCTGAGCGGCTCGGAGAGCACATAGCAGCAGCCGTAAAGGCCAGCTTGAACCGCAAACCTTCTTCGGCAAGCCGGTCAATGTTGGGCGTGCGTATCACATTATTGCCATAGCAACCCACGTCATCAATGCCCTGGTCATCGGCAAGAAACAAGACCATATTGGGTTTGCCGTTACCGGCACTGCTTGTAAGCTGGTTTGCAGCGCTGGTGCATCCGTGAACGATATGCGATGCCGCTCCCAGGCTCACAGCCCTTAGGAAATCACGTCGATTTAAGTTTCCATTCATTACAACCCTCTTCATTTCTATTCATACGCATAATCACCTTCGAATGACCTTGATATTGTTTGCAAGACCGAGACACCCGCTAAATCACCACTAATCAGGTAAGGCCGGGAACCCACAACAATTGAGAGTCTGTCCGAAATAAATTCACCTTTTCTACCAACCCAATCACGAAATCCCCAACCGCTCTCGTAAGGCCTGTGTCCAAGCTGCTGAATCATCAGACGCTTTGGTGGAAATTTCGTTTGCAATATTACCTGTCGGTCTTTGTCATCAGAAGACCACAAGGCCCAGATATCATTCTCTTTGTGCCTGAATCGAAGGACCCAAAGATTATCATCTTTTATTTTCAGACGGCCAATATACTCACCCCGCGCAATTAGGTCGGAGACATCGGCCAGGACATAATATGCCGGTTTAGCAGTCAGGTCGGGCCTAACAATCCCGAAGTTGTTTTCGTTGTACTCCCGTTTCCAGCCGTCGTCCTGAAAGTCATACCACCAAAGACCGCGAAAAGATGGTGACGTGCGTGCAAGAAGATATAGCCTCGCTAAATAAGAAGCGGACAGTTCCGGCTCAGTGCCCCTTTTGCCAATATGCGTGGGCCAGCCCATCTCGGTGACATAGAAAGGGACATCTTTGCCCTTGTTGTACTTACGCAGCATTTTCTGCACATCATCCATCCACGCCGAACACGCCTCCGGAGAACGCTCAGGGAATCTGCTGCCGTAGTTATAGCTGTGAATTGACACGGCGTCACAATAATCGAGGGTGCCAAGCTGAATAATCTTTTCAAACCAGCCTTTTTTTACTCCGCCACTCGTGCATCCACCGGCTATGACAGTTGCCCCAGGCTCAATAGCCTCAATGCGCGGATAAACCGCCTTAAGCAGCTTGACATAATCCTCTGGAGAACCACCCACGTTGTATGGCTTTCTCATGCCGATTCCAATGTCCCATTCATTCCATATCTCGTAGAGCCGGACGTCTTTCCCAAAATGACGAGCTACAAACTCAGCATAACGGCAAAATCCTTCAATAGCCTCAGCCGACTTCGGACGGTCGCCGTCATCATAAAAACGATTGGCGTAGTCAAGTATGAGCATAACATCCAGACCGGCATCACCGGCCCGACGAACATATTGATTATATCGCTCCGGCATAACAAGCCTGCCTTTTTCCCGTTCTAAGCTCGACCAGGTCGCCTCATCACGGATTGCACCGATGCCGGCATTTTTCATACTCTCGATATTCATCTCAACTATACCTTTGTCCTGGCTAAAGTGCGTACAGACCCCGACATAAAAACCTTTAGCCATATTCTCCTGTGAGGATAGCCTGTTCCCAACCGCAGTATTGCTTAATCCAGCCCAAAACACTAACAATAAAACAATAGTAAATTTGATAATGCCGGTTTTATCGTGCATAAGATTCTCCTCAATATTAGATTCAAATAAATCTTCTCCCCCTGACGCGAAAATGTATCATAAATCGGCTTGCACCGCCATTATTTTTCAACCATCGTACGATCGCAATTTTCACAATCACTTTTGGATTCGCAGTCTTATTCTATCCGCCGAACGGGTGTGTCTGGCAGCCGAGCCGTCTTCTATCGCCGCTGCTATCTGCATAAACCTCGGTATTGTATAATCAAAAAACCGCTTATAACTCTCACAGAAATAACTTTCCATGCTGCTCTTAGTGTTCAATCGTACTCTGTCTTTCATACACCCGCCGCGACATATATCAAGGTGATTGCAGAGAAGACACCGGTTACAAAGATTTTGCTTCTCGCGGGCAAAGGCCCGCTTTTTACTGCTCGATGCGAGCTTCTCTAACGGAGTTTCAAGAATGTTGCCCAATCGCCACTTTGGTTCGACAAAAAACTCACAGCAAAAGGCATCGCCGCTGTGTTCGATAACGACAAAACCTGCACACTGCTTACTGTACGCGCAAATCGTATGTTTACCCATCACGTAATAAGTTACCAACGAATCAAAATCACGAATATTCATTTTCTCCGGCCCGTATTCGTACCAGAGATCAAACATCCTGCATAAAAAATCTCCGTACTGTTTCGGCGTAATCGAAAAGTTCGCGATGTTGCCAGTCCCAGGGTCCGTCTCAACACAGGGAATAAATTGTAAATATGTAAGCTCATTCTCAATCAAGAAATCAAACAGCCTCTCCGGATGCTCCACGTTTTTATCATTCAGCAAAACAAGGGCACTAAATTCAACCTTATGTTTTTGACAATTATTGATACCTCTCATCACTTTGCCAAAAGTACCTGAGCCAGAATGGTCAACGCGATACTTATCGTGAAATTCTTTAGGCCCGTCGATGCTTATACCGAGAAGAAACTTATTATCATGCAGGAACCGGCACCAGTTATCATCAAGCAATATCCCGTTGGTTTGCAGTGTATTACTTACCTCCTGCCCGTTGCTGCCGTACTTCTTTTGTAATTCCACTGCCCTATTAAAAAAATCCACCCCCATCAACGTTGGCTCACCACCCTGCCAGGCAAACCCGACCACCCCAAAGCACAATTGCATATAATCCTTGACGAGTTTGGCGAGCACCTCATCGCTCATTCGCTGCCTGCCCCGGCCAAACTCCGGCGCTCTGTCCTTATAAAAACAGTACGCACAATCAATATTGCAATCTGAACCGGATGGCTTGATTAAAAGAGTAAATGGCTGCATTACTGTTATCGGGTTAGAAGAATTTCAAACATTATTTTTCAATCACTTTGTGCTTTTGTAACCACTTTTGCGCCCACTGCTCGGCCTGTTGCGGTGTTTGTAATTTTCCTTCCAATTGGGCGATGTACAGCTCTTCTTTCAACTGCCCCAGGCCGGGTCCCGGCACGGCACCTAATCGGATTAAGTCGTGGCCGTTGAGCAGCGGCTTCGGCCGTAACTCAACGTCCCCTAATGCCTTTATCCTTTTACACAAGCTTACTAAGGGAGCAGTACTTTCTCTGCCGCCGCCTTCGGCCTTTTGAATCGCTCGTTGCAGCTCGTACAGGTCCCAAAAATACGGCTCAGCCAGAATCTTCTTCAAACCGGCCAAGGACATTCGCTCATCGAGCAGTTTGCCTCTGTTGACCAATAAGAATTTGATATGTTTGGTCTGGCTTCTGCTTAGTTTCAGAACCCGACACTTCTCAATTGCGAATTCCGTCTGACAGCCGGCAAAAAAACAGGCCAACGCCAACGCAAAATCAACCTTCTTTCGCAATTGACCCAATATATCAATCGCCGTTTTTCTGTGTTGACAAGACAATCCGGGAAAGGCCGCATCAGCCAATCCGCTGTCAAACAGCATCGACGCCCCCGCAGCACGGTTAGGATTAACGAGTATGCCCTCCAATTCGATTGATATGCGTTCGCCGCTTATTTGAGCTATGCTTGTTGCGTTGCTGCAAATCGCCGACCACGTCAACGGCTCAATCGCAAAACCAAGCTGGGTTGAAAACCGCACCGCCCGAAGCATTCGCAGATAATCTTCGCTAAATCGCTCGGCGGGCCTGCCGATAGTCCGCACTATCTTCGCTCTAAGGTCGGCCTGGCCATCGACATAATCGATTACCTCTTTTTGCAGAGGGTCGTAAAACATCCCGTTTATGGTAAAGTCTCTTCGGCTGGCATCCTCAGCGGCATTGGCAAACTCAACTGCACCCGGATGTCTGCCGTCGGCATAATCCGCTTCAGTTCTGAATGTTGCAACTTCCACCTGTCTGTCTTCGACCAACACAATGATTACCCCGAATTTTGCCCCGACCTTCAATGTACGTCTGAACAATCCTATTACATCTTTGGGCTGTGCATCGGTAGCAACATCATAGTCTTTGGCACGTTTACCCAACAGCATATCGCGAACACACCCCCCGGCCAACAACGCCTCAAAGCCCTTTTGCCGCAATCGCCTTATTATTTTTATAGCTGCCTGTCTATTTGTCATTTATCTCACATCCCGTCTTACATAATATCACGCAAATACAAATATCGACAACTCCGGTATCGTTACATCATGTCTTTTGCCAGGCGTCGTCCAGAAATCCCCCACAAGCTCAAAGTGACTAAAGTTTAGAGTGCCTAAAGTTCAAAAGAAAGATAACTTTAGTTCACTTTAGGCACTTTAGTTCACTTGATTTCGTTTCGTGCTTCGGATTTCGAATTTCGAATTTCTTTTTTACTCAATATAGTCACCGCCATAGTCCCCCACCGACGCCGCTCAATTACTCGAAATTCTCCATATTGTTCTAACAATGATACCTTTTGGTCGGTCCTTACAACGACAATTCCTTCGCCGTCCACCTGCTCACCCAACAAATTCAGCAAACCGCTCAAAGCCGAACTGCTCTGCACATCCTTTGTCTCCGCATAGGGCGGGTCAACAAAGACAAGGCCATATTTTTCCCGGCCGGAATCAACCAGTGCTCCAATCTTAAATGCGTTGGCCCTTATAACTTTTGACTCTTTAGCAAAGCCGGCTTTTTCTATGTTCTTATTTAATACCGAAATAATCTTCGGGTCCCGTTCAATAAATGTAACAAACTCCGCCCCTCTGCTCAACGCTTCAAGACCCAGAGAGCCGACACCGCAGAATAAATCGGCTGCTATTGCCCCATCCGGCAGACCATATTTATAAAGAACGCTGAAAAGTGATTCCTTAACTCTGTCCGTAATCGGCCGGGACATTTGCGTCTTGGGGCTAAGCAACCTCACCCCTCGTTTTAAGCCTGCTATGATTCGCATTTCGGGACTCCCACTGCCAGATACAAAACGTTTCTAAGCATAATTAGTATCTGTTGCAGAAAACAAAAATCGACGATGTCACCCCTGCGAAAGCAGGTGTCCAGAGCGAAAAAGCTGGATTCCCGCTGGAGTTTATCCCGCAAACGATGCGGGGCGGGAATGACAAATACTCTTTCCACAACAGGAACTAATTAGTTATCTCCGATAATTTTTCCGTTACATTGATCATAAACAATATATGCGCTTTCTCAAAACAGAGCCGCGACCGTAAGGGAGCGGTAACTGCCCTCTACGGAACAAGGAATTTTATCAGTAAGACTTTTCTGCGTCCATTTCAAAATCACTAAAGCAAAAGCTCACTAATTTGGACGGCACACTGTCGGAACTTCTCAGCGGGTAACGTCACAGTCTGCCATTTCGGACTGCGGCGTTTCATAAACGAACGATACTCGTCTAATTCTATGGTAAAAAATATATACCTGTTCGTGTCAAAATCGAAGACATCCCTCCCGTCAAAATCAACGTCGATGTTCTCTATCTTATAGACAAAAATGAATACAGCCTGATAAGCCGCGCCGAAAACCCGCTGCCATTTTACAAGGCCATCAACGTCCTCGGCTGTAACCCAGCATTCAAAGCCCGCCAATTTGGCCAGGCTCGTGCCCTTGAACTTCCTGCCCTTTACCTCAGCAATTATTATTTGTCCATTGGCCGGATATACCAAAAAATCGAAGCTCTTGACCTTGCAATGCGCAAAGGCCGCCCGCTTGTGTTCATCTATAGCAATGTATTGAAAACGATTGTCAATTAACCAATTCTCGAATGCCCGCTCATAGTGATTTCCAAAAGAATCCTTCATCTTAGCCCAGTCCTTCTCGCCGCCCGCAGGTCGGGACATCATAGTCGCTCATCAAGGCGCCTCGGCTTCAAATGCTATTTGTCGGCCCTGAACAAAAGTGGAACCAATTCATTCAAGTATCGCCTCCACAGGCGCCATTCGTGGCCGCCGTCTGTAATGCGGGCAACGTGCTTGATATTGTCGCTCTTCAATCGCTCGATGAGCTTCTGGTTTGCCTCGAAAAGGAAATCCTTCCTGCCGCACCCTATCCACAGCAGATTAAGCTTATCGTTGCTCTCCTTCACTTTGGCTAACAAGTCATCAAGCCTTTGGTTTCGTGGCACAGCCGAGCTAAAAGCACCTACCCACCCGAAAAGCTCAAGATTACCCAATCCGATAGTCAATGACTGCCCGCCGCCCATCGAAAGCCCCACTATCGCCCGGTCTTTTTGATTACTGCTCACGTGATAGCGTTCCTGGACAAAAGGAATCACGTCCTCAATCATGTCTTTCTCAAACGCTCCATAGTTCCCAATGCTTCGCATATCAGGAGGCGCCGAAGGCGTATGCCCGTACGTCATAACAATAACCAGCGGCCTGGCCTTGTCCTTGGCAAGCAGATTATCTACTATCACATTGGCCCGGCCAACCACAGTCCACGCATCCTCGGTGTCACCCATTCCGTGCAGCAGATAAAGAACGGGGTATCGAACATTTTCGCTCGTCTCGTAGCCGGGCGGCGTGTACACATAAAGCCCGCGTCTCACACCGAGTGACTTCGACTGGTACTTATGGATATGGACCGTGCCGTGAGCGACCTGCTGCTCCTGAAAAAACATCGGCTCTTTGCCGGTTATCTCAACCAGGTTCTTTGAATTCCTGAGCCAAACCTTCAGCCACGAATTGGCAGGATCTACTATCTCCAGACCGTCCACCACGAAATTGTATTCATAAATTTCCGGCTCCGCGGGCCCTAAAGTCACGCTCCACACCCCCGTTTTGCTTCTGGTCATAAGCCGGAGCCCCTGTACAAACTGAACTTTCACACCCACACGCTTGGCATTCGGCGCATTTAGCCGAAACGTCACCCGGCCGTCCGAATGAACCTCCGGTGATACAAGAATTCGCCGTCGCGAAGCCGCTTCAAGATGCGAAGCCAAACAAGCCAAAACCGATAGTAATAAAACCACACACCCCGACTTAAAAGCTCCCATCTTCTGACCTCCAAAAACTCTTTTATACATTTAACACATCCCTGACAACAACAGCCCTAATCAAGACTTCAGCCGGGACCAAAACTCATCGATATCTTCGTGCTTTTGCTCGCCGGTTGCCATATCCTTAACACGTAGTTTCTTTTCTCTCACGTACTCTTCACCTATAATTATGCACTTCTTAGCGTTTTGGGCTGAGGCTTCCTTCAGTTGCTTGGAAAGACCAGCGGACGTTTTATAGCTGAACACAGTAGAAAAACCTCTGGATCGCAACTCCGCTGCAACTTTATACACCGTACCTCCACCATACCCTTCCGCGAAAGCAACAAAGTAGTCCGGCTCTTTTTTAGATATCGATGTGCTCAATAATCCCTTTTCTCTTAGCAGAATCTCCAGCACACAGTCGCCCATACCCATTCCGGTAGCAGTTATTGGTGGCCCACCGAAATCTCGAAGCAGGTTATCGTATCTGCCTCCGCCACAGATGGCTCTAAGCTCACCCCCAACAGCATGTACCTCAAATACCACTCCCGTATAATACGCCAGGCCTCTGACAATGCTGGGGTCAAATTCACAGTAATCCTTTACTCCCATTATTTCCAAATAATTAAATACAAGCATTACATTGTTATAAGCATAAAACTCCTCATCCTCCTTATTTATTAGCTTAGGAATATCCGGCATTGAGTTACGATTCATAAAAGCTAAGATTTTAGTTACTGTCTCTTTGTTTGAGACCTGTTCAGTAAGTAGTTTTTCAAAGGTATCCTCAGGAAGTTTTGACTTCTTATCCAACAGAGTATATAAACTCTCCAGCTTATTTTCAGCTATCCCTACACTTTTCAAAAACACAGCGAGTAGCTCCCTGCTTGATATCTTTACCTTGATATCCTTCGGCGTCAGACCAATCTCCCGCAGATAATCCACTGTTGTAAATATCACCTCGGCGTCAGCCAGAACATCCTCAACACCAATTATATCGATATTCCACTGGAAGAATTCGCGCAGCCGGCCTTTCTGCGGGCGCTCGGCCCGGAACAATCTGGGAACCGAAAACCACTTTATGGGTTTTGGTAGCGAATTAATCCGCTGGTTTACCATCCGTGCCAGCGTCGGCGTAATCTCAGGCCTCAAGGCCAGGTCCCTGCCGCCTCTGTCCTGCAGTGAGAAAAGCTGCTCGACAATCTCATCTCCGCTCTTTATCTGAAACATCTTCAGATACTCAAAAATCGGCCCATCATATTCTTCAAAGCCGTTCCGGACGGACGCCTTCTTCCAGCCGTCGATTATCCAGTTCCTGACGGCCATATCCTGCGGGTAAAAATCCCTCGTTCCTTTTACCGGCGGTATCTTCATTTCTTTCTCTTTTTCTTCTTTTTCTTTGCCTTCTGCTTTTCGGTTACGTTATTGTCTAATTTTATCTTTATATACTCTTCCATTTGCTTATCGTTGGTAAAGTGCAGCTCATAGTCGTATTCGCCCTCAACAAAATCGCAGTCCGAGTGACGGTATCCTCTGCATATCCTCGGCCTTTTATTATAAATCCTGCACCGATTGTCTTTTCCCGATAGGTGTCTGCATTTGTTATTAATGTTAATATACCAGTCGCCTTCCTCTACGAAGACCGTTATGTCTTTATGGCACAGAAACCACCTTATATCGTCGTAGTCTCCCTTATCTTCCGGCGTATCAATCGGAAGAGCAAAATACCGGCAGCACAGTCCCGTACACTTTTCACATTGACTTTTCTTAGCCATTACTACAAACTCCAAATACACAAAATGCTATACCTCAACCACCAAAGCCTGTAACTATAAGCTATTGGCCATCCGCCGTCAAGAAAAGCAAAAAAACAC
>JABUBO010000709.1_pt1 | contig 10992 bp, 11 predicted proteins | sample 7240361 | NCBI WGS metagenome assembly JABUBO01 (sample SAMN07256346, study PRJNA390944) | subsurface metagenome | isolation source: Methane hydrate marine sediment | place: Pacific Ocean: Eastern North Pacific, ODP site
GATTTTTTTTGACTCTGTAACCACTAAAAGACCTTATAGAAAGAATGTCTTACCTAATGATGAGGCCCTGAACCTGATGTTAGAGAAAAGCGGAACAGAATTTGACCCTAGTTTGCTCAAGGTTTTCGCTAACATGATAGGAATTTATCCTATCGGCACTCTTGTAGTTTTTAACACCAGAGAGCTGGGAATTATAACAGAGTCAAAATCGGAAGTGGCATTTCTACTCAGACCAAAAGTGAAACTTGTCACTGACAGGGTGGGCAACAAAATTGACGGCAAAATTGTAGATTTAACAGAAATGGACCCGGAAACAATGGAATATAAAAGGACTATTGTAAAATCATTAGATCCCCACAAATATAACATCCAAATCTCTGATTATTTTTTAGCTCAAGCTCAATAAACAAATTCCGAGTTTATATTTGATTTGCCACGACTTTTATGGAATATTAGAAGAAATTAATTGAAATTGGAGGGCGCGGTATGGATAAAAAAAAGAAAAGAGATGCTTTAGAATACCCAGGACCTGAGCGCCGAGCTGGAGAGGAACGGCGTGATTGGAAGGAACGCCGCAAGGGACAACGTAGGCAAGAGCAAAGGCGAAAGAAATAGAAGCATCAGAAATGGGTCTTCTCTTTTGCATCTAAAAAAACCCATAATTTTTTTATACTTTCTTCAATAGATAACCAAGATTTTCAAAAAAAAAGGGGAGGGGGGAGAACAGGTTCATCATTTTGACATTAGATTTTTCCTGTGCTATAAGCTTTTTAGCGTAGAATTAGAGAAACCTATCCGTGTTCATACTCAGGTAGGAAGTACAGAAGATAAAAAAAATTGAAAATTAGTAATGAAAATAAATTCCTACCCCAAAATATGGTATGGAAAATTCGAATAAAAGGAGGGGCTTGAGATGAAACTGAATCGACGTATGCTAGAAAAAGTTCAGAAAACGGGAACAACAGCAATTTTTGATGGGATCAGCGTGACGGGGAACATAAAAGGCTCCCACAACCTGTTTCTAAACGGACAATTCGAAGGGACAATCGACCTTACTGCACTCTTGTTAGTGGGCAAGACAGGAAGGCTCAAGGGTAAAGTGAAGGCAGAGTACGTAATAATCGAAGGTGATGTGGAGGGTAAAGTAATCGCCCATGAAAAGGTTGAGTTACGCACCGGGGGAAAGTATAAGGGCGAAATCTTGGCTCCCTCGGTCATGATTTCCGACAACTCCTTCTTCGACGGCATTGTTCAGATGATGAAGGAAGGAACTGAGCCGCCGTCAATCTCCACAAAAATAAAACCCCCCCGAGGTTGAGGAGAGCATCAAGGATCTCGAGGAAAGCTAAGTCAAATCAGTAAAAATTGGAGGGATCTTCCTCACGATTGTTTTTCTGAGCTTGGTGATTGATATACTGCAGGGCTCCGTTTTTTGCTCACACAGTAATAGCATCCCATCAGCCTATGTGTGACCCTTTCTTACAAGGTCCCTTGATGAACGGGCATCCAGGTTCCATAATCAAGAACAAAGAATCCCTGACGAGAAGAATATTGTCAAATTTTTTTACGCTTGTCCTCTTTTTAGGGCGAAAAAAGGAGCGTTTCATTTTTCGTCCCTTTTTTTCAAATCTTTTGTGGGAAGCATCTCCATATCCGTTATAATTCATTGCTAAAGCATAGGCTTTGGGAAATAGCCGCAGCGACCATTGAAGATTTAGCCTTGGGAATTCGCTCTTCGAGGGAACCCGACAGAGTTGGGCGGCGAGTATGTTTGAGCGGAGCGAGTTACGCAGCCGCCGAGAAGAGCGAATGGAGAATGGCGTTAAAAATCTGAAGGGAGCCAGGCATTTCCCAAAACCTTTGCTAATAACGGAAATGGAGATGCTTGCTCTTTTTTGAAATAGTTTTTGCATCTTGCTCTCAGAATGGTAAAATATCCTGATTCATAAGCTTCTCTAAAGTTAAACCAATGGATGAGTTATTAAGGCTGCTTCTTCTGTTTGGAATCGGTTCTCTGACTGGTTTCACCAACATCATGGCTGGTGGTGGATCCGCAATTACCCTCCCTACGCTCATATTTCTTGGACTCGATGGTTCCGTAGCAAACGGAACCAACCGTCTAGGTATCCTTATTCAAAGTTTTTCTGCAATTTTATCCTTTCGCCAGGAAAAATACTCCGAATTCAAACTGAGCTTAAAATTGGCTGCTTTCGCCCTGCCAGGAGCTATAGCTGGCTCCATCATCGCCGTCAACATCAGTGATGAACTCTTCAAGGATATTTTAGGTTATGCCATGATTGGTGTTATCATCTCAATGGTTTTCCGGAAATCAAATCAAAGGAAAAACCAGAACGAAAGTCTTCATCATAATTCCTGGTTTATCTATCCTGCAATGTTTGCCATCGGACTTTATGGAGGTTTTATCCAGGTCGGGGTGGGGTTTGTGCTTATGGCATCAATATACCACTTGATGAAAATCGGCCTTGTCCGTGTCAACATGCACAAGGTTTTTATAATATTTATTTATACAATTCCAGCACTGCTTGTTTTCATTTTCACTAGCAATGTGAACTGGAAGTTTGGGCTGGCCCTTGCAGCCGGAACTGCATCCGGGGCATGGTGGTCGGCAAAAGTTTCCGTGAAAAAGGGAGAAGGGATCATCCGGATTGTATTGATGGTCATCATACTAATAATGTCTTTATTTCTTTTAAATATAATTAAATTCCCTGATTTCCCTCCTGTCCAATAAAAAATCCTTACTCAAGAATCCAAAAAAACAAGCGTAAATTGACTTAGGGATAGCAAGTAGATATTATAAATTTTAATATCTTGACATCATTTCATCTAGAACTAGATTTAAAGCAAATAAAATTGAGTTTGAGATGAGAAAAATCAAACTACACACCAAGATTTTCATCGGATTAATCCTCGGGGTAGTGGTAGGCCTTGTCTTTGGTGAGAAGGCCACTATTATTGAGCCAGTTGGGACAATCTTTCTTCGCCTTATCACCATGATCGTTGTTCCTTTGGTCCTTGTTTCTCTTATGCTGGGAACGGCAAGCCTGGGTGATATTCGGAAGCTGGGTCGGATCGGAATAAAAACTGTCATCTACTTCATGATAACCACCACGATTGCTATTTCCATAGGCCTCGGTTTAGCCAACATTGTCAACCCAGGCTACGGCCTGAACGAACAGGTGAGGGCGGAACTCTACAAAAGCTATGAATCAAAAGCTCAAGTTAACATTCAACGGATGACAGAAAGAGCTGGTGACAATCTATTTAACATGGATGAACTGAAAGATCCGGAAGGACTTATTGTTAAACTGCGTAATGGCTCTAACCCGCTGTCAAATTATGTCCGAGAGCAATTTTCCTCTAAGACAAAGGAAATGCTGGAAACATATAATGATTCCCATCCACCATCCAATTCTCTTAGGAAGACTTTGCTCGATGAATTGAACAAACTCCTTGAAAAGGAAAGTTTTTATAAAGAAGAGCTATTTGCCCATGTGGAATTAACAAAGGAAATAAAAAGACTTGTATTAAAAAACCTTCAAGATAGGGAAGTTATCCGCCTCAACAGGTTACTAATGGAAAGTGCTTTCCCCCAGGAATTAGCAAAAAGCCAAAAACGCTCTCCCTTGTCAGACCTGATAGAAGTGCTTGTTAACATTTTTCCCACAAATCCTTTTAAGTCCCTTGTAGAAGGAAATATGCTCCAAGTTATCTTCCTTGCCTTACTCTTTGGTATTATCCTCACTCTAATAAAGCGAGATAAATCAGAAATCCTTATAAAATTTCTTGAGGGCTTGAATGATGCTATTATTCAAGTTGTGCACATTGCCATGAAGCTTGCTCCCTACGGTGTTCTGGCTCTGATGGCTACTGTGATCGGCCAATACGGTGTCCACATCCTCGTCACTCTTCTCAAATATTCCTTAGTGGTTGTGGGAGGTCTAGTGCTCTACACATTTTCCGTAAACAGCTTTACAGTAGGCGTCCTCGGTCGAACCAATCCCCTCCGTTTCTACAAGGCAGTTAAGGAAGCCATGGTCATCGCCTTCAGCACCTCAAGCTCCAACGCTGCCTTACCTGTGAGTTTGGAATGTGTTCAGCACATAGGAGTACCTAGAGAATACTCGAGTTTTGTCATTCCTCTGGGAGCGACCATCAACATGGACGGAACCGCCCTTTATCAAGGGGTGGCAGCTGTGTTCATTGCCCAAATCTACGGCATTCCCTTAGGACTTATAGATCAAGTCACCATCGTTTTAATGGCGACATTGGCCTCTGTTGGAGCAGCCGGTGTTCCCGCAGCAGGCATCATTACCCTGGCCATGGTCCTCAAGCAAATTGGCATTCCCCTTGAAGGAATCGCCTTGATTCTGGGCGTTGACCGATTCCTCGATATGTGCAGGACCACCACCAATATCATCGGAGATATGGCATGTTCTGTTGTTATCAAAGAAACAGAAAAGAAGGATAAACAAAGTTGAAATGGAAGAAAAGCGCAAAAATAAAGGCAATGGGGCAGCATTTCTTGAAAGATCATGCCGTCCTAAAAAAGATCATTTTTCACATCTCTCCGCAGAAAGATGACCTTATCATCGAGATAGGAGCAGGTAAGGGAGCACTAACATTTCCTCTGACAGCAACAGCAGGAAAGGTTATCGCCATCGAGAAAGATCCATCTTTTATTCCTTTCCTCCAGAGAAAAAACATTCCGAATTTAACTATCTTAGAAGAAGATATCATGAAAGTTGATTTCAGCAAGCTTATAAAAGCGCAAAATTTTAAAAATAAGGTGAAACTTGTGGGAAACTTGCCCTATTCTCTTTCGTCCCCGCTGCTGTTCAAAGTGCTTCAAGAGAAAGAGCTCTTTTCAGAGTGTATCTTTCTTCTCCAGAAAGAGGTGGCGGAAAGAATTTGCGGCCAGCCCGGATCGAAAAAATATGCTCCTCTCTCTATCCTCTTCCAGATTCATTTTTCTATCAAGCTCCTTTTTCTCGTTGCCCCAGGAAGTTTCTCTCCTCCTCCTAAAGTTCACTCCGCCTTGATTTCTTTAAAGAGAAGAGACTATCCTCTCTTTTTGATAGAGCAGGAAGAACTCTTTCGACAATTTTTAAAAGGGGTTTTCAAACACAGAAGAAAAATTCTTCGCAAGAATTTAGAAAAACTCAATTTACCGCTACCTCTAGTAGACAAGGCACTTAATAAATTTGGACTAGAGAGAAATCTCCGCCCTGAACAGTTGTCAATTCCCCAGTTTGTGGCTCTCTTTAATTTTTTCTATCAAACAGAAGAATGAATTCTGTATGTGTCTGATTCATCAAACACACATTATTGTTTTTACAAAAGATAAGGCGGGTTTGATAAATCAAGCCCCTGCAAGAAAAGAACCCCTGCATAAGAAAAATTAAAACCGTCCAGTTTATTTATATATTCAAAAAGGTGGGCTTGATAAATCAAGCCCCTACAAGAAATTAAACCCCTCCGTTAAGAAGAGTGCGAGTTTGGTGAATCAAGCCCCTACATAAGAAGAACCCCTACATAAGAAGAACCCCTGCGGGTGAACCAAGCCCCTTCAAGAAAACAAATCCCTACGAGAAATTAAATTCCTGCATTTAGTAAAACAATATAAATATGATATAATTCTGACGATGAGAAAGAAGAGAAGGGATATATTAGAGGCGTCTTCTCTAAAGTTTTTCAAAAAAAGGGGAATCCGATCTTTTGAAATAACCGGAATCTTCCTCATTTTTTTTGCTATTTTCATCTTTATAAGCCTCATAAGCTATGATTCACAGGACCCTTCCTGGACCAACACAGGTTGGGCCAATGCTTCTTATGCCAGCCAAAAAATCCATAATTATACGGGAAGAGTTGGCGCATTCCTCTCGGATGCTATACTTCAAGTTTTAGGACTCGCTTCTTTCCTTCTGCCTTTAGCGTTTTTTTACCTTGGTCTCCAGACTTTCTCTTCCGAGAAGGAGAAGCGATTCATCCTAAAAACTGCAGGGGCTCTTTTTCTTGTTCTCATCGTCAGTTCCCTTTTTTTCATGCTGTTCCCAAGTTTTTCTCTGGGAGGAACAGAGCTTTCAGGCGGAGGTGTTATCGGTGAATTGGCATCTTCCTTTTTGATTCGATATTTTGACCATGTTGGAACCTACCTTGTTCTTTTTGTTCTCCTCATCCTTTTTTTCATCTTCTCCACTAAAATTTCTTTTGGAACTATCTTCCGCATCTTTCAGCGGTTTTTTCGCTTCGCTTTCAAGGAAGTCAGGATCCAAATTATCCGTTACCAAAAATCAAAGCGCCGGGAGAAGATGAGGAAAAAGGTTGTCGAAAAATATTCTTTACTGCGAGAGAAAAAGACTGAAAAATCGAAACTTAAAAAGAGAAAAAAAGAACCTGGGCCAGAACCTGCAATAACAAAACCTGTCCCTCCTACTATGCCCGAAAAGTATCTTTTTCCTGAAATGGAAGGAAAAGAGGACTACAATTTTCCACCTCTTACTCTTTTGGATCCTGGAAAACCCTATGAAAAAATCGATAAAAACGAACTCTATGAAAAAAAACAACGGATAGAGGAGAAATTAGGGGAATTCCGCGTCGAGGGGGAAGTCAAAGAGTATCATCCTGGCCCTGTGGTCACCACTTATGAATTCTATCCATATCCAGGAATAAAAGTGAGTCAGGTGGCTAACCTCACAGAAGATCTCTCCCTGGCATTAGGGGCAGAATCGGTCAGGGTCCAAAGAATGCCGGGCAGATCTTCTCTGGGAGTTGAGATTCCCAATAACAAAAGAGAAATCATTAAGCTCAAAGACGTAATACAATCGGAAAAATTCCAGGACTCTCCCTCTAAACTGACTTTTGCCCTGGGAAAGACTATTCATGGTGAAGTTTATGTCACAGATTTAGCCATCATGCCCCATCTTCTTATTGCCGGGGCCACTGGAACAGGAAAGAGCGTGGCTCTCAACTCGCTTATCGCCAGCATTCTTTTCAAGGCTACACCTGAAGAAGTCAAGCTCATCCTTATCGATCCCAAAAGATTAGAATTCACGTTTTGGGAAGGAATCCCTCACCTTATCTGCCCTATTATTAAGGACGCCAAGAAGGCAGGCAAGATTTTGTTTGATACAACAAAAAAAATGGAAGAGCGATACCAAAAGTTGGGTGTTCTCAAAGTAAGAAATATCGAGCAATACAATCACCAGGTAAAACAAATAATAAACGAAAAAAGAGAGAACCTCACAGAAGATGATAAAGAAAAACTCAAGCCCATCCCTTATCTCGTCATCATCATCGATGAATTAGCAGAATTGATGATGATCGGGGCTCAAGATGTGGAGTATTGCATTGCCCGCCTGGCTCAATTAGCCCGAGCAGTAGGTATCCATCTCGTGATGGCCACTCAGCGGCCCTCGATAGATGTGATAACCGGGACTATCAAAAATAACTTTTCCAGCCGTATAGCCTTCCGCGTTCCCTCAAAGATTGACTCTCGAATCATCCTTGATACGTCCGGTGCTGAAAAACTCCTTGGCTTAGGAGACATGCTCTTTATGCCTCCTAATTATCCTCGCCATATTAGATTGCATAGTTCTTATATTTCTGTTCCTGAAATCACCAGACTGGTCAAGTTTGTTAAGGAACAGGCAAGCCCAAGCTATGATGAAAAAATTGTCAAAACCCTCAAAAGCCAAACTGACCCGCTCTGGCAGGAAAACGGCGAAAAAGATGAACTTTATGCCAAGGCCCTTGAGCTCATACTCGTTACCGGCCAGGCTTCTGCCTCTTATCTTCAGAGAAAGCTCAAGTTGGGTTACGCCCGGGCTGCCAGGATCATTGACCAGATGGAACATGAAGGAATAGTGGCCCCTTCTGAGGGAAGCAAGCCCAGAGAATTTTTGGTCGATCCCCAATCGTATCTGGAAAAAATGAAGAGAGAGGAGTGAGTGTTTGGCCGGAGAAAGAAGAAAAGAAAGATAAATCAAGCCCCTACAAGAAATTAAACCTCTCCGTTAAGAAGAGTGCGGGTTTGATAAATCAAGCCCCTACATAAGACAAGCCCTAAAAGAAAAGAACCCCTACATAATATAAAGGGAAGAGCATATCTAAGCGTTAAACTTTAAAGGGGGGAGTAATATCAGTGAATAGGGGGAAGGCGAAGGGAGGCCAGAGTTTTCACTTTTATATCCTGCCACTTTTCTACTGGAATGGAAAGGAAGCTATCCAAAAGGACAGGGTCGAACTGGCTACCTCGATATTTATCCATTTCTCTCAAGGCTTCTTCAAAGCTTTTTCCCTTCCTGTAGGGCCTATCAGAAGTTATGGCATCTAATGTATCAGTCAAAGAAAAGATTCTCGCTTCCACCGGAATTTCCGCTCCGATCAAACCAAAAGGATATCCGCTTCCGTCATATTTCTCATGATGATATAGAACGACATGGGCTGCTTTCCTTAAAAAATCAAATTCCTCTATCATCTCATAACCCAAAAGTGGATGTTCTTGCAAAATTCCTTTTTCTCTTTCGGTTAGAGAGCTGGCTTTTCTCAAGATGAATTCGGGAATCACTATTTTTCCGATATCATGAAGCAAAGCACCCCTCTGGATATTGACCAAAAAATTATTATCTTCAATCCCAAGATCTTTGGTCAAAAGCGTCGTGTAACTGGCCACAAGCTTAGAATGGCCTATGCTGTCTTCATTGCCGTCAGTTGCGGCAATTAAATAGAGAAGGCTCGAGTTGAAAAATATCTGCTTTTCTGCGATATCTTTTTCAACATTAGAGATTTGATCCTTGAAAATATTCCCGTAGTGAAGATCCATGTGCCTTAATATATTTCTTGCCGATGACATCTTCCTGACCTCCGTGCTTTCCATACCCCAAGACGAATAATCCCGCTCCTCTTTCTCTTCATTAAAGACAAAGGCAAAGGGAGGCTTTGAACCTGCCCTTTTCCATGGAGCTTCCCCCCCGCTTAAGATCATGAAATTATAAGGATTAGAAGCAAAAACAAACCCGCTTTTATCTGCCTCTTTTGATGCAGAAAGATCAAAACTTCTGTTGATTAAAGACTGATAAAAGGAATTTTTCCTGTCTTTTTTATCTATAGTATATAATGTATTTTCTCTTATTGCGTGAGAATTTTCCCCCTTTGAAGTTTGTCCCTGTCTACTTTGTTGCATCAAGCTACTCGCTAATGCCCGAAAGAATGGAATTTGCTTTTGACAAATTTTGGTAACTCTTTTTCAACTACCCATTCTCAAATTTTTTAGGCAAAAGATTTAGTCGCAATTAAACTCAAAAAATTGAAATCCAGGCTTGTCATCTGATGTCAATGTCCGTATAATGCTATAGAAAAAGAGAAGCGGGTCAAAAATGGACAAAAAGAAGCAGGAAACCAATTTAGAAGAAATTTACGCTAAATATGGTCCTATTGTTCGTTTTAGAGTTAGAAAATCTATAGGAGCTTCCAATCCAGATTGGGAAGATATTGCTAATGAAATTATCACTAATGTCATAGAAAAAATAAAGAAGAAGGAGTTTAGGGGAGAATCTTCGATTGGAACATTTATATATACTATCACCAGCCGCAGGATCATTGATTACATAAGGCAAAAGAGCAAAGTGCTGAAACATGCCCCAGAACCGACTCCTTTTCCCGACCCTCATGAGCACGTTGAAAACAAAGAAAGAGCTGAATTAATAGCAGGTGCGATAAAAAAACTAAAGCCCAAATACAGAGAAGTCCTTTACCTTTATTATTATAAAGGACTTTCGAGAGATGAAGTTGCTAAAAAGCTATGCATCACTCCCCATGGGGTTAGCGAACGTGTGAACTATTCCCAAAAACTTCTAAAGAAATTGATAAAAAAATGAATTTTTTTCCATTTTTCGTTCCTGCTACGACTAAACTTATGGAATTAATATTTTGACGGGAACATGGCATGAAAATGTGTAAATGTGAAAATCTCATCGATGATTATCTATTTGATAGATTAAATGATGAGAAAAAGAAGAAATTCGAGGAGCATTATTTTAACTGCCCCTATTGCTTTGAAAAAATGGTGGAAAGAGACGAGCTTATTTCCTTAATCAAGCAAAAAGGAGATGAGATCTTTCAAGATGGATACGTTGTTGAAGAGGGAAAAGGAGCGACCTGGTTTGAAAAAATCGCTTCTTTCTTTACTCCCAAGCAGTGGGCACTGATTCCAGTTTATACGGCCTTGCTCCTCATCGCCATCTTCATTTTTACCCCTTATTTCAAGCCCGCACCACCTCAATTTTTCATAAGTGAAGAAAAAGTCAGGGGGGAATCAATAACTCTCATCTCCCCTGTAATAGATATAAAAACAGTTCCTTCAAAATTCGAATGGAAAGATTCAGGTGAAGATGTAGAATACAAAATCTACATTTATGATGATGGTGAGAAGTTGTGGACTACCACAACAAAAGATAATTTCATTGTTCTTCCGGAAAAAATTAAAAAACGGATGACACTAGGCGAAAAATATTCCTGGGAGGTGAAAGCTTTTTCTTCCGAAGGAACCCTTATCGCCATATCAAGCAAGGTTCACTTCAAAATTACAAAAGGCGAATAGAATTCCATCCATTCACTCCCAATCCTGAATACATCCCTTACTTATCCTCTTCCGCTTTTTCTTCTGCATACATCCGACCCCGACTTTCCTTTTCAAAAGCAAGGCAGCACATCAATCGTCCACACAACCCGGATATTTTAGTAGGGTTAATGACAATCTTTTGTTTTTTTGCCCTCTGAATTGTTACGGGTTTAAAATCTTTCATGAAGCTAAAACAGCAAAGCTGGCGTCCACAAACTCCCAGTCCTCCGATCATCTTTGCCTCGTCCCGCACTCCAACCTGGCGCATTTCAATCCGCATCTTGAACTCTTTGGCTAAGTCCTTCACGAGCTCCCTGAAATCAGTGCGTCCCACTGCTGTATAATAAAATATT
>JABUBO010000710.1_pt1 | contig 10975 bp, 10 predicted proteins | sample 7240361 | NCBI WGS metagenome assembly JABUBO01 (sample SAMN07256346, study PRJNA390944) | subsurface metagenome | isolation source: Methane hydrate marine sediment | place: Pacific Ocean: Eastern North Pacific, ODP site
AGCAGGGGTAAATCAAAGTCGTAGTAAAAGCCATTTTGAATAGCTGGCCCAATGCCAAACTTAGCATCAGGAAAGATAGACTGAACCGCCTCGGCCAAGACATGAGCTGCCGAATGCCTCATTATCCCCAGCTTTTCATCTTCAGTCATTTGCTGCCCCTGGTTAACCACCGTTGTTGGAATCCCCCCTAGTCTATTAAATGGAAACCTCCCACCCTCTTTTTGGGGATGAGAGGTTTCAACCACCCCCATTATTGCTCTTGTTTAACAAAATCTATAAATTTGCCTATAAACAATATTCTAACTATGGTTTAACCTACTGCCTACAAACCATATTATACCAGTCAATAGCTATAAGTGCAATCGCTTTAGGTTGCCGCCGGTATAGTCAAGGGTCTTTTCAGTTTCAGATTGGCATATTTTGTAGGAAGTGGTCTTTCCAAACGGGTGAGAGGTAGTCAAGTGATTCTTGTAGAATCAAACAATTGACAATAAAACTAGTCATAGCATATTGAAAACAGTTGAGGTAACAAACTGTCAATTTGTGCAACTGGGGTAACCACTCATAGTCACTTGTCAGACTCATAACCTGAAGCGTGGTTAAAATTCAACTACGCTACGAAGGCTTTGACAGCAAGCTATATTCTCCTCCTATTTTGGCTAGAGCTTCTTCTTACACAGATACCAATCCACGCACTCGTACCCCTGTTTCAGCCTCTCTTCAGCCATCTCCTGCGTGTTTGGTGGCGGCACCACCACCATATCACCCGGTCTCCAGTTGGCTGGGGTGGCTACCTTATTCTCATCTGTTGTCTGCAGGGCATCTATTATTCTTATTATTTCATCCATGTTCCTGCCTGTGGTCAGCGGATAATAAAGTACCGTCCTAATAATCTGGTTGGGGTCAATTATGAAGACGCATCTGACAGTCTCGGTCTTGCTCTGCCCCGGGTGAATCATACCGTAGGCGTTAGAAACCTCCTTGTTGAGGTCAGCAATGACGGGGAATGGTATCTTTACCCCTATTTTCTCTTCTATATTACGAACCCAGGCGATGTGTGAAGAGGTGCTGTCAACACTTAATCCCAGGAGCTCCACCCCACGCTTTTGTAGTTCGGGGTAGATTTCGGCGAAGGCGATGAACTCGGTGGTGCACACTGGGGTGAAGTCCGCTGGGTGGGAAAAGAGTACTAGCCAGCTTCCTTTGAAGTCTTCCAGCTTGAGCACCCCGTGAGTGGTCGCTGCCTCAAAGGCTGGTGCTGGTTCACCCAATCGGGGAAGACTAATTACTCGTTCCTTAACCTCTTCCATTTCATACCTCCTTTATTTTGTTTCCTCCGAGTTGGTTTTAGAAGCATAGTCTTTTAGCCAGATTTCCACAAACCGTGGATATTGCAATACTCTCTGGCGGCTACCTTTTGTGGTTCGATTTCAAACTCTGCTTCTGGCTTATCCCCTGGCTTGAGAAACTTTCGGTAGCTACTACCGTTGGTGATTACCTCAATCCACTCTATGTAGTGCTTTTCCTCCATCGGGTGAGGAACATCGCCAACCTTGACTTTTATTCCTCTATCGGTTGCTTCTATAACAGGCACGTGCTTTTCTAGACCAACATCAGTTGTTTTCTCCTGGAGCAACTCCATTGGCTGTCCGCAACAGACCAGTTCTCCCTTCCCAGTATGCAATACTTCAACAATATTGCCGCAAACATTGCATCTATAGACCTGCTTTTGCACTGTCATATTTTCTACCCCCTTTATTTTTGGCCAAGCTATTGCTAAACGAAGTGGTGCTCCTTGTGTTTTTCGGCAATAGTAGTAGCCAGATTATCTAGAGCCTTAAAGTCCGCTTCTTTGGGGAATCCCTTGCTCAGCACCGGCTCCAGTATTTCTACCTTCAGGTTGGGAATCATCCCGGCGAGTTGTTCCACAGTCTTGCCTCCCCAGCCGTAGGAACCGATAATAGAAACAAACTTCAGTTTGGGTCTCAGGGCATTCACCAGGAAAACGGCATAGACAACGTTCGGATGCGGACCGACTAGAACGGTAGGTGTCCCAATAACAACTGTGGCTGCATCCACCAATGCCATCGCCAGTTTCCCGATGTCAGTTACGGCAAGGTCAAACTGTTTCACCATCACGCCTCTTTGGGTTAAAGCTCCGACAAGGTATTCGACCATCTTACGGGTGCTGCCGTGCATCGAGATATAAGGTAGTAGTACAATGTTTTTGGGCTCATCAAACACCCAGCTATGATACGCTTTCAGGATGAACTCTGGTCGGTCATACATGGGGCCGTGGCTAGGAGCGATGATGTCAATTGCGTAGTCCTTTATTTTCTCCAGGTTCTTCTGGATGTTGGTTCGGAAGGGCATCATGATTTCGGCGTAATATCTCTTGGCTGCCTCATAGACCTGCCCTTCATCAGTCACATACAGACCGGTTGTAGCTAGGTGGGAACCAAAGAAATCACAGGGGAACAGTATCTTGTCTTCCCTTAAGTAAGTAAGCATTGTCTCCGGCCAGTGAACCCACGGAGCATAGATAAATTCTAGTGTTCTATCTCCCAGCGGAATGGTTTCTTTATCGTTGACCGTGATGAATTTCCCCTCTGGAATCATGAGCAGGTCTATGAGCATCCCTTTACATCTGGGCGTGGCGATGACTTTTGCCTGGGGGTATTTTTCTAGGACTTGAGGGATAGCGCCGGAATGATCCTGCTCAGCATGATTGGCAACAACATAGTCTATATTGTCAACCCCAACTTGGTTCAGGTGATTTATCAGCACGTCCTGCATAGTGGGGTCTACCGTATCAACAAGAGCTGTCTTTTCGCTACCCTTAATTAGGTATGAGTTATAGCTTGTGCCATCAGGGAGTGGTATAAGTGCGTCAAATAACCGCCTGTCCCAGTCAATGGCTCCTACCCAGTAGACTTGAGGTCTTATTTCCCTTGATTGCATCTTACTTCTCCTTTAGTACTCCAGCAGTCTCTTTTCGCCCTCAATCTTCTTTATTTCGGTGATGTCTTGAGTGGCTTCCAGTGTGCCCAGGTAGCTGCCGGCTTTATCCCGCACAGCAAAGTATCTTATATATATCTTCCTTCCCTTGAGGTCTATCCAAAATTCGGCTGAATATCTTTTAGCACTCTTAAAATCTGACAATATCTGGTTTACTTTATCCACGCTGTGCTTAGGGTGGCAATTTTGAACTGATTTCCCCAGCACCGAAACCGGGCGTTTGAAGGTTCTCGTTTCGTGCTTATTCCAAAATTTAACTAAATCATTTTCATCAACGAAGGAAATTTCTATAGGTATTGCTTCTAGTAACCCTTCTAACTGTTCTTTGTTCAGGTTTTCTATCATGTTACATCCTCACTCTTCTATTTTCTCAAAATCGCTCTTGGCAGCCCCACAGACAGGGCATACCCAGTCATCGGGTATTTCTTCAAATGGTGTCCCTGGGGCAATGCCACCATCTGGGTCGCCCAGTTCCGGGTCATAGACATAGCCGCAAACAGTACATTCGTATTTTGCCATTTTGATTACTACCTCCTTTTTCCTCTCAATATAAACTGGGGCAGTCTTGGGAGTAGTACCTCGTTTAACCTGATGATAATAGGCGTAGGTCATAGGCTCGCCTTCTTTAATGACATCAGCTCCTACGAGCTCCGCTATAAAAATAGTATGGGTTCCCACATCTACTTGTTGAATTACCTTAGCCTCTAGATAGGCAAGGGTATTGTCAGTAACCACCGGAGCTTGGGACTCTCCTATTTTATAATTAATGCCCTCAAGTTTATCTATGTCTCTGCCTGACTTGAAGCCAAAGTGACCGATGAAAGAGAGGGGTGTATCCTGAGAGAGGATTGACACTGTCAACACCTTGCTTTCCGTGATAAACTCGTGGGTTAAGTTGTTCTTGTTGATGCTTACGGCAATAGTTGGCGGCTCAGAGGTTACTTGAAATACGGTGTTGGCGATTTGCCCATTGAGCCTATCTCCCTTTCTTGAGCATACTACATATAGACCATAACCTAATTTATATAGAGCCTTAAGATTCATTTCTTTCCTCCTGGTTCATATCAAGTTCATTTCTTAAGCTTCGCCTCTAGAGTCCTATCTACATGAGTTCTTCTTCACTGGCTTCTACATGTCTAGTGCTTATTCAGCCGCCATTCAGGGAAGGGTGCTCTCTCTTAACAGACCAGCCTGCCGGGTCTTTGAGATATTCGTAGTAGTCAAGCAGAACTAGATGATGCTCTCTTTCTTCGGCAGCCACAGTCTGGTAAAAGTCTCTCTCAGCATCATAGCTAGCATTTCTCCCCCGGCTTTTGTAGAAATCATAGGTCTTGTTCTCCATGTCCATTGCTGTTTTTATGGCATCAAGCTCAGTGGCAGGAGCCTTTATTTTGGAGCCTATCTCCTCGGTTGCCGTGGCGAATATGGTTTTCAAATTTTTGCCCTCACCCGACTGAAATTCGGTTGCTGGCCATTTCCTTGTATTTCGTATAGCATCATATATCCACTCAAACTTCTGACGGTGAGTGTCTTCTTCAGCGGCTAGCGACTGCAGTAGCTGCTTACCTAGCTCATTACTACTTTCCTGGCTAGCTTTCAGATAGTACTCCTTGCCATCAACCTCCATCTGGATAGCAATTTGAAGTGCCTCTAGGGTTTTATCCTGTTCAGTTACCATCACATCCTCCATTCACCTTAAGGTGCATAGTTATAAATAGTCGGTATTTCTTCCCATTAACAATAGCATAAGGCGTCATCCATTGCTTAGAGTGACGCCTCACACTGTTCTAAAGAATATTCCCTGCGGGGCTATACCCCGCACTGTTTTGAGAGAAAAAAAGCTCTTCACAGAACATAGTCAGCTCCCAATCTGGGATTTACCGACATATTTTATTATTGGGTTATCGGGCGGAAGTATTATCGGCTTATGTTTCCCGTTTGTCAATACCTTTTCAGCCGTTTTAAGCTAAGGAATTTAACTCAGGCTTGGTTTACACCCGTGTTGCCCTATTGACATTGTAGGATTGATAGTTTATTGTTGATACCAAAAAGGAGGTAATAAATGCAAGCGTACTGTATGAAGTGTCGGATCAAAAGGGAAATGAAAGATGCCAAGGCCATAATCATGAAGAATGGCAAGCCGGCGACTCAAGGCGTGTGCCCGGTATGTGGGACTAAGATGTTCAGGATAGGAAAAGGCTAAGGCTGATATTGCGGCTATATTAGGATGACTGAAGGAGGCTGGATAGCTGTTACAGCTATCCAGCCTCACCTATAGACAACCCCTTGAAGTTAAGATGGGGTGGTGATGGTTTTAGGGACATTAACCGTCAGACCAACTAGGTTCATAGCTACCAACTCGATATTAATGGTCTCTCCACAGAAAGCCTGCATCCCAACAACATTCTCGTAGTAGTCTGTAGATATAGGCCCTGAATCGAACCACGGCACCCCATCTATATATAGAATCACGTTGGTGACCGGGTAAACGCCCCCGGTGCTGATGTCCTCCGCCTCAAAGGAGATGGTGAGGGTGCAACTAACGCATTCCAGGTCGTAATAAGTGCACTCGGTGTACACGTGAAGGTAAGCGTATAATACCTCCTCGGGTGGAAGCTCGGGAGGAACCACCATAACCGTTGCCGTGTCCTCGTCAGTAACAACCACACTATAATCATAGGCACAGTGAGCACTAACGGAAACCTCGTTAACATTAGGCCCCGGATACGAGGCGACGGCATCATATTCAATGGCTATTTTGTCTCCCGGCGCCAGCGGACCTATATCCCCCAAATCCCAGGTGAGCTCGAGTCCACCTTGAGCTTCCCTCATTTGATCAGGCAGTCTACTACCATATTGCCCATCACCGAAGTAGATAGTTGCCTCACCTACATACTCAAGGCAACCCGGTAGAAAGTCTATCATCTCTAGCTCAGTGATATCGCGACATTCTCCGTCGTTTTCAATCTCTAGTCTAAACCGCACTGTTTGCCCGGGTAAAGCCTCGATTTCATTTACCCACATTCCAAATATCTCATCCCACACCCATTTATCCCCGTCTATGCCCGGCTCACAGGGACACTTACACTCACACCATTGATTATCACTCCAAGGTTTCTGACTTTTGCCGTGTTTTCCATTGAAATCATTGACCGCATTCTCAGCTGTTTCGTTGGCTTCCATCGGGTCTACGCCGCCGTCCTGATTCGTATCAGAGGCTGGTTCTTTTGAGTCTTTATCAAAACCTTGAGTGTAAACACCGCCTCCGGGGTAAGTTGCCCACGATGGAGTGTTAGTCGATGTCCCGACTACTGCCCTTCCCTGACCGGTTACCCCTGGGACGTTAAAGTTGTCAGCATAACATGATTCTATTATCACGGAAACATGACAACAGCATGCAGGTGTTTCGCAGTCCATGTCCGGGCATGGGGGGATTTTGTTTAAAAAGTCCTCCAGGCTGTTATCTTCCGTGTCTCCGTCTTCGGTGCCCAATACCTCTTGGGTTGTTCCATTGGCACCCTTGAGGGCAATACCCCCGTCCTTCTTACCGTGCCCACAGATATAAATCAGAACATGGTCACCACACTTCACGGCGTTGGCTAGCTGGTCAAAGGCTTGACCAATGTCGCTCAAAGAGTTGCTGCCGGCACCCAGATTACCCATTGAGGTATAACCTTGTTCACTAGCCAGGCCTGCCATGGTATCAACCGATTCTTGTACAATGGGTGTTCCGTTAGCCAGGTCTTTACTGGTGTCCCCACCACTGATGGTGATGACGTAGTAGTTTATGTCATAACCACAAGGACCCTCTGGTGGACCCGGTGGTTGCCCTCCATCTGGGGGTGGTGGTTTCCCATCTCCTCCCGGTGGTTTCTTAGGTACTGGCGGCCAGCGGGCGTAATTGGGTAGCGGTGGCTTCTCCATGAGAAATGCAAAGTAATCCTCAACTTCACCATATTCAAACTTCCCGCTTCCATCCCAGCCACCTACGTTGGCGAATAGAGCCTGGTCAACCTTCTCTCTGGCAAGTAATAACCTCATCCATACCGGTGAGGGTAGCACGGTTTTGTTTCCCCAGGGGAACCACGGAGTGATTACTGTTTCTGAGGAACCAGGGGCAACATTCACTGTCAGGTTAACCACAACCCATTCCGTCCCGTAGGCACCGGCACTCCAATTTCCGCTTTGGTCAAAGTCAATCAATGCGTTGGCGTACCGGGTTACATTTGGAGCGTTGGGACTAACGGTAACAGTAAATGCCAATTTGGCTTTGGTGCCCTCCACGATAACAAATGTTCTTTCATCACTGTCGGCATCTACCAAATTGGGTACTCCATCCGGGTCATAGGGGTCAGTGGCGTCTACCTCAGCACTTACGTTTACCCCCAGAGTCTCTCCGCCTATGTTGAGGGTATGTCCTCCGTGACGATTAAACTGGCTGTTGGTGGTGTTATATAAAGTTGGGTAGCGACCTGAAATGCCGTAGTAAGCGTCCTGCCCATCTGGGGCATCTCCATAATCACCTGTAGGAGCTTGACTGGTGCTGCCCGAAATAGGTACCGCGCTATCTAGGATTGAATAGAGCACAATGAGCTGCCCTCTACCCAGATTTTGCGGATTCCACATAGATATATTGTTTATTCGAGGTGGCCAGGTCTCATTGCTGATGTTATAACTTCCAGTTTTAGCATCTATGAAAACGTATCTGGTAGGATGAGCAAAAAACGCCAGCGGTGCGTCATCTATAAAGACGAACCAGGTATCGGTGTTTATCGGGTAACTTTGTCCGCTTTCTGAGGTAACAACATCGCCATTTTGGAGTGGCTGAGACAGCATAAATGCTGAAATTCTTTTATACGCATCAGCGGGCTTTATTATTTTGCCCACCAATATGGCGATAGCTCCATCTTTGTCGATTCCGGCTGGAGGCGAGGATACCGTTACGGTAGCAGTACAGGTGCTTGATGCCCCTTCATCATCAGTAACTGTCAAGGTTACAGTGTATGTTGTTGGAGCCGGAAATGAGTGAGAGGGATTCTGGTTCGCAGATGTATTCCCATCACCGAAGTTCCAAGCCCAGGAAACTATACTTCCGTCAGCATCTGTGGATTTATCGGTAAATATAACATTATCAGTGGTGGTGGGAGCCGATGGCGAATAGGTGAAATCGGCTATCGGTGGAAGATTTCCTCCCCCCACGCATCCAGCTATTGGGACAGCGATTAGCGCTATGAGCAATAAAAACGAAATTATTTTTTTATTTATACCTCTCATCATACCACCCTCCAACTTTCTAGTTTTTGATATTAGTTTCCCATTTTAAGGGAAACATTATATAATTGCAACCCAACCTCGGCTAGTCGTTTACTGACGACACAAGTTACAATGTGACAGAATATAATTAAGATGGTAAGATAGGTGCACTTTATTGACCTTGTTATAAGAAGGGAGAAAATAGACTATGACGACTAAGAGTCTATCCCGAATAGCTGGCATCACCTTGGTTCTGGTAGCACTTCTTTTGGCGTCATGTGGTGGTCAAGCACCAGAGCCAGCACCAGCGCCTGAGCCTAAAACCTACTCAGCACCACCACCGATGACAATTGATACCAGTAAGCAGTACACTGCTACCATTGAAACAGAAAAGGGGGACCTGGTGCTGGGGCTATTTGCCAGCGATGTTCCGGTAACGGTCAACAACTTTGTATTCCTCGCCGGTGAGGAATTCTACAATGGTACTATATTCCACCGCGTTATCCCTGACTTTATGGCTCAAGGAGGAGACCCTACTGGCACTGGAACTGGTACCCCCGGTTACTCCTTTGCTGATGAATTCACCGAGCATACCCATGTTGCCGGTGCTCTATCAATGGCTAATTCCGGTCCCAATACCAATGGCTGCCAGTTTTTCATTACTTATACCCCACAGCCCCACCTTGATGGTAAGCACACGGTATTTGGTCAGCTAATAGAGGGAACGGATGTCCTCGAGAAAATTGAGCAGGGTGATACCATAATACGAATAAATATAGAGGAAGGATAACTAACCTTTTGGCAGAGGGCTCTGAGCCAGATAGTGAGCCGCACAGGACTCGAACCTGTAACCGGCTGATTAAGAGATTGGTAATAGAAAAGCTGGTATTCGCTTGCTAGACCAACCGCTTGCCTCCTTTCTTGCATTGTAGCTGAGGTTGCGGGAAGTTGTCAAGTGGCTAAAGACCAGATGGCATCTCCAAATAGGTAGACCAATGTCAAGGGGTTTTGAAGGTCAAAAAGGGGACTTTTAGGAAGGATTTTTACCCCTTGCGGGAAGCTGGTGGTTGGCAAAGCTAACCAATAACCAGTTCCGAGGCTTCTTTACTAAGGAGCGCCTGCGTATCTATAAACCGCTCCTCGGCGAGGCGGCTGAGTGCGGCGTTAAACTTCAAGACCATTTCCACAGAACGCTCATTTGCTTCTGTAGTTAGCAAGTCAAGCATGTGAAGGTATTTCCCCTCCATATCCTCGTCGCTGGGGATTAAAATCCGTTTCTTCCTCCGGTACACAACGTCCATGATTCTCTCTACCTCTTCCCAATTGCCCCTGAGCAGATTAGCACACTCGGTGACGAGCGGTTTAAGGCCGCTAGTATCGTCTTTCCACTCAAGGTCCTCAGCGGCCATCAGCAGGAGGCCAAGACGGTATAAGGCGCCGGTGCGGTCGATATCGCCAGGGACATCATTCGAGACCAATTTATTAATGATCTGCCTAGCTTTGTCTCTTCTACAGGGGAAAACCCAGGCAAACTTGGCAGATGCCGAACCTATCCTGAAATTATCATACATTTTTGCTTCCGTAAGTAAGAAAGCAGTAACCTCCGGGAGCTTTGAAGAGGTGCAAATGCACGAGGTTCAAGGCCTAGGTTTTCTTTGCCAAAACTAGCTTCATTGCTGAGCTTCTTCATGAGATTCAGGTTGGGCGTGCTGCTACCTGGAGCAAAGGGGGCCTCCCCTTCTTTCAAGGACAGGATTTGCTCTCTTTACGGCGACAAACGGAATATTCTATCAGATGCCATTTGTCGTTCATTTGCCTACCATACTTGCGAGATCACTTGTGCTAGTCGAAGACTTTTTCAGAAGGAAGTTATCAATATCCCGCCGTCTGAATCTTCGGTCACCCCGAGGCCCAATACGGTATGCTTCCAGTATTCCCTTATTACTCCAGCGTCTGACCGTATTTACATGAACGTTAAGATGCTCGGCTGCTTGAGCAGTAGTTAGCAGGGCATCGAGCTCATTGGGAGTCGCCTTTTTCTTTGTTGCAGCCTAGCCCTCCTCAGCAAATTAGTCACAATAATCCAAGGCGCAATGAACAATTTAGCGTCTTGTGTCCTCTCAGTCTAGGAAATTGATAGGGGAGCTGAGGTGCTCTTCAGGCCAGCCTGTTGATTATCTCGCTAGCCTTTCTTTTCCACTAGCGACTTTACCGCCCTACTATGGCCCACTACCATCTCTGGAGTGAGCCAGTTCTCGTAGAAATTCTGGTGAAGAGCGCCGGCAAGGCTGAAGTGCCTGAGGAGCTCGCTGTCCTGTGTCTCCTTACTCAGTGTGGTTATAAAGCGGTGCATCTCACCGTGAGACCTAATATCAATTTTAGTAAATACTTTTACACAGGTATTGACAAGTATATTATTTGATAGTAGACTTGCGCGAATGACTCCGCAAGGGAATCAAAGAGTTTCAAGGTGAAGATGAGCATTGTAAGAAAGGCGCTCTTAAGGCCATTGAGCAAGGCAAAACGCTCGGCAGATGGGTTGAGGATGCCATAGAGGAAAAGATTGAGCGAGAAGAAACTGTGAAAGCGGTTAAATAGAAAAGACCTCAGGCAACAGGGCTTTCTCAGGAATGAGAACAAGTAATGCGTAACTGTTCTTATTGTAAAGTAACCTTGAGAAAAGTCAAGCAAATGAAGGGCTCAA
>JABUBO010000711.1_pt1 | contig 10970 bp, 9 predicted proteins | sample 7240361 | NCBI WGS metagenome assembly JABUBO01 (sample SAMN07256346, study PRJNA390944) | subsurface metagenome | isolation source: Methane hydrate marine sediment | place: Pacific Ocean: Eastern North Pacific, ODP site
GCATAATTCATAATAATATTGTCCCAATTGATATAAAACAATTGCTTTTTTAGAGAGAAAGTGAGTTTTATTCAATTTAATCTCTCTTGGTCTTCATTTTTTCTTTATATATCTTTATTAAAAATATGATTCAATACAATTTTTTCAAATTTTGAATATAAAATTGTAGGAGGTGAAAAATCATAAAATGGGCCGAGATTAATAATGAGTGGCTGGATGGTTTCACAAAAGCCCTTATAGAATATTTCTTTGCAAGATAAGTCTATTCTTTTTATTTTTTTTTATTCTATGAAAATATAGTCTTAGTTATTTTGTTATATCTCTTTCTTTATAGTATCTTTCCAGTCCTTTTTTGTTGGTAGCAATATTATTTTGTCTCAAATCAGCAATAAATATTTGTCAAATTTTGACACTAATTTTTATTTTTAATGTATTATTTTGGTATTAATAATAAAATTAAAAAAAAATAAAAAAATAGATATTAATATTAAATCTTAAAGGTTTAATGTTTTTATTAGAAGATTGTTGTGGTAAACCAAGAGATTCCTGCCAAGGTTTGTCTCTTGGACCTCAACATTTTTCCCTGCTAATTTATAATCGATAGTATAGAACTTTCCCTTATAAGATATTTGACCGCTATAAGTGATTTTTCTCCTTTTTTTAGCGTTTTTTTTCGGTGTAATTAAGATCTGATACGGATGGGTTATTAATAATTTATCTTTGGAATATAACTCTAATTTATTTTCATATTCAAGCACATCAATCTTTGAACCTGAATATCCTGGCGGAACATCAAAAGCTTGGGATTTATATGATATTTGGTTGTATTTATTGACCTTTCTTTGCGACAACTCGTGAAGCCATCTCTCCCAATTCACCTGCGTTTGAAGTGGTCTAAAAATACGATCTTTCATTTCAAAAAAGATTTTTGCAGGCGGTCCTTTATTAGCTAACATGCGATGAGGTTTTTTAGTATTATACCAATTTAACCATTCCTTAAATTTTTGGTTAAAATCTGCCAGGGAACACTGAGGATTGTTATTGACATAATGCCTTCCTTCAATTAAAAACATTTGAACGACTGTGCCAAACCATCTTTCGAGCTTTCCTTTAGTTTGGGGGTGATATGGTTTAGCAAAAATAGGCTTAATATCCATAGACTCTAGAAGTTTTGAATATTTAGTTCCTAAATCCCCAATTACATTACGAAATTGAAGTCCGTTATCGGCAAGGATCTGGTTTGGTCTTCCATAAGCCATAATAGCATCTCGGATAATTTTTATTATATTTGTCCCTTTTTGGCTCCCAAAATATTCCGCTGCCACTATGAACCTCGAGCAATCGTCCAGTAAACCTACCAAATACAATTGCTTTAAATGGCCAATAGTTTGAACGCCTGCAATATCAATTTGCCACAGATCATTTGGTTTTTTCCTTTCAAATTTGATATATCCTTGTTTTCGGTATTCAGATTTATAAGTAAGCCCTTGATCTCGAATAAATTTTCGAATTGTTGATATAGAAGGGTAGGAGTTTGGATATTCGTTTCTCAGTATTTTATGTACTAATGGTGCGCTTCTCTGTGGTAGTTCCTCCTTTAATTCCACAATCCGATTAAATATTATAGACGAATATTTTTTTGGACGACCCGATTCCTTTTTAGAATTTTGGGAGACGAGGGAATTTTCTTGGTTTACACATTTAAGCCATCTATAAATGGTTCTCAAGGATTTTCCAAAATGAATTGCGAGTTCTTCGTGTGAAAGTCCCTGATTATAATGCATTTCTTTCACTTCATCATATAAATCCTTTTTTATTTTATCTTTCATATCCATTGTTTAATCACTTCCTGTGCCGTAATTTAAGCACATTTGGTCAAATTAGACATAATATAAAAGTGAAATTGCTAATTAGGTCATAACAAAAAATTTAGATTATGTTTCCTTAAATTAGTGCCCTAATTGAAAATGTCACTATTTATTACTGACGACTAACGGCAGTTGTCAAAAAATGAAACATTAAAAATTTTTAAAAATCGCTTATTTTTTGTCATTTTGCTACTACTGACGACATGTCGGCAGTAATAATTTTTTGTCAGGATTTATTACTGATTTTTGTCATTTATTTATTACTGACAACACCTATTTAAATAATTAGAATTTAATCTGAAATTATAATGATGAATTTTAGAATTAATAACATGGAAATTGAAAATATTGCAGTTAATGCACAATTTGAGGAGTTAAGAGATAAGTTAATATATGAAATTAAGAATCAAGAATCTTTTCTCCAGAATAAATTCCAGTCTGAGAAAATTAGAACTCAACTCTCCTGTATTAACAGCATAAAAAAATTTGTTCTTAGGACCAAGGAAATAACACCTGAAGATTACGATGTTATCTTAAATTATCTGGCGATACAAGTAGGTTCAGTATTGAATGATAATTTCATAGGAATTTTTTAAACAAAAAAATGGAATGATAATATTTTTATAGTTAGTTTTAAAATAATATTGGTAAGGATAAAGTCAAAAGTTGCATCTCCCCCCATACTGGATTTTTGTCTTTTGGTTGGTGTAGATTGATTCTACACTTATTATTACCCTCCTCCTCCCCCTATTTGTTGATGGGCGGAGAAGCATTAAAGACTTTATCCTCCCTTATTTAATAGAACTTCATTCTTGTCATCTATTTTTTACTTAAATATGAACATCTTAAAACTCTCATAGATTTGGGGAGGATACAAAATTCAGTGTTCATGAGAAATATTAATTAAAGGAAAAAGATTTCTTAAATGTGTTGCGGGCGGTAGAAAGATTTAAATTTTTAAAGATTTATTAATTTAACAGAATTAAATAATAATGGTGATAAAAATGATAAGTAAAAACATTACTAAAAATAATGATAACTTGTTATATAGTGAATGGGTTCCCATTGGAAAATTCGTAAAAACGATTATATCTTCTGTATTTGTATTTAGTATTTTTATGGTTATTATTATTTCTGCTTTAGAACCTCAAGTAATGGTATTTTTACTCATTGTTTTAGGAGGGCTATGGATTGTTCTTTTATTTATGTATCGAAATTATAAAGGCTTACAAATAATTTTAACTAAAAATCAAATTGAAGTAAAGTATGGAATATTCAACCATAAAATAATTCCTTTAAAAAAGATAATGAGTTGTGAAACAACAAAAACAACTTTTAAGACCTATGGTGGAGTAGGAATTCGATTAGGTTTAGATGGTTCAAGGGCTCTAACACGGATTTCGGAGAAGCTGTAAAAGTTACTTATCAAAACGGTAAGCCATTCGTATTTTCTACAAAATATCCTCAAAAAATATGTAATTTAATAAACGAACTAACTAAATAAGTTGGGATTATTTTATACCATAAAAAACAATAATTTTTTTATTATTAGAGCCAATAATTTTATTAAACTCCCCGAATCCATTTATAATTTAAAATCCTAAGATATCTTTATTCTTACTATTGTTAGAATTTAATAAAAAAATCATGGGAGTATATTTTAACTGTATCACTAACATTTGTATCCACCCATTTTTTTTTATTTAAAAATAATCAAAATAATTAAGAATAAAGTGATTGTAAATTGATATCTACAAAGTGACTTCATTATTATAAATCTTCAAAATAGGAAAGAGAAAGTAAAGCAGAAAGACTTGAAATGGAACACGCCTAAAACGGAGATAACTATGATTGAAAACCCAGAAAAGAATAAAGAAAAAATGAACGAAAGACCTAAATGTCTTGAAGATCTACACCAAAAAGTTTTGGATATTAACACATCTTCTTCTCATCTAGAAAAATATTACTTAGAAATATTTAATTTATACAAAATCTGCAAAGAAATAGACGAATTAGAAGACCTTACCCATGTTAAAGTGAAAAAGGGCCAAACAAATAAAGAATTCCCCTCTAAATTGGATAAAGAAGATTTTATCTTAACGGAATTTAGTTTAGAATCGGATCAATATAAGGGATTGGATGAAATATTTAGTAATTTAAGAAGAGTCCTCACGGAAAGCCCCTTAGAAATTGAATATTTAAATACAAAAATCGAGTTCTTAAGAAATTCGTTTAATAATATTGATTCAAGGTTGCGAGAAATAAAAAAAATTTGTTATATTAGAAGGGGTATCAATAATTTATTAAGAAACTGTATTAAAACTTCCAGATCGCAAATGATAGAAAATGCCGCAAAGGATTCGATTATGAGAGTAAATTCCATTATTATTGACCTGTTAAAAAATCGTTTCTTAACCGTGGAGCTTGAAGAATTAGATTGATTTTCAAAAAAGGCATTTTTTTATTTAAATAATTTTATTTTATTTTTAATATTGCATTCTCCACCTTTCTTAGCCTAGGAGTTTTTTGTAAGGAAGAGAACAATATTGTTATTATGATCCTCAACTTCTTTTTTTGTTTTTTCCCTTCCTTCATTTTAACTTATTTTAATTAAGATATGAATTATTAACAATAACAAAATTTACTCAAGAATTATTTTAACGGTTTTATTAAATTTAAAAATATAGGGAAAGATGGCAAAAAACTTTCAAAAAAAATAGATTATTCTAAAACTATTTTATGAAGCGTTTTCTAACACAGCGACAACTTTTACTGCCAAATAATTTAATATAAAATCAAATTCCTCATTAGAAATATCTTTTTTGGTGAGCACAAAATTTTCAATATTGGTTATAGAAGAAAGGTATTTCTCTAACTTCTTAGGTCGACACTTTCCTTGAAGAAATGAGATCTGATTTTCTATTTCATTTACCAGCTCTTCCTTTATCTTTTTAGATGATTGTATTCCATTTCTGTCTTGATTCAATTTTAAATTTTTCATAATAAATTGTATTTTCATTTAAAGTATTTAAATAAAAAAGGGGTATTGATATAGTATAACACCAACGAATAATGGGTACATATTTGTATCTCAAACAAAGACTCATAGAAAGTTTTCAATACTCATCTTTATTATTATCTGTTTAAGAAAGATAATTGATCTTGATTCAATAAGATAAAAAATGACAGAATTTCCTTTGGATTTAGATAAAAAAATAAAAGACCTGAAGCGCGAATTCCTTCAATTTCACGATGAAAGTGAGGGAGCTTCATTAGCATTTATTTTCAATGGAAATGTAATACCAGATGAACTAACTTTAAGAAAAGTAGGTTTTAATCCAAAAATCAATAAATTAATATCAATTATTTCAGAACTTAGCGTTAATGAGCTCCAACAAATCAATCCTAAATATGAGATTTTGGAAGATTATTAAAATAACTTCGAGTTTAAAACACCTTCCCTCGAAGAGCTATCAGGTTGGATATCAAGATATTTTTCGGAGAGAGAAGGAAAGAACTTCTTAGATTTTATTGATTTCTTTTCAATTTGCCCTGTTTGTAAGGAAAAAAATGAAACAATCTATTTAATTGAATTTTATCTCGGTAAAAGTCCAGAATCGGTCAAAATAAAAAGAAGGCTAGAAAGACTGAGAAAACTTTTTAAGGATAGTATAAAAAAATTAAACATAGGTATTCCTTGTTGTAAATGTCGAATCGAAATGTTTGGAGATTATGACAAGAAATTATCAATATTATATCCAGAATTCTATTTTTTTATGTTATAATTTTTCAAAATTTTTAAAAAAAATCTGAGAATTTCTTTTTTTATTTAAATAGTTTCAATTTATTTTTAGCATTACACCTCTTAATTTTTAAATCAGTGGAAATCTCAATAAGGAAGGGAGTTTTTTTTGGACATCCTACTCAACCTCCTTTTTTTTTCTTTCTCCCTTCCTTCATTTTAACCTAGCCTAATATTAATCGAATATTTATGGCGAGTTATTAAGGTTATTAAGTATAATAAATTAATAAGACTTATTTAACCCATTAAAGATCTTTTATATTATAATAATTCTAACTAATGAAAAAGAAAAATAATTCTTGAAATTGTAGTATAAAATTTATTAAGTCCATTTATTTATATTTGATTTGACCAATGTAGAATTTAAAAATCATGAAAAAAGAAGATATTAACAACATAGTTGAATTGTTAAAAATAGCTAAAATAGGGGCTTTGGAAAGGGAAATTAAGGAAGGAAAAAGGTTAAAGGAATTACCCGCAATAAGTTTTAATTTACCGGAGAATTTGGAGGAAGTTAGACCAATAGTTTCGGTTGATGGTTCTTACAGCTTTCTATTTTCTTTTTTAGGGGCTGATACCTGGATTGTATTATTCAGAATTGCTGTAACTGATTATCAATTAGAAATAAACGGAAGGAAAATTGGTTATCTTCAGAGAACTCCTCTTAAAGTATTTGATCATCTTAATTTGTTAAGCTTTGCTGATGAGGTCATTTCTTCTCAACCACCTGCTTTTGAGTTGGCAAAAAAAGATGCGGAGAAATTCCAAACAAGAAAACAGATAATTTATGCAGCAAATATTATGACTTATTTAGAGCATAAAACTCTGAAAAAAATATCGGAAACGTATAAAGATTGTATTTTACTCGCTGATGGTGCTCTGGTATCGGTCAAAAAGCTAAGAAGGGAAGAACTTTTTGAAAGTGTGAAAAGAAACTGTATAAGAAATAACATTTTGCTTGCAGGAATCTCAAAAACTACTTCAACACATTTCTTTAACGATTTTTATTCAGATGATTACTTTCTTAAGAAATTTTATGATAATAAATATCAAGATTTAACTTACATTCAAATTCCTGATAAAACGTTTGATTTTAAATTCCAGAAAAGATTTACTCGTTATGGACAGATTCATTTTGCAAAATTAAATAAAAATGCAGCTAAATGGTTTCGTGTTGATATTGGAAATGATGGTGGGGATAAAAATGACTTATTCTCACAAATTGCAGCATATTCTATGGTCCATTTAGTGCCTGGCTATCCGATTGGTCTAATCGAAACTCATAAAATAGCCAAAAGCGTAAGAAATTTTAAGGAAGTTTATGAATTAGAGTTAATCGAATCATTGAAGAATATCGGGTTAAATGCAGATGAAATATTTGATGGAGCAGTGGATATTGATGGGGAACATAGGCGATCTTTTCATGAATTATTAGATTTAGTGTCCAAATAAAATAATAATAAAATAAAATAATAAAAAATTATGCCAGAAAAAGGAAATAATAAGGATATTGAAATTAAATTAGAAGAATTAGAAATCGAAACTGATATTTCGGGAACAGAGGCACAAAAGTTGGGAGAGGTTATTGCTGCTTCCACCGATGAGGGTATTACAATAAAAATTATTGACCGTCCAGACAAGTTAAAGCTTGGGCAGCCAATGATAATGGAAACGGATCAAATGCTTTATTATTGCATAATCCAAGTCTTATATTATCCTAAAAATCCCGTTTCAGTTGCAGAGAAATTTGCAAACTCTCCTTTTATTGACTTAATCCCCCCCTCGGATATTGAAGGGGTTCGAGGAAAAGAATTCTACGCGGTTGCGGATTTAAGCTGTGTTAAAATCATTGAATTAAAGAAAGTAAAGAAAGGAGAAGAACAAAGTTCACTGAGAGAGTTTGATACGATTCCACCGATTTTTTCGACTGGACGAAATGTCGGAAAAGATGAAATAAATACTATATATCAAAAGAAAAAGGCTTCTGAATCCGTAGGGTTTTTAAGAGGCTTTCCCGAGTATGATATACCTATTGATTTTGAACTTCTTGTAAAAAAGCCCTATGGAATCTTCGGAAAGACCGGACTCGGAAAATCCATTCTAAATAAATTATTGTGTTTAAATATCCTGAAGTATGATGTCTCTCAAATACTTTTATTTGATATGCAAGGCGAATATGGATTAACATCCAGAGCCGATAATACAAAAGGGTTGAAATTCTATTATCCCGATAAAGTGAAGATATATAGGTTAGGTGAATTAGAAGGTAAGAAAAAAACCATTGATGATGCTGAGCCGTTTGTAATTTATAAAGAAAATATTGATTCAGGTGATATCATTGCAAGTTCACAAACATTAAGAGAACCAACTATTAATGTTTTATTAAAAATCGAAGATAATTTGGGAAAAGATGAGAATTTATTGGATGGAATCAACAATGCGGATGCCGATGCCTTAGATATTAACCGTAATTCATTAAGAGCACTGCAAAATAGGATTATACCGTTTAATCGCTATGAATTTCTGCAAAATAAAGGCGAAAGAAAAAGAGAAGATAGTATTCAAGACATATTTACGCAATTAGTGGATGGAAAATCAATTATTATAGACTTTGGAAAATATGGTATTAATAGACATCTCTATTTTTTTATAGCTAATATGATAACAAGACGATTATATAGAGAATATTCCAATAGAGAATTTTCAGACGAAGACTTACCGCCTTTAGTTGTTGTTCTCGAGGAAGCGCATAAATTTTTACAATCTAGAGTCATTCAACATACCATATTTGATCGTATAGCCCGTGAAATGCGAAAATTCCAATTAACACTTGCATTTATTGATCAACGACCCTCTCAAATTGATGAAGAAGTATTCTCTCAAGTTGCCAATCGTTTTACTTTGGGTTTAACGGATCCTAAAGATATGGATTGTGTCGTTGGAATTTTACCAAACCCTAAAAAATGGAGGCAGGTTATTGCAGGTCTACAGCAAAGAGAATGTTTCATATTTGGTGATGCAATTGCGGTTCCAACCATAATTGAAGTAATGGATTATAACAAAGTTAATATTATAAAAGAGAAGTTGGAAATGAAAGAAACATTAACGGAAATTAAAGAAAAAATAAAAGCAACTGATATAACAAAAATTTTTCCTAATAAAGAATAGTTTTATTTTTATATATTTGGTTAGTGAAAGAAATGACAAAAATTTATTTTATTGGGGATACTCATTTCGGAAAGTCATATCCGTTTTTGAAGGATTATGAGCTTAACATTTCAAAAAGAAATTATGATGTAATTGATAATTGCGCAAAGATAATTAAAGATGCAATTAAAAATAATGCTGACTATGTGATATTTTTAGGAGACCTGTACGAGCGTCAAACTATTTCGGCAACTATTAGAAGAATTGTCAGAGAACGTATATTCAGACCTCTTCACGAAAATAATATACCTGTAATTATTATCGGCGGTAATCATGATTCAATAAGAAATCCGAAGAGAGGGGCCGATATACAGGAGCTATCAAATTTTCCAAATGTTGGTGTATTTACTGAATTTACTACAAAGATTATTGACGGTTCTAATGGGGAAAAAATTGGATTAGTTTTAATGCCGTTCATTCATTTTGATGTACTCTGCGAAATGGCTTTAAGTAGAGGGATGGAAATTCCAAAAGACCAGCATAATTATACTATCGCTCAAGATATTATTGAATCTTACGTATCCCAAGTATGCGAAGGTTCGCTTAAAAATTGTAATAAAAGAATTTTAATAGGGCATTACTATTTAGAAGGTGCCAAAATTAGGGAAACTAACAATCCTCTTATGATCTATGGGGAATTTAAATTTAATAGACAGATGGTCCAGAAAGAAAATTTTAATTTAGTAATCTTCGGACATGTTCATTTACGCCAAGAGTTATGGGGTGATAATCGAATCGTTATTCCAGGGTCAATTGATCGAATTGATATGGGTGAGAGAGATTCGAATAAATGTTATACTGTGTATGATGTGGAAGAAGATGACTTGCAATTTCATGAAATTGAATGTAGAAAACTACTTAAAATAAATATTGACATTCCTAATAAAGAAGAAAATTATACTCAATATATTCTGGACCAACTTCCCGATAAAAATGAAATTATAGATGCTTTATGTAAAATATCAATAAAACATCTTAAAGGAAAGGAAGTTAAGATTGATAAATCAAAAATTGAAAATTACTTTAAGGAAAGTTTTTTTGCGGATATTCGCTATTCGGAAAAAGCAGAGACGCAACTTCAATATTTAAGAGACGTAGATTTAAATCCAATCAGTCTATTAGAGAATTTTCTGGAACAAAAATATTCCGATTATAAATATTATAATGAGTTAAAGGAGATTGGAGTAGATATCCTCAAAAACGAATTCAGTACGGTTGACCTCCCGGCAACTGGACCAATATCGATTAAATCAGTCGAAATGAAGAACTTCAACAATTATGGATCTACTTCCAATAAAATTGTATTCGATAACAATCTTTATGTAATAACCGGTCCAACGGGTTCGGGTAAATCTTCCATTCTTGATGCAATTACCTTCGCCTTATTTAAGAGTAGCACCAGAACGGATGTTAAATTAACAATGGATAATATCTTATATAAAGGTGGCTTTGTGGCAATCGAGATGGAAGTGGGTGATAACCTATTATATATTAAGAGAAGTCAGAGAAGTCCTAAATTAACAGCAAAATTAAACGGCGGTGACTTATATAAAGGGTATTCAATCACGGAAAAGGAAAAAAATATCGCCAGAATGATTGGTTATGATTATAAAGGATTTACCTCCTCTTTCTTTATAAGACAGCAGGAGTTGCAAATATTCTCTATGCTCACGTCTGCAGAAAGACAGAAAAGACTTTCCAATCTCTTTAAGTTGGATATTTTCGAAAAAGCTGATAAAGTCTCAAAAGCTAGATTAGATGAACTTGGTCTAACGGAGAGTAGTTTAATAGGCGAAGTAAAAGGCGTAGAGAGAATTATCGAGGAATTGCCTGAACTTAAAGATAAACTAAAAGAAGAAAATGAAACATTCAAAACGATTGAAAAGCAATGGAATGAACTTGATAATAAATCGAAAGAAATAACTAAACTATTAAATGATCTAATTCCTAAAGCATCCGAATATGAGAGAATTCAACATTCAATTCGAGAGAATGAAGAAAATATACAAAATATAGAGATAAAAATTGAAGAAAATAAGGAAAAGCAACAAGATGTCGAAGGGATTCAAAAAAGACTGAAGGACTATATGGAT
>JABUBO010000712.1_pt1 | contig 10966 bp, 21 predicted proteins | sample 7240361 | NCBI WGS metagenome assembly JABUBO01 (sample SAMN07256346, study PRJNA390944) | subsurface metagenome | isolation source: Methane hydrate marine sediment | place: Pacific Ocean: Eastern North Pacific, ODP site
AGAGGCAGCCAAGAGAAAGGCAGAGCAGCCAGCACTATTTGACTTCTAGTATATTACTAATAGTATATACTAATAGACATTACCAAAAGGGGGTCGGGGGTTCAAATCCCCGGACCCCCTTTTTTGTCCTTTTAATTCCATGAATTATTGTTACCGGTGAAGGGGCTTAGCCCCTTCAAAGAGAGGCGACGCCTCTCTTTCCCCTTCCCCTTGATAAGGGGAAGAGATTGTTTATCAACCTCACCCCGGTTGTCCCCCTCTTCTTTGAAGGAGAGGGGCGCCGCCCCTCTTGTGGCCACAGGTAGTAAACCATTGACCCACCTCAAAAACCGCTCAGATTTCAATTCTGGTGCGTCTGGTATTATAAATCGGGGGCTGGCGTAGAAACCAGAGCCTCGCTCCTTTCTTTTGCCCCAAAAATCAGCCCCAGCTTTGCCCAGTTAGAAAACGGGCAATTTTAAGACCTAGTGAGAGATACCCCCAAAAATCCCCCTTAAAAATTGCCCTCAAGGGACTTGACAAACTGTTGTAATTGTGCTAGTGTTGCTGTATGCCAAGACCCAAGGTAGAGTTAGCCGTCAAATATTTCACCGCTGTTCAAGCACGTAAGCGATTGGGGCTCAGTCGCTTCGAGTTTGATATCCGAGTCGAGCGGGGTATTTTCCCCAGGCCAACCTACCTCGATAACACCGGTAAGCAAATTGTCCGGTATTTTGATGAAAAGTGGGTCACGATAGCGCAAGCGATTTTAGAGGGTGCCGTAAAGGTGTCTTAGTAATGTAACAGGCCGCCGAGGCTTAAATCGGCGGCCTGAACAAGGCGGCTAACGGCAGAATAACCTCACCACCTTTATGTCATTCTACCACAAGCCTTAGGTAAGGAGCAAAGAATGGAAGAACAGGGCAACCTAGCTCACTGGTTAGCGGGAAGGTGCAAAAAGGAGCACCTGACACTTAGGCAGGCCGCTGCCAAGACTGGTCTAAGCCACACCACCATTTACCAGATAGTAAATGGTAGTGGTGCTTTTCCAGAAACCATCGGGAAGCTGGCTAAGGCTTTTGCCGACGGCACTAAGGAGAGACTGGCATTAGAGGACCACCTCTTGGTGCTTGCCGGCTATAGAACACAGCGGTCTGAAGGAGAGGAACTCAGTGAGCCGCTAGCCCATCTCATTGACAAAGTGAAGGAATTTAACCAGCCCCAGCTCAAAGTGATGGAGTCTGTCGCTGACTTCCTTACTGGAAATAAAGGGGCAAAGAGCCAATGAATAAGGAGGAGGTAGCTAATGACGCGGTATGCTGTCATATCTTTGGTGAAAGAAGCAAAGGCGTATAGAGCTAAACGCTACCTGGCCATATTCCCCATTTTTTGCCTCCTTGGTTTCGGACTGGAATGGGCTTACGGGGTATTCTGGAATATAGTAGGCACTACTCCTTGGGTATATCCAAATTCAGCTTTACGCTACACCAGCTTTGAAGGAATACCACTATGGGGGTTTGGTGGCTTAGCGGGTTTCGCGGTGTACAGGGCTATCACGGATAGAAGTCCGAAAAGACTACTAGGAATGGTTATCCCACTAATATTAAGTGCGCTCTGGATACTAGTTTATGCCCAGTTTATAGCCTAGTAGTAGGCATGATGATGTCAGCAATGACAAAAGGAATGAGCAAGTGAATAAGGTAGCCATAATTATTGTCAGTCTCATCCTAGCTATGGCAGTGGTGCTAAGTGGCTGTGGAGGTGGATATTACTCAGCACCGCCACCGAGTCCAGGTGGTTCAGTAGCTACACCTACAGCGCAAAACATCCACTATACGATGCCCACAGGCTCAATCACCACATCCACCGTCTCCTATGCCAGTAATCTCGAGGCAGGAAAACAGGTTACAGGATTTATTCGGCTAACCGGTACCTGTCCTTCAATTGACTGGGATTCCACATGTTGCTTCAAAGTTTTTGACCCCCGTGCTAACACCGTGTACAACTGGTGTGGCGAGTTCAAGGAAGGGGGTCTACGTCATGATTTCAGCTTCACAGCGTCATATTCCGGCGAATATATCATTCAAGTACAGCACGGAAGCAACCACCAAAGAAAGCTGCACATTGAGATCTCCCCATCGGGCTGGAGGAAAACTTAATATGGGACGACACCCTGAGGGCACAAGAAGGAAAAACCCATGACAACAAACTATGCCGAGCTTTTAACCGCCTTGCGGGACGACCGAGGGCACCTTGGACCAAAGAACCTAAAGGAGGTCGAGGAGATCCTGGGGGGTCTGAGACCAGGGGTGACTATCACCGTTGAGGAATCAGGGACTATTAGGGTTGAGGAGTCAGGCAGGAGGCCATCCCAACCCCCGCCTGGCACGCAAGATGCTGTTGCGGCTTACCTGACCCGCATGGAAGACGGCGGCGCCGCCGAGGGTTACGTCAAGGTTCGCGCCAGAAAGCTGCGGTTTTTTGCCCGGCAGCACCCCGAGCTGCCAACCGACCCCGAAACAATCCACACCTACCTGAGGCAATTCAGGACTGACAATGTGCCTACCAGGCAAGACGTCTGGAAGGCTCTGTCGGCGCTCTATAAATTTACTTCCGATGCCTATGGCATGCGAAATCCAATGCTTAAGATAGAAAAGCCACGGTTCAAGAAAAAGCCAGGCCAGCGGTTGAGCCGGGACCAGGCCAAAAGGTTTCTCAGTGTAGTAGGGACAGACCTGGAATGGGCGCTGGTCACCTGCTACTTTGGCCTAAGATTCAGGAGAGTCGAGGCAGAGAGGCTGCGCCTTGGCGACATTAAGTCGGACTATATCATTGTCCAGGGCAAAGAGCGCACTGAGGAACTGCCACTGCTACCCCTACTCCGGGATATGCTGCTCAAGTTACAAAATGGCCGCGGGCCTTTATCCCCTGTCTTCCCGATTAAGGCCGATGCCCTGGCCTATCATACGAAGCAGCTATTTAAGCGAGCCGGGATTGATGGCGTTCGCGGCTCACCACATACTCTAAGAAATACTGCCGGACGGCTCTGGCTAACATACGGTGGTGATGATAGGGCCAACCGACAGCTGCTGCGGCATGGCAACCGGACAATGACCGACCATTACTCCGAGCTAAACATAGACGAGCTATACGTCTTGGAGGAGCGGTTTAATCCAATGCTAAACCTGATGCGGGAGCTGCCGACGACTTTCACGAACACTACTGGTGTTCGTGAAACCAAAGCTGATAGCCAAAGCGGAGATGCTGTTTCCACGTGGAACTACGAAACACCGCCAACCACTGACCCAGCCCAGCTGCTACCCAAGATCCTTGACCGATTAATCATCCTGGCGCAGATGGCACACGAACTAAGACGAGCCCTTGGGGGCAACGGCCACAGGCCAGAGCGGCTACAGGAGATAAGAGAATACTTGGAGCACCAACCTATTTATTAGCTTGGTGCTCTTTTATCTTTAAAGGAGGCTGAAGCAATACTGAAGGAGATAGCTGATGTCAAGCCACCTGAGAAAAAGCCGACCAGGCTGGAGCGGATACGGGAGCGGTTTCCGAGCTCCCGTTACGTCAGCACTTCTCTCGGAGGATTCAACATGCCCAAGCGTCAGCCATGCCCAGTATGCGGCAAGTGGTCAAAGAGGACTGGGAAGACCATGGGGGGAGCTAACTACCATTGCCCCAGCCACGGAAGCTTTTTTGTAAGAGCGTAGAGATGGCGAATAACATTTATAGGCAGGCAAAGCAGCTCCGTAATGATAAACCGGTGCTGGAAAGGAACGAGGAGGAGAGCGAGGTAATCAAGATTGCCATGATGCCTCTACTCCAGCTACGCCAGTTCAGCGATATCCCCATAGACGACGGGCTGGATGAGCTGGCGGAGATAGTTGAGGAAGCACAAAAGGAGGTGAAGTGAAGAACCGACTTATTTATTTGGCAATCACAGCTACTATTACTGGAGTCCTGGTCATTAGCATCCCAGCGTTAAACTGGCTGCCGGCGGTGGCCAGGGTTGCAGTCGCCTGCGGGCTTTATTTAGTCTCAGCTATACTCCTTACAATACACCTAAGGAAGCTGTGGGGTTGCGGGGCTGAGGTACCGGCAAGTGAAAACTTACCGGGCTCTGCCGAAGAATAAGGCAGCCGGCAGCCCCACAGGCTAAGAGAGGAGAGGAAAATGAAGGAGATACACGTCACATTCGCTGGTGTAGAGAAAGCCCCAGATGGCCAGTTCTCGATAATCTACATCCCCGATAACCGGCAAATTCTACTACCTGGCAAGAGGTACAAAATCGTCATAGACGGGTTAAGCTACGATGAGAGTAAACCCAAAAGCCAGGAAACTAAACAGTAGATGAATATTGTGAAGGAGGTAATATGAAAGGGAAGTTTGTTATTGTATCTGTTTTGCTGGCGCTAGTGCTGGCACTCTCGCTAGTGGGATGTATCCCAGAGGGCGAGAGAGGCTCCCGAGGAGCCATAGGTCCGCAGGGTCTCCAAGGTGAGCAGGGCATACAAGGAGTGCCAGGTCTACCTGGACCAAAAGGTGACATAGGTCCGAGAGGTAAACAAGGTGAACAGGGAGAGCAGGGTGAGAGAGGCAAGCAAGGGTATGAGGGAGACGAAGGCGAGCGGGGTCTACGGGGTTACACAGGAGCGACAGGAGCCACTGGCGCAACAGGCGCTGCAGGTCCCAAAGGAGACAAGGGGGATAAAGGCGACACAGGTGACACGGGACCTGCTGGACCCCAAGGTGAACCTGGAGACCAAGGAAATCCTGGACAAGAAGGTGAACCAGGACCAGAAGGTGAGAAGGGAGACAAAGGAGACCCTGGACCAGAGGGACCCAAGGGTGAAGCAGGAGAAGATGGTGGGCCTGGCGAGGATGGCACATTCCCATACACTATCCAGATGGGAACCTGTACCTTCCAAGTTGACGAGACCTTTACTGGCGGCTATCACAAAATGGAACATCCAGTAACCTTTGACTCCAGTTTCAAGAGTGTGCCGTTTGTTTTCATAACTGCTACATCAGGGACCAGAACCCCTACCGTTTTTGCTCTTTGGGATGTAGCAGCTATTGATACTACTGTTGATGGCTTCACAATCAAGATAGGTTCTGATATGGAGAAGACAGGTGCCACAGTAACAGTCAACTGGCTTGCTATCTCTCAGGAATGAGTATTAAAGGAGACTGGGAATGCCTAGAATTGAGGAAATGTATGCCTTTGTTGTGGAGGACACTGGTCCTGACGATGAAGGGGTTATTGCGATTCAGTCGCCTCCGGGTGATGATGGCACGATTCTTTGGTTACCGTTAGTCGGTGCTGATATGGCCCGGGTAAACTCATTAAGGCCAACCGCTTTGGGAATAGCCCGACAACTGGGGAAACCGGTCAAGCTCGTTCACTTCAGCAACCGTGAGGATCTAGTAACTCTCAGATAAGCAGTAGTTGGATACCGTGCGTGAAAGGAGGAAAGTGGTTACACAATTACCAACTTACAGTATAAGCGTTAATCCTTTTGAGGCAGGGGTTCTGATGGGGATGATTGAGGGCGCAGAGGAGAGAGTTAAACCTTCTTTATCCGGGGTACGGAGCCAGCTCATAGCAATGAAAAAGGATATTGAGAAGGCTGAGGGTGTTGTGAAGAAGATTCTCCCTAATGGCATGCTGGAAATCAGTGACCGAGATGGTAACACGATAATTCGAGCGCCCTACTCTTGGGAGATAGAGGGTAACTAACAGTAGTCGCATACTGAAGGCGGGGAACAGATGTCTCCTATTTATGAAGACAAAGACACAACCAGGGAAAAGCTGTATGAGCTCTGCAAGAAGAATCGGTGCCAGGTCTGCAGCGGCCGGCTGGATGTATTCATGGACTTTGACAGGGGAAAAGCATTTCTGGCCTGCTGGGACTGGCCCCGGACCCACCATGAGGGCATTGAGAGAGGAGCTCGGGAATATGAGCTAAATATACCAACAAGGAGGAAAGAGATGGCAGAAGAATTAGGCAAGGAGAAAGCGGATGCTCTGGCGAAATATGTTGGCCAGACATCCCTACAGAAGGTAGAGCTTCAAGACATAATAGAGACTCTCTGGCCAGAGGCACCGGAGGTCGAAAAGACTAAGGCAATTATGCTCTGCGCCACCTACGGGCTCAACCCCCTCAACAAACATATCTTCCTCATCCCCTTTAACAAGGGTGAGCCGGATGAGACCTGGGCGCTGGTGATGAGTATTCACTGCAAGAGGCTGTTGGCCTCCCGGCGCGGCCCATTCAGTTATGTGGACAACACCCCCCGTATCATGACTGATGATGAGCAGCTGACGGTCTTCGGCGAGGTTTTCAATGACCGTCTCTATGTCATTACGAAACTACGTGACCCGAAGACCGGCGCCGAGTCAGTCGGCTATGGCTTCTGGCTCCACAAGGACAGACCAAAGGGAGAAAACAAGGGAAATACCCGCTTCAACATGGCGGCCATCCGCAGTGAGTCCCAAGCACTCGACAGGCTACGCCCTGGCGAAATGCCGCTGGGTATCGAGGGAGTCGAGGAATCAGCTATCGAGGCTGATTACTCCATCACCAAGACTGAAGGTGGTGAGAAAGTTGGCCAGCAGGCGGAGAAACAGAGGGGGGCGGGGAAAGCCGAGGCGATAACTTTTTCACCAACGAAGGCAGCTAAATCCCAAAAAATCGGAGCGCCCGCCGCCAAACCCAAGCGAGACCCACAAACCATCAAAACCTTTGACCAGCTGTGGCAGGCGCTTGAGGAGGACTTCAATATGATGAAAGGGCAGGCATTTGCCGAGCTGAATGTGACCTGCCAGGAAGAGTTAACCGAGCTACCCGCAGACTGTTACATAAGAATCGCCTCGGTGAGGCAATAAAATCACAAAGGAGGATAAACAATGGTACAAACTAATGAAAAACAAGTAACAGAGTCCACCGAAATCATCCCCATCGAGAAGCAGCCTATCGTCACCTTACTTAAGGACTACCCACCCCCCATCCTAGGGGCTGTCCTCAACCTTGTTCAATTCCACTCACACCTGTTAGAGGACACCAAAGCCGAGCTAGAGGAAGAAAGGGCAAACCTCCAGGACGCTGAGGAGTGCCATCAAGCCTCTATTGAGGTCGGTATCCCCTCGCTGACTACACGCTACAAGCGAATGAAAACCAAGATAGAGAAGAGCATTGAGCGACTGGAGAGAAAGGTCCAAGCCCTGGAAGCCGGCTTCCTTCAAATACCTCGCTTTGACTGGGCAACCCTGGAGTGGTCATCCGAGCGCCTAAACTACAGCACCCTCCTCAGACTCAAGGAAGCTAAAGAAGCCGGTATCTTTGACGCATTTGGCGTAGTGCAGGATAAATACACCTCACCACGCCAGAAGAGAGACCCTGTTCTGGTCGGTATCATTCGTGGGGCACGCTACAACCAGGAAGAGCACTTCTTTATCGGAACCTGGAAATAATAGTAGAAATAATAGTAAAAGAATCGCTGCCTTAAGGCAATAAAGGAGCCAGACGAGAGGCTTGGCTACATATTTTCATGGATTGGAGCTTGAGCCAATTAGGTATTGAGGATTAAAGGAGATAATAGTGCCGCGCCGAATGATAGATTCCGAGATATGGTTTAACGAAAAGGTAGCAAGTCTGCCTGACGCCGGACGGCTGTTATTCATAGGTATCTTCAGCACCGCTGACAACGAGGGAAGGCTTAGAGCCTCCCCTAAATATCTTAAATCTCATATATTCCCCTATGATGACAAAAGCCTTGAGCAAATTAGAGAGCTAAAGGACCAATGTGCTAAGCTCGGATTAATCAGGGTCTATAGTAAGAACACACGGGAATACCTTGACATTCCCGGCTGGTATGAGCATCAGAGCATCCGTAAGGACCGCTTTAAGAGGTCAGACCTACCGGCATTTGAAGAGGCTGACAGCCAACCTCCACCCATTGTCCAACCAACATCCAACCAACATCCAACCAAACTCCAACCACTGGTGGGACTAAATAAGGGGAGGGGAAGGGGAACTAAACTAAGTACACCTTTAGCTAACGCTAAAGGTGCCCGCAAAAAGCAGGCTGACCCTACTGTTAACGAGATTTTCGCCGAGATGAGAACATACCTCGGCTTTCCCGACAGAGTTCAAAAAGACCCTATTCCCAACTATGGGAAGGAGGGCCAAGCTATTAAGCGAATGTTGACCCGGGGCTTTACCCGCGAGGAAGTGACTGACTGTTGGAAGCAGAAGGTAGACGCGCGTGGCGGGGAATTTGTAAGCATGACTTGGGTCAATGAAGATATTGGCAAGAAAGGGGGGAAAGAACTTGCAAAACAACCGAAGCAGCAAAGAGTCAAGCCTATCACACATATCCCTGGGTCTAGCGAAGCTGGGCCAGAAAGTGAAGAGGATGTGCCCTGAGTGTGTGGAAGAGTTTGAAGCAACCAATCTCGGGCCAGCGACGGCTCAATACTGCCCGAAGTGTGCTGCAGAAAGGGCAAGGCGTCAAGAGGAAGCTGAGCGGCTGGCCACGGAAGCACAGGAGCAGGCCAGATACCGAGAATTGGTTGCCTTCGCCGGAATACCACCGAAGTGGAAAGGGGTCACCTTTAGTAATTCCAATCCCGACCTTAACCCTCGGGCGTTCAAGATGGCTAAGCGATACGCCGAGAATTTTACCGCTGACTCCCCCAGTCTCGTTTTCTACTCGCCAGGCAATGGGACAGGAAAGACGCGCCTCGCTGTCTGCGTTGCCAACTATATTCTCCATGAGAAGAGGCTACCCGTTCTGTTCAAGAAGGCTCGTGACCTGATGCTCGACATTCGCCGCACATTCTCAGATAGGGGTGACATGACTGAGGCCGATATCCTCGATAGGGTGCTTTCAGTGCGGCTCTTGGTGCTGGATGATGTCGGTGTCGACCCGACTAGTCAGTGGCTACGAGCAACATATTGGACAGTCTTCGACCGCCGGCTGGAATGGCAATTGCCTGTTGTGATAACTACCAATAAACCTTTGGAGGCTGAGGGAGAACTGTCGCTAGGTGACTTCATTGGGCAGGGTGCCGTATCACGGTTGATAGAACTTTGCCAGGGGAATGTTATCGACGTGTTTGGTCCTGACCTTAGGTAAGTTGATGGCTAAACATGTCTGGGAATGGGATAGAAGGAGCAGTAAGCCGATGATGGTTGTCTGTGTCCGCTGCGGGCAGAGAGTGCCGTTGAGTGAAGTCGTTGATGAGGTCGGCTGTAATGACTGCCCTGTAGAAGGCGTTCAGGAGGACTTGTTTGGAGACCAAAGAGAGAATACGAGAGCTAGAGAAGAAGACTAACGAGCAATGCGTGCATCACTGGGTAATAGACGAGTTCAATGTGGGCCGTTGCATCAAACCCGGCTGCGGTGCGGTTAAGAATTTCGGTGCCTTGATGAAGAAGGAGGGCGCTGACATAGTTCAGGTTCGGGTTCAGAGTAGTAAGAGAGGCAGGCCAAGTAGTGCTAAGAGAGGCAGACCAAGGAAGGAGCAGTGAGAGCGATGGAAACTTGGCCTTGTCATATCTGCAAAAGAGAACGCCCTGATGATAAAATCTCCGTTCTAACTAAACCCTTGGTAATCAATGGTCGGGTTGTTGGTGAGCAGAACATTCGCTACTGTAACGATAATCCCGCCTGTATTGAGGGTGCTCAGCATTTTAGCTTTTTCAGGGACGGTAAAGACTAGGAGGTGAGAGCGATGGCAGTTCAAGGTACAGTGGTTAAAAACTGCCCTCTAAAGCTCAAGATATGTTTTCACTCTCTCGCTAGAGTAACTTGCTACTGGCGGAGAAACGGAAGGTGTAATTTCCCACCAGGAGGCTATAACAAGTGGGGGAGGGAGATATCACCGAAAGGAAAGAATCGTGGAACTAGATGAGGCTAAGGCTATAGCTGCTGAAGTCATTGAGAGGCTGGCATTCTCCTGTCTACGCATTGAGGTAGCTGGCAGTGTAAGGCGGCAGAAACCATTTGTCAGAGATATTGACATAGTTTTAATCCCGACCGACCTCTGGAATGTATCTTACGGGATTAAGGGTTTAGGACCAGCTGTGGTAAGTGGCGATAAGCTCAAGCGAGTTAACTTTAAGGGCACCCAGGTGGACCTATATTTTGCGACCGCTGAAACCTGGGCAACCCTCCTCCTCATTCGCACCGGGTCAAAGGAGAATAATATTCGCCTGTGCACCCTGGCCAAGAAGAGGGGGTGGCACCTGGCTGCGAATGGCGATGGTCTGTTTAACGAGCACGGGCAAAGGGTAGCCGGCGATAGCGAGGAATCTATCTATAAGGCACTAGGGGTACCCTGGCAGGAACCTTGGGAGAGGTAAGGATGAATAAAAAACTAGGGAAGTTAGACATTCCTATCAGAATGTTTAGGAGGTGAATATGTGGTTTAGAGGGACAAAGAGTGGGGTAGGCATTTGGTTTATCTTATGGGGGGAGTCTGATATCCGCTATAATGCGGAGTTCTACAAAACCCCCTATGGTCTGCGGAATTGGCTAATAAATCCAGTATTCCGGGATGTGCCTGTAGTACGTATAGGTAGGATAGTTTTATCTGAGATGGGTTGGGAAGAGAAGGAAGTCTGGAGAACCAGGGAGGAGTTTCTGGGTAGTAAGGCATCTGATTAAACATTGTTTGAAGAATGTATGGAGGTGAAAATGAACAGGGGAAAAGACAAAGCAAAACCGGAGGTAGATTTCGAGATTCTCCATGTCGGCTTATGTGATGTAGTCATCTGTACGAGGCTACCAATTGAAGAGGCAACTGCGAGGGTGAACAGAGAGTCTCCCACGGGGTCTTCCCACCCATGGTCATTCGATGGGAAAGGTTCTAACCAATTTCCCTGCCCTGATGGACAAGGGAAAACCCACTACCGGCTATACTGCTAAAGAAGCTACTTAACATTTGAGGGTAATTTGTTAGGCT
>JABUBO010000713.1_pt1 | contig 10961 bp, 10 predicted proteins | sample 7240361 | NCBI WGS metagenome assembly JABUBO01 (sample SAMN07256346, study PRJNA390944) | subsurface metagenome | isolation source: Methane hydrate marine sediment | place: Pacific Ocean: Eastern North Pacific, ODP site
AAGAAACAGCATAATCTTTGTCAGCTTCCTGCAGTCTCCGGGTAGGACCCACGATTACCCAGTTAACGCACAACGCACCTGTCTGGTGTGCTTTAGCCCCCCGAACCACGATTCCCTTATCAGTCCTCTCCACCACATGGACATACATATCGGGGTCTGGCTGTTCTGACGGTGACAGGCTTCTGTCTCCTTTGACATCCGTGATACCGGTGTGAACGGCAATATCGTTCTCTTGAACATATTTAAGGAATTTTACAAAATTATCGTGATAGTGAGTACCGTATTTCTTATCTATCTCGTAAGTAATAACGAATGAGGCGTTTATCATATCCAAGCCAGTGCAGCGCACATAGCAACAGCCGGTCTTATTGCTGAGATACCTCAGCATTTTGATCTTGATGATTAAATCTTCCTTGCTCTCGTAAAGGTTGGTGAAACGACTAACCTCGCCTTTTACCAATTTGGATTTCCCCACCAGTAAATCCCTATGCTCCCGAGCTAGTGCATATGTCTGGGCTATTGAGGCACACTGTCCCTTGATTAAAGGATGTTCGTAGGGGATCTTTACCTTCTCCCCCATAATATAAGCTGTCGGATGCATCTCTTTCAGTGAGTTGTAGTATTCTTCCACTGTCCTTAAAGCCATCTTTTGCCTCCTAGCCTTATTTCTTAAATGGTCAAGGCTGTCCTAAAGCCTTCATGAATGGCCTCCAGTATTAGGTGGGGCTCTCTACAATCGCCAATCAGATAGACTTCGGGAACTTTCCCTTGCAGAGCTTCAAAAAGCTCAGTGTTTGGTCTAAGTGGTGTCGCAGGCACAATCGTATCTGCCACAATGGTCTGCCTCTCCCCCTCCTTGGTAACCAGGCTCAGTCCTTTATCTGTTATCTCCTCATATTTAACTCCAGTCAACAGAGTGCACCCTTTCTTAGCTAGCCAAGGAAGAAGGCGTTCTTTGGTTGACACTACCAATTCAGCTGCCAACTCATCAGATGTCTCCGTGACTGTCACTTTTCTGCCTCGCTTAACCAGAAACGCGGCTAGCTCGATGCCTTGTATTCCCCCACCTATAATAATAACCCTTTTCCCGATGGGTAGATAAAAATTTGTCAGCCACCTCATAACCTTTGGTCCAAAGAACCTCATATAAGTCTTCACCATCCGGTGGAAGTGCAATTGACTGGCCACAATATGCCTGTTGATTCCAGGTATTTCTGGCACAGTTGCTATCCCCCCCATGGCTAGGATAACCACATCTGGCTTAATCTGCTCAATTAAAGCCCCATTAACCTCTTTGCCAATTCTGACGTTGACACCCCGCTTGCTAATTTGAGTTCTGAAGTAGCGAATCAAGGCTACGATGTCTTCAACTTCAAGTCCCTTTACCACGCCATGTATAGGCATTAACCCTCCCAATTTATGCTCTCTCTCATAAAGCGTTACTTGGTGTCCTCTCAGTGCTGCCACCCTTGCTGCCTCCATCCCTGCTGGCCCGCTACCGACTACTATAACCCTTTTTTCCCTCTCTGCTGGTCTGACCACATATTCCCGTTCTCTGCCTAAAGCGGCATTTACCCGACACACCACAGGTCTACCGGCAAGATAGTTATCAAGGCACACGAGACAGGCTGTACATCGTCTGATATCCTCTGTCCTTCCTTCCATTACTTTCAGGATAATTTCAGGGTCTGCCATTAGACATCTACCAAAAGCAACAAAATCTGCTCTACCTTGTCGGAGAACCGTCTCTCCGAGCATAGGGTCGAGTCTTCCTACAGTAATAACCGGTATAGAGACAACTTTCTTGATTCCTGCCGCCAAGAGCGTTAGACCTCCCGCTCCCTTCTTGCTTGCATCAAGCCCCTTTCCTAAAGGTTTGGGAGCTTCTGGATAGAATATCTGCTCAGGTTGTAATATGCGATTATAAGTACCGAAACCAAAGGCACTTACATGAATAGCATCAGCACCGCTTTCTTGTATCATTTTAGCCTGTGCCTGGCTTTCTTCAGGAGTCAAGCCCCCCTCCGCTCCATATTCGGCGCCGTTAACCCGGATGCCAACGGCAAAGTCTTGCCCCACGCGTTCCTTGATTGCCCGTATGATTTCACAGGCAAATCGGGCTCTATTCTCCAAACTTCCGCCGTAGGAATCCCGGCGCTTATTCCAAATGCCAGATAAAAAGCTATTAATTAGATAGCGATGGGCACCATGTACCTCTACACCGTCAAATCCGGCCTTCTGAGCTCGTTCAGCCCCCTTGGCGAACTTATCCACAAGGACTTCAATCTCGGGAATGGTTAACCCTATGGTCGGGCGATAGCTTGTTGCTGGTAGTTCATCCGTGCTCATGCTTGAAGATGACCTTGGCTTAGTGCCTAGAATCGGGTCGTGTGAGGGTCCGGCATGCGTCAGTTGCAGGAATGTTGGAACACCATAACTGTGGATAAGCGTGGTTAATTCTCTAAGGCGCGGAATGAATTTGTCATCATCAATACGTAAATTCTTCAGCGAAGGGTAGCCTATAGGATAATCAATGGCAGCCATTTCGACAACGATGAGACCCACACCACTTTTGGCTATTGTTTCGTAATAAGCCAAATTTGTATCACTAACATACCCATCCTCAGTGGCGTAGTGCATCGACTGAGCGCATTTTACCATCCGGTTCCTAGTTTTTACCCGTCCTATTTGGCTAGGTTCACATATCTTCTCAAATCTTGTTTTCCTGAACATTTTACCTCTTTCAAGTGGAGACTAGATACTTTGGTCTTCGACCTTTCAGAAAGTCCAGCACTCCATTTACCACATCGATAGCCATCCTTTTGCAGGCATTTTCCGTAATAGCCGCGTTATGGGGGCTTAACAAGAGGTTTTTGCAACTAAAAAAAGGGTGGTCTTGTGGCGGAGGCTCCTGTTCATAAACATCCACTGCTGCCCCAGCTATCACTCCCTTTTCCAAAGCATCAACCAGAGCTCTTTCATCTACAATACCCCCACGGGCAGTATTAATCAGAAAAGCCTCCTTTTTCATTAATCTTAATTCTCTTTGCCCTACGAATCCCCTTGTAGCTGAAGTGAGAGGAAGGTGCAAGGAAATAAAATCTGCCCTTCTAAACAATTCATCTACTTCTTTTACCAGTTTCACTTTAACGGAACCAGATGCAACATAAGGGTCGTAGGCTAGCACATCCATTTCGAAAGCCAACTTGCATATTTGAGCCACCTTTTTGCCTATGCGGCCTAAGCCTACTATGCCAAGGCATTGACCATAAAGTTCCTGACCTACGAAGCCGTATTTTTCGGCCAAGTGGGCAAGAGACGCGCTTTCTCCGGAAAAAAGACCTTTACGCACCGCTTCGTTTGATTGTATTGCCTTGCGGGCCAGTACTAAAAAACACATTACCGTGTGTTCTGCCACCGATTGAATGTTGGCTTCCGGAGTGTTAACTACTGCTATAGACTTCTTGGCAGCCGTCTCCATATCAATGTTATCAACTCCTGCGCCATGCCGTCCGATTACCTTTAGATTCCGAGCTGCCTCTAGGATATCTCTCCCTACTTTAGAACTCCTTACAATTATAGCCTCTACTCCAGCAACCTCTTCATAAATTTTAGGGACAGAAATATCGGCACACACACTTACCTCTATATCCGGCTCCTGTTTTAAACGTTCAATTCCTGCCGGATGAATAGGCTCAAAGACTAGCACCTTTTTCATTTTGCTCCTTTATTTGGCTTATTTCGGAGTATGCACCTCCTTGAAACCAGCAAGTGTAGGCGGCGGCGAAGTGACGGCAAGAACCTTCAGCTCTATCTGCCCGGTATTCAGCAGTTGGTGTACTGTCTTGGGAGGGACAAAGACACAACTGCCTGGGCCAATTTCTTCTTCTTCCTCGCCAACCTTAACACGACCAGTTCCCCCGATTACATACCAAATTTCTTCGGCGTCATCGTGGACATGCGGATTGGATGAAGAACCCTGCCCGATTAGCACAACTCCGGCCCAAAACCTGCGGGCGCCTACCGTCCACGGCGCTATTAGGTGCCTTATCTCTCTGGCATAAGGCGGCGGTAACTGCTCAACCTCCACTTCATGTTCCTTGATATGTTTCATGGCAACCTCCTCTATAAACTTTAGTCGACCTATCCAAGCCGGAGGTAGACGAACTACCCCCGGCTTGTTCTCTACTAGACCAAGACCTTGCCCTTGTCGAGCACCACCTTGCCATCAAACTCGACGATGGCATCCTTGTATGAGATGTCAATGTGACACGGTGCCCGGACCTTGCCACCAATGGCGTAGTTGCTACCTATGCCGTGGTGACCGAAACCAAGCTTCCCACAATCATCTAAGTTGCTGGCATAAGCCCGGCATAAGGGGTTGAGCCCTATGCCAAACTCGGCTAGGTTATAGGCAGTAGGATCATTGAACGCTGCCAATGTCTCCCGTAGGTAATCGGCTGCCTTTCCACCGTTTACTTCGATGACTCTACCCTCACGGACATGGACGGTCACTGGCTCGTCTCGGATGACGCCATACCCCATCAGCCGCACATCGCCCACGATGACGCCCTCGGTCGTCCCTTCAATAGGGGCAATGTTGATCTCGCTATTGGGCAGGGCGGCAAACTGGCCTGGCTCACGGAACAGCCCCGTCTCGTACTGGACCGGACGGCCGGTAACCTCGCCCCGCAGATCCGTGCCCGATGGTGAACTCATTCGGATTGTCTTTGCTCGTGACAGGATGGCGCCCAGCCGACGGCCAACCCTATCATTCTCCTCAAAGTCGGCTAGGATGCCGCCAGTACACAGGACGTCTTCGGTTACCTCGCACATGGTGGTTCCCCGCGCCCCACTTTTGATGGCCTCAATCCGAGCATCGGTGTGAGTTATTGACCAACTGGTGGGGAGGAAGAAGACATCTGCTCGAGCACAGGCTCCCACCACTGGCTTAGGCACCTGCCTCCCGTGAGCGCCGGTCGGGGGAAACATAACGATAGTCGGTATCCCACCTACGGCATAAGCGGCCGCTGCCAGTACCTCGGCAATTCGCATCTTGTGGGTATCGCAGGCAATCACAACGTTCTCGCCGGGCTTGACGGCTGCACACTGAGTCATCATCTTGAATGCTCCAGGCATCATCTCAATGATGCTGGATGGTGCTGGGATATAATGGAAATACTCAATTGTCCATGGCATTTGAAATTACCTCCCTTAATATGTAGTTTTTCAAAGCAAACTCCCTTAATAAATTTTCCCTCCTTCCTTTTTATTTACTTTATCATCATATTGGGCAGCCAGAGGATGAGCTGAGGGAATCCGACGAACAGCCCAAGCCCAACCATTATCAGCCCGATGAATGGGAGTACCCCCCGAATTATGTGGCTGGTGTCTACCCCCATTTCCGGAGTAGTCACACCCTTGAGGAAGAAAATAGCGTAGGCGAAGGGGGGACTCAAGAAGGACATCTGGAGGTTGACGATGATCATCATGGCAAACCAGAGGGGGTCAAAGCCCAGTTCGACACCGATGGGACTAACTATTGGGATCATAATCAGGATGATGCCTATCCAGTCAATGAACATTCCTAGGACAAAGATGACCAGCATGATAACAGCAAGGGCACCCCAGCGCCCGAAGGGTGCCGCCAGGACAATGCTGGCCACTACATTCCCGCAGCCCAGGCCGAGGAAAACACCGGTGAATAGAGACGCGCAGACCACTATGACAAATATCATACTGAAAGTCCTCATCGTTCGGTAGAGGCTTTCTTTCAGGACTTGAAAACTAAGGGCACGGTAAGCGATGACCATAACTATGGCTGCCAGGGCACCTACCGCTGCTGCTTCGGTCGGAGCTGCTATCCCGAAAAAGATGCTTCCTAGCACTGCCATGATGAGGACTACGGGCGGGACCAGAGAGGTAATCAGCAGGAATGTCTTCTTTCTCCAGGATACTGCCCTTTCCTCAGCAGGTATAGCCGGACCCTCTTTAGGCTTGAATAAGCACCAAATCCCGATATAGGCGGAATACAAACCGGAGAGAACCAACCCAGGGATAAAGGCCGCCATGAACAACTTCCCTACTGAGATCATGGCCATGGGCCCGTATAAAATCAGCATAATGCTGGGCGGGATTAGAATACCCAGTGTGCCGCCAGCACAACAGGCTCCGGTAGATAATTCCTTGCTGTAACCCCGATTAAGCATAGCTGGAAGAGCTATAAGTGCGAGCATGGTTACCGAAGCGGCAATTACCCCTACACAGGCAGCGAGCATTGTGCCAAGCAACACACTGGCTATTGCCAGCCCGCCCCTGAACCCACCCAGCCACAGGTGTAGTGCACCAAAGAGCTTATCGGCACACCCGGAGCTCTGCACCATTATTCCCATAAAGATGAACAGGGGGACTGCCAGGAAGGTATACTCTGTTACCACCCCGTAGAGACGGCTATAAAACAGCGGAAAGACTGAAGGTCCCCATGCTACAACACCAACCACCAGCGCTATACCCCCCAGCACGAGCCCCAGAGGATAGCCTGTTACAACCCCAACTAGCAACCCAGCCACCATCGCTATAGTGACCATCTCTGGGCTCATGGTAATCACAGCTTCGTCCCCTTTACCAGCAAAAATAAGTCACGGATAAACCAAGCCACCCCAGCGAGAATGAACAGCGAAAGTGCCACCGGTATCATCCATCTGAACGGCCATATGATCGGGTACCAGAAACCGACGTCGGAAAGTTCCTTTATGTGCCACGACCACAGTGCTCGGTTGATGGAGCCTGCTAATAGGATGAACAGCAAGGGGAAGAGGAACACAATGTGAAAGAAGAGGTCAATGATCAGCCTCACCTTTTGGGGCAGGTGCATATAGATGACATCCACCCTTACATGCGCTCTGTGGAGGGTGACATACGCCATCCCGGTCAATACCACGGTGCCGCTCAACATGTAGCTAATATCATATGCCCACACTGTGGGTGCCCGGAAAAGATACCTCATGAAGGTATCGTAGGCTAGGGAGAACATGAGGACCAGTATCAGCCAGCTCACCAACTTACCGCTCCACTCGCTGACCAAGTCAATCCCCTTCAGTATAGCCCTCAGGACATTCACAAAGCCTCTCCTTCAGATTTTGAGTGGAATAATCAAGGTCTTAAAGCTAATGGGATTAAGACGCCCCCACTTGGGGCGTCTTAATCCTGATGTATTACTCTACCTCTCCATTAGGTCCGGATCGGGCTGGGTGAAGGTCTTATACGCCCGGTAACGCTTTGCGAAGTCGCGTTGCGACTCGAGCACCTTGGCAAAGAAGGGGTCCTCGGCTACTTTTATGTCGTAATACTCGTTGGCAATCCTAACGACCTCCCTCTGCACATCCTCGGGAAGAGACACGAACTGGGTGCCGTATGCCTTCAGCTTGTCTGTCGCCTCGATGTCACTATAGTCTAAGAAGGCCAAACTCCGCAGCGTGATCGCCTCCGCAGCGTGGGTCACTATTGCCTGTAGCTCAGGGGATAGCTCATTCCACTTATCCTTGTTTATCAATAAATCGGCGGCGCACATAGGTGCGTGGATTCCAGGACCGTGGACATAGGCACCAAGCTCATGGAAGCCAGCGGTGTAGTCTACACCCGGCGTGCTATATTCAAAAGCGTCGATAACCCCGCGCTCCATGGATGTATAGACCTCCCCACCAGGGATATGAGTCACTGCCGCACCCATGTTACCGACTATTTCTCCCCAGATGCCAGCGGTGCGGAACTTAATCCCCTCGAAGTCTTCCAGTGACAGCATGGGCTTGTTATACCAACCGAACAACTCGGCGGAGCTCATGCAAACCGGTCCGACAACATGAACGTTAATCCCCTTGCGGTCGTACATCTCCTGCCATAGCTCGAGCCCCCCGCCTTCATAAACCCAGGTCAAGAATTCCATCGGGTTAAGACCGGCGGGATACAGAGTGAAAGCGTCTGCAGCCAATCCTAGCTTACCCGTGTGCTTGTGCGGACATTGGATCGCGGCATCCAGCAAACCCTCATGGCAAGTCATCATCTCTTCAAGAGCGGGTACTATGGCACCGGCGGGGAAGACCTCAACCGTCAGTCGCCCACCACTCATCTCGGTAATGTACTTACCGACTTCACGTGGCGCATAGAAAAGAGCAAAGCCTACCGGCCAGTGCACCTGTAGTCGCCATTTAATCACCTCTACCTCTGGTGCTGGTGTTGGCGCTGGCACCGGAGCCGGGGCTGGCACTGGAGCCGGGGCTGGCACTGGAGCTGGAGCAGGAGCAGGTGCTGGTGCTGCACAGCCAATAGCAACCAAGCTCACGGCTAACAACAACGCCAGCGAAATTAGCAATGTTTTCTTTTTCATCGATAAAAACTCCTTCATTTAGATTTTGGTTTGAATCTAATGCTACTATTCCATATTATCACCCCCTTCAGCCTCTGCTTACTCTTCACAATCTCCTCCCTAAAGGCGTCTGGAGAGGAGCGGTAAATTCATTATTCCAATACCATCTTGATCGCCCCTCTTGGGCATATAAAGGCACAAATACCGCACCCCTTGCAAAAATCATAATCTATCTCTATGGCATTCTCATTTTGTGTTATACATAGGTCAGGGCAAAAAAGACGGCAAAGTACACAAATTTTACATTTTTCAATGTCTATTACTGGTTTATGTGTTCTGCCTTTTACTGCCACTAACATCTCATCCTTCCTAGCTTAAAGCCGGTATCAACTGCCTTTAGATCCGAGTCCTTAAACCTTCGTTCCACCGTTTCTTCTATAGCAGCAATGAGGGCGTCATTGGTCGTTATCTTGGTCATTTCTACCGTTGCGCCTAAAATGATTATGTTGGCCACCTGCTTATTATTAAGTTCTTCAATGGCGACATTGGTTGCGGGAATACTTGTCTGCTTTAGTCCGGTAATGTCTCTCGGGGAAACCAGTTGCTCATCGTAGACTACTCTGCTATCCCTTTTCACGTCCTCAATATACTTATCATATGCCTCCTGAGACAAAGCGATCAAAATATCCGTCTCAATTAGATAGGGAAAGATTATTGGTTTATCGGATAGTATAACATCAGCCCGAGAGGGTCCCCCTCTTGCTAGTGCTCCGTAAGAACTCGACCCTACAACCCATTTGCCATCATTGATGCCAGCGTGACCAAGTATCGTCCCTGCTAGAATAATACCCTGCCCACCAAAACCGCACACTCTAATCTGTTTAATTTCGGCCATCGCAAAACTCTCCGGTCACTATTTTCCCTGCCAGTTCTTTCGGTGATAAACCCTTAGCCTTCTCTTTCGTGACGCACTTATCCAGCAAGAATTTGAGCATATCCGCAGGGCTATCATATCCGTTTCGCCTCCCAAATTGGGTTGGGCAAGGCGACAAGACTTCAATAAAAGAAAACCCTTGGCTTTGTAATGCCTTCTTGATACTGCGTATCACTAAGAAAGGTTGAGTGACTGAGTATCTAGCCACATAGGTGGCACCCGCTGCGCTCACAAGCTTACACAGGTCAAAAGGACGATAGGGGTTCCCCAGGGTTGTTGTCTCTGTAAAAGCACCCGTAGGCGTGGTAGAGCAAACTTGACCACCAGTCTGCCCATAAACCATGTTGGTAGCGCATATGACCGTAAGGTCAATATTCCTGCGAGCACCATGAATAAGATGGTTCCCGCCAATATCCGCCAAATCGCCATCACCACTGATAACTACTACCCTCAATTTTGGATTAAACATCTTGGCTCCTGTCGCAGCCGGAATGGCTCTGCCATGCAGGGTATGAAGAGTATCAGCATTAAAGTTGGGGCTTGGTATCCAAGCCCCACAACCTATACCTGAGACAAACAACATGTCGTCGATATTTAATTGGAGCTTATCAATTGCCCTTAAAATCAGCCCCATCAAAATTCCGTGACCGCAACCAGGGCAAAATGGTGTGGGTAGCCCTGGCCGTAAATATTGTTCTAGGTCTCTCATTATAAAAGCGTCTCCAATTCCTCCATAATCACATTCGGGTGTATGACTTGTCCGTTCGTTTGGTTATACGGTATTATGTCACAAGAAGCATATTTCATTACTTCTCCCACAATCTGCCCCTTATTCATTTCGGGAACAAATATCTTCTTGACTTTTGTCCCGATGTCGCTTACTAACCTGTCAGCGAAGGGCCATAGGGTCTTAAGTCTAAGCATTCCAACTTTCTTCCCTTCTTGTTGCATCCTTTGAATAGCAAAGAGCGAACTCCTACTAGTCAAGCCATAACAAACCACTACTATCTCTGCATCTTCTAGGTAATAATCCTCGTATTCAATTATTTCTTCTCTGTTATTCATTATCTTGTTGTGCAACCTCGAAGTCAGTTTTTCATGAACTCGGGGGTCATCTGTTTTTCTGACACCGTAATCATTGTGCGTAGACCCTGTTACCAGCAACTTCTGCCCTTCACCGAAAGAGGGCATGGGAGGAACCCCGTCATCTTCTTCTGTACCAAAAGGAGCTGCCCCTGCTTTTTTGACCCGGTCAAAAAGCTGCACTTTTCCCCTTACATCAATTCTCTCCCTCAGGTGGCCTAGCGCGGCTTCACTGAGAACAATAACAGGAACCCTGTATCTTTCGGCAAAATTGAAGCCATTAATGGTCTGCTCATACATCTCTTGCACCGACCATGGGGAAAGGGCAATGACCTGATAATCTCCATGTGAACCCCACTTGGCTTGCATTACATCACCAGCTGCCACCTTGGTAGCCTGTCCTGTACTGGGTCCCGGCCTTTGAACATCCACAATCACAATCGGCGTTTCAGTCATGGCCGCATATCCAATTCCCTCTTGCATTAGACTAAAACCAGGGCCTGATGTAGCGGTCATGGCTTTTGCTCCGGCCCACGCTGCCCCTGCAGCTGAACAGATAGACGAAAGCTCATCCTCCATCAG
>JABUBO010000714.1_pt1 | contig 10961 bp, 10 predicted proteins | sample 7240361 | NCBI WGS metagenome assembly JABUBO01 (sample SAMN07256346, study PRJNA390944) | subsurface metagenome | isolation source: Methane hydrate marine sediment | place: Pacific Ocean: Eastern North Pacific, ODP site
CCGCCAGCTGGCGGAGGAGATCAGGAATCTATAATACTTTCATTATTAGCTAAATATGGATTCCTGCTTTCGCAGGAATGATTACATAAATGGGGTTTTGATACAGCCCCCTATTATTGTCAGACCCTTTAAGGGTTAGTTATTTGCTTTACGTGTCATGTTAATACTTTGCAGTGTAGGCGTATGATCTGCACTGATTAATGTTTGTAGTTGTACCGCAGATTTAACCCCGACAGGGTTACTCGCTCCTATTTACCCCGTGAAATAATGCTTCGCATTAAATCTACGATTTATTTCACGGGGCAAGTCCTTCGCTCAAACCTGCTCGTGAGACACTCTGTTCGCTTTGACAAGGCAGGATTCCATCGAGAATCACAAATAGATGAATTCTGGCTTTGCAGTTTAAAATATTTTACGGAATTTGGATAAATCGGTACTAATTGAGAAATGATTGGAGGCGCCAGCCAAATGGTAAGTTGCTCTTCCGTAACTAAGATTTAATTTTGAGATTCTGATTCCAAAACCCCAGGAAAACCCTACGGTTGAAATTCTTGTTGGTATTTGCAATTCCTTTCTTCTACGATAATTATATCCAAAACGAATAAAAAAGTTGTCAATTGGTATTATTTCAACTCCAAATATCATATGTCTCATAATATTTTCTGCAATATCCTCGAATGTATTGGTTTCCCGAATATCACCGGAAATCAGATTATTACCGGAGTTGGTTCCTTCTCCCTTATTATAAGTTAATTTTGGGGTTTCAAGATGCTGGGCAAGAATGGAAAACCGGAACGGTGCATGTTTTAATTTTTGTGAAACACCAAGCTGAATTTCAAAAGGTAATGGTTCTCTTTTTCCACCATAATATGTTGTGATCTGTGTGCCCAAATTCCTGACAACAATGGTTGCAGTTAATAATTTATCCTGATTATGGTATGTAATACCGATATCAGTGGCAAGTCCTAAAGAAGTGTATTTTTCAGCATTCGAAATAATGGGCTTTACATTTATTCCAACAGAGAATAAACTGTCAATTTCCCTTGCCCACATCAGACTAAAAGCATATTCCGATACTCTGAATTGTCCGGTTATTTGGCCAGTTTTATCCGCTGATACGAAGTTACCGTAATCGATGTATTGAAGGCCTGCAGCAAAACTCCCTAATTTTTTGATTGTTCTGGAATAGGAAACATATCCGTAATGAATGTCAGCAAAATAGCTAATATAATTGATTGTAAGGTGGTGATCCATGCCGGAATTCAATAAAGAGGGATTATAAAATGCCAGGGACAGGTCATTGTCTTTTATCGAGTTTATTTTTCCGCCCAATGAAGCGGCTCTTGCTGAAACAGGCAGATTTAAAAACTGATAGGTACTTTTACCTCCTACCTGTGCCAAACACTCCTGAGTAACAAGAATTAATAGAAACAATATCAGGCTTTTTATTTGCATACTGCTTAAATATAATAAAACCTTACTTTTTGAAATGATTCAGCCTTTTGGTTATATTATAAGTAAACGTGTAAATGATCTCAAAAAGTGTATAAGCAACGAGCCTGGTATGGGTTTGGCTAAGGAAAAGAAGCGTAAAACAGTTCGGCAGGAAAATGCGCAGGTAAATATTAGAGTTATACAATTTTCATCAATGGGTATTTCTACAATAATCGAACACCGATGGTGTTCTCTTTTAAGTTATTAAAATCATTATCTTTATCCGGCAAGCACCGGAAATTCTATATTTGAATCAAAGATTACCAATTTTATTAACCTTGGATAAAACGGCTTTTATATTAAATCCTTTTTCAGGATATACTTTAAAAGAAAAACAAATTTCCAGGATCTCCGGGTACATCGACCGGCATGTAAAAAATGCTGAGATCATTATATCAGAGAACAAGGGCGATGCTTCTGAAATAACAAGGAGAAAAATAAAGGAAGGAATAGAAAGAATAATCGCTATCGGAGGGGATGGGACGGTTAATGAAATTGCAAGAGTATTAGTTGATACTGAGATTGCTTTGGGAATTATACCAACCGGTTCCGGCAATGGCCTGGCGAGACACCTTCGCATTCCAATGCGATTCGAAAAGGCGGTTGATGTGATAAACTATTGTGCAATAAAAAAAATGGATTATGGTTTGATAAATGGTAAACCATTCTTTTGTACTACAGGTATAGGTTTTGATGCAGAGGTCGGTCATAAATTTGCAAAACAAAACCGTTGTGGATTTATTTCCTATCTTAAAATAATATTGTCCGGTTTCCGGGCTTATAAACCAGAAAAATATACACTGATTATTGATGATCAGGAGATAAAAAGGAAGGCTTTCCTTATCACATTGGCTAATGCCTCCCAGTGGGGAAACAATGCCTGTATCTCTCCTATAGCAAGTGTTGAAGATGGGCTTTTGGATATTTGTGTTTTGAGTCCATTCCCTACTTTCATGGCTGCTGACATTGGTGTTCGCCTTTTGACAAAGAAAATAGAACGCTCAAGGTATATGGAAATTTTTCGTTCTGACAAAATATTGATTAAATCCTCCGGCAAGACTACTATTCATTATGATGGTGAACCGGGAGAAATCACAGGTAATATCGAGGCAAAAATTATTCCACAAGGGTTAAATATTATGGTTCCTGACCAAACACTTTCTATTTAAATGGATAAATATGAACTGAACTTGCCGACTAAAAAACCCCCATTATCAGATAGAGGAGAGCCGTTATCCCCCCGGCAAAAAGTGCATAAGGCAATTGCGTCTTGACATGATCGATATGATCGCTGGCTGAAGCCATGGAAGAAAGGATGGTTGTATCAGAGATGGGAGAACAATGATCGCCGAAAACACCCCCTCCAAGAGCCGCCGCGATAGTAATATAGATGTTTGCATCCATGCCTCGCGCCATGGGAATAGCGATGGTTAACATAATGGCGAAGGTACCCCAGGAAGTTCCGGTTGAGAAAGCAATAAAGCAACTCACCAGAAATACAATAAAAGGAACGAATTTGGGTGAAAGCCAGTTTTTTGAGACATCAGCGACATATTGCCCGGTGCCCATTTCCTTACATACGTCACCGATAGCAAAGGCAAATAGCATAAGTAAAGCCAGGGGGATCATGCCAGAGATACCTTTAAGGGTTAATTCAACCATCTCCTTCATCCGCATGATGCCCTGAACCCGGTAGAGGACCATAGTGAGGAGGATGGAGGTGATAACTGCAAGGAGGACGGCAGTACTTCCCGAACCTTGTCCAATGGCAAACAAGACTTTCTGAACTACACCTGCTTCCGGCATTTTCTCCATTGCGGAAGGCCAGCCCGTGTAGGCCAGTAAAACAGGCATCATGAGCACCATAGTGAGGATCGGTAAAACCATGTTGTGAGATTTTGGCTTTACTCCATTCTTGGATGTTACAGAGGTTAGCGCATCAGAGATCATGGGTTTGGCATTGTCGGCCAGTAGTTTGCCTTCTTCACGGGCTCTGCGTTCAGACCTGGCCATCGGACCGAAGTCCTTTTTAGAAAATATGATGATAAGCACAAGAAGGAGGGCCAGCATGGGATAAAAATTGTAACCCAATGCCTTGATCATGGTGGCAAACGGATCGTCAAATCCCTGGGCAACCAGCAGGGTCATGATGAAAGCGCCCCAACCGTTAAAGGGAATTATAATGCTGGAGGGAGCTGAAGAAGAATCGGCAATGTAAGCAAGTTTATCCCGCGGTATCCGGAGTTTGTCGAATAACGGACGATACAAGGCCCCCACAGTAAGCACGGAAATGCTGGATTCGACGAATATAAGCATACCCGTCAACCAGGCCAGAAACTGGATGACAATCCGGTTACTTCCGGTTTTACGGGCTTCGTATTTTTCTAACAAGCGGCTTATACGGATGATGAATCCTTCTACCCCTCCGGATCGCTGGATGAAAACAATTAAGGCCCCCACGAGGGCACTGAACATAATGGTCCGGGTATGATCGGGCTCCTTGAACACATCGACCAGAGCCTCGATTGTGGCAAAACTCCCTTGCAGGATATGATAATCGTTGATGATTATCCAACCGAGCCAAATACCAAATAGTAGCGAAACAAAGACCTGCCTGGTGCGAATGGCCAATACAATCGCAATAACGGGGGGTATCAGGGAAAGAATACCGTAGTCATGCATATCGCTTTGATTTTCTGAAAATATATCTAAGCGTTTGGGATTCCGCTATAAAACCAGAACATAGCTTCGCAAAGTAATTAAAAAGGTTAATACTATTCAAATGAAACTGCTAAATTCGAGTGATTGTGGAATTAGGGCGCCTACGCTAAAGCTTCAGCGACAGCGTGCTGAGGCTCACTATGGTTGCGAGTTACGGATTACGTGTTATTCATTTCAAGCCCTACGGGCTGAATTTTTTGTTTGGATCCTTTATTACAGCCACTGAAGTGGCTGCCTGCCCGACTTCGTCATTCCCGCCCGGATGACCTCAGTCGGACGGACAGGCGGGCCTATTATATGTTAGTCCCTGACGGGACATAAATCCAATTTCAGAACCACCTCACACTTGGTTTTATTTCAGTCGGGAAATCGAATCTGCAGGAAATTTCAGTGAGGTACTAATCGTATTGTAAACAATACGTCCCGTAGGGACAGGAAGGTAATAGACAGCCAATTTATTGGCTGGAATGGAACGTTAAAAAAAAGTGTCACGTCCCGTTAGGGACTGAAAGATTATCTTTCAGATGCTTTGCAATCGCCAATTAAAAATTCTGAATTACTGACTGACTTTGAACACTTGAAACCAGTAACTTAAGTTATTTTAACGTGAGTTCGATATATTAAAAATCACTTCCGGCCGGTTGTTTTTTAGCAAAATCTCTACATAATTCTACAAATTTTATAGAATAACCCAGAAAAATTCTAAAAATAATATTAGTTTATATATCTGTTTATCTGCATGTTAAAAATATTGGAAAATATATTTTATAAAAACATTTGGAAATGAATGTTATTTATATCTATCTTTGTGTTAGATATTATTAACATTTAAATTTTATAAATCATGAAAAAAGTTTTTTTACCAATTTTTATTTTGACTTGGGTTTTGGTTCTTTCCGGATTATGGATTGTTCAACCAAGTAATTCAACTTCTTCGGTCTTGGAGTACGTTTTTATCGGAGTGCTATTAATGTTTTTTATAATGGGTGTTTATTTGGCATACGGAAGAATTAAAAGAAAAAAACAAGGCTTACCTGAAGATGATGAGCTGTCGAGAAAAGTAGCTCAAAAGGCAGCTGCAATATCTTATTATTTATCTTTATTTCTATGGTTAGTATTGATATATATTCAAAGTCATGTAATCATAAACATTAAATGGCTATTCTCTACTGGAATGATTGGAATGGCAATAATTTTTGTTATTAGCTGGGTGATAATCAATAATAGAGGAATTAAAGATGAAAAATAGAATGAAAGAGTTACGGGCAAGGTATGATTTAACCCAGAATGATTTAGCCGTAAAAGTAAAAGTACGCAGAGAGACTATTGTATTTCTTGAAAAGGGGAAATATAATCCCTCTCTAAAACTGGCATACGATATTTCCAAAGTTTTTAAGCATAAAATTGAAGATGTCTTTATCTTTGATGAAGAATAAGAGCAGCACACAACAAAAGCTATACGTAATGCGGGTTTCAGTGCAAAATTGAAAGAAAATGCAAGTAATGAAAATTAGTGATAAGTTGAAAGTTAAGTGCATAAAATCCCGCGCTACGCATAGCCATACCATTAATTAACCTGCATTATTACAAACGTGAGCTCGTTTAACTCGGTGAAGCTCATCGAAGGTAATTAATCAGGCTAATATAATACGAGAAGGTGGTAAATATTTTTTAAGATTATCAGGATAGACCCATAATAATAATTTGATGTTCAGATTCGAACATTTTTTGTTCATAATCGGACAAAAATAATGAACTAAATCAATCTTATTTCTCTTTATTCAGCTTGTATTCAAATGGTTAACACTATTGGCACATCAATTGTACGAATTCTCTTTAATTTTCACAACTTAAAACGTAACCATGTTTAAAAATTATCTTAAATCCGCTTTCAGGAATATTAATAAGGACTGGTTTTATTCGGCAATAAATATTGCTGGTCTTGCTATTAGTATAATTTGTGCCATTCTGATCCTCATGTATGTTCAGGATGAGCTTGCTTTTGATAAGCATCATAAAAAATACAAAAGGATATATCGTCTTGAATCGAACTTTACTATTTCGGGCAAAAATACCCTGGCCGCATTAACACCAAGGCCATTTGCTCCTACATTAATGGATGAATATCCTGAAATAGAAGAATGTGTACGTTTTGAAGGATTTGGAGTTGATGATATTCTTTTTACATATGGTGAAAAGAAATTCTATGAAGATAATATGTATTTTACGGATTCTACTGTTTTTAAGATATTTACTCATGAATTTATTTTAGGGTCGCCGGAGAATGCCCTGAATGAACCTTATAAAATTGTTATAACCGAGAGTTTTGCAAAAAAGTATTTTGGGAATGAAAATCCAATAGGCGAAGTGTTAGCCACCAGTAATTTTGGAGATTTTAGTGTTAGTGCAGTAATTAAGGATGTTCCCGGGAACTCGCATTTAAAGTTTGATTGTTTACTTTCAGTTGCCACAATCCAGGAAATGATGGGAGACAGGAGAGATTATAATGACAGAAGCGCTCCCTCGTTCTGGAATATTAGTTCGTTCAGCTATATTTTATTAAAGGGAAACACCAGTATTAATAGTATTCATGAGAAATTTCCGGATTTTTATGAAAAATATATGGCCTCCCTGGGGGATCAGATAAATGCTAGTTATGATTTATTAACAAAGCGCCTTGATGAAGTTCATTTTTTTTCTGATCTTGAGTTTGATCTTCCGGTAGGCAATTATAAATATATAATTATATTCTCAATAATAGGTTTTTTCATACTCCTGATAGCCTGTATAAATTATATGAATATGGCAACAGCCCGTTCTGCTAACAGGGCAAAGGAAGTAGGACTGAGAAAAATGATAGGAGCACACAGGGGATTATTAATAAGGCAATTCTTAAGCGAATCTATTGTTATGGCATTTATAGCATTTGTTATAGCTATAGTAGTTGTTTCATTATTATTGCCTTATTTTAATGTTTTGGCTGAAAAAACACTTAGCTTTTCAAGCCTGTTTAATCCGGGAAGAATAGTTACTATCCTGCTTATTGTAATTTTTGTTGGAATTGTATCTGGTAGTTATCCTTCATTTTATTTATCTTCTTTCTTACCGGTACTCGTACTAAAAGGAACCACTAACCCTCGACAGGGTAAAGGTTTTCTGAGAAAGATACTTGTTGTATTCCAGTTCATTGTATCAATAGGCTTGATTATTAGCACATTAGTTATTACCGGCCAGCAAAGATTTATTCAAAATAAAGATCTGGGGTTCAATAAAGAAGACATTCTATTAATTCCGAATAGGGATACGGCTTTTATTAATAACCAATTAGTTTCTTTTAAGGAAGAGTTATTAAAAAACCCGGATATCGAAGCAGTATCTTCTTCTGTATTAATTCCACCAAGAATGGCAAGTAAGGTTGTATTCCAGGTAGAAAAAGAAGAAGGTATGGTTGAGCTTGCAATTAGTTTTTCAGTTGTTGATCACGATTTTATTGATATGATGGGGATTAAAATCAAGGAGGGAAGGGATTTCGATAAGGATAAGACCACTGATTTGACGGAAGCATTTATTATTAACGAAACAGCTGCAAAAAGTTTGGGATGGGGTGATAACGCTTTGGGCAAAAGAGTAAGATTTGGAATAAACCCGGCTGATGGTTCAGCCCGAAATGATGGTAAAGTAATTGGAGTTGTTAAGGATTTTCACTTTGCATCGATTCATAACAAAATTGAACCTTTTATTTTTTTAGTGAGTGAAGATCCAACCCTGAATTTCTATGTCAGATTAAATAAGAAAAAAATTCCCGAGTCTATTGAATTTATCAGGGACAAAAGGGTAGAATTTGGGAATATCTTACCGTTTAATTATTTCTTTTTCCAGGATAAACTGGATGATATGTACTCTTCTGAGAAGAAATGGGGATATTTATTTACCATTTTCTCGTTATTAACAATTTTTATTTCATGTTTGGGTCTGTTAGGATTGACATCGTTTGTGACCGAACAAAGAACAAAGGAAATAGGTATACGGAAAGTCATGGGAGCCAGCAGCGGCGAAATTGTGCGGCTCCTCAACAAAGAATTCATTATCCTTGTTTTGCTATCCAACCTTATCGCCTGGCCGGTTGCTTATATTGCAATGAATAAGTGGTTACAGGATTTTGCCTACCGTATTGATTTCGGCCTGTCACCTTTGATATGGGCGACAGCAATCCCATTTCTGCTCGCAACCCTGGCTGCGCTGACTATTGCCTTGCTTATGGTAAGCTTTATGTCTATTCGGGCAGCAAATGCTAATCCTACAGATGCTATAAGTCATGAATGAATAAAATTTCGTTTATTCAAACAATCTCAGCATTATATTTCTTAAAATGTTTTAAAATTTTCAGGTGTAATGAGTTTTAATTGTGCTACTGGATAATTGTTAATAAAAAATAAAACCGGACTCTTACAGAAACCGGTTTTTTTGTTTTGGATGGATGATGGGGTTACTCATCCTCCCTTCGGTTGGATTCGTGATTTCTGGGGTGGATGATGGGATTCCAATCTTTCATTTTCATAAAATTTTATATACATTTGAATATCAGTTTAATACGGGTCTTAAATTTTTCAAATATTGGCGCAGAGTGATAAAATGAAATTCATTCTTCAAAGATAAGAAAATTGGAATTATAAGTTGAGCGAAGTTTATTTAAAGATTAAATAATTTTGAATAAGATCAAAAAAATATCTCGAAAAATATTACTTTATCAAATCAGTATTGAAATCGTATTTTTAACCTCCCTTGATATATGGAAGTAAAAAATTGGACGATTATTTAATAATGGTTAGTTCTTATGGGGCTAAAATGATTCTCAATAGGTAGGTTAAAAGTCTCTTAATTTTTTACCCGAAAAAGTCCAGATTAATTTGACGATTTACAAGGTGGAGAAATCTCACAGAACCGATGAGCAGGAGTTTTACCATTTCTTAAAATATACGGATGATGTTAATTTTACCAAAAAATTGGAGGCTTGGGAAAAGTATTATAATTTGCATCGACCGCACTCTTCACATAAAGGTTTTACACCCTATGAAGTACTTAAAGCAAAACTTGAAAATAGGTCTATTGAGTGTCAGTCGTAAATCTGACTTAGAACAGATAGGTAACAATTGAGCAGGGGAAAGGTTTGGAACAAACTATCAGGAACTTAATTTGAGTTAATTATTTCAGGTTATTAATGCAGATTTCACCTTTTTCTTATATTTGTATTGCTATGTAAATATTGACCACTTAACACATTTATCATGAAAAAAGGAATTAAAATTATCACCGTGACAGGGTTATTGATTATTCTTCCCGGATTAATTTCAGCTTTCGGACAGGATTGGCCTCAATGGAGAGGATCCGACCGTGATGGCAAGATAGTCGGATTTACAGCTCCCGCGACCTGGCCTGAGGAACTGGCTCAGGAATGGAAGATCAATGTTGGATATGGTGATGCAACACCGGCATTGGTGAAAGGGAAAATCTATGTTTTTACGCGGCAGGATGGGAATGAAGTCCTTCAGTGCCTTGACGCATCAACCGGTAAGGTAATATGGAAGGATAGCTACCCGGCAAATGCGGTGACAGGGCCTGCTGCCAGGCATCCCGGTCCCAGGAGTTCCCCAACCGTTATCAACGGGAAGGTCATTGTACTTGGTGCTACCGGTATAATTTCATGCCTTAATGCAGAATCAGGGAAGCTGCTCTGGCGTAATAATGACTATGCAAATATGGTACCTGCCTATTTTACCGGGATGTCTCCGGTTGTTTTAGGTAATACCTGTTTTGCACACCTGGGAAGCGCAGAAAAATCTGCAATTATTGCTTTTGATATGACCTCTGGCAAGATCGTATGGAAATACGAAGGGGATGGACCTGCATATGCATCACCCGATATAATGACTTTTGATAATGTTAAAGTGGTAGTTATGCAGACTGATAAATCATTACTGGGGCTATCTGCAAATGATGGTAAGGTGCTATGGAAAATCCCTACCCCAACGGAAAGGCGATTTTATAATTCCTCCAGCCATCTGATCAATGGTCATAAGGTCTTCTACACCGGACAGGGCAGCGGATCTAGGGCGGTAAACATCTCGAAGAAAGGGGATGACTATACTGTCGGTGAACTATGGAAAAATGCTTCATACGGGACCACCTACAATACACCTGTATTAAAGAATGGATTCCTCTTCGGATTTTCCAACCTGGGCTACCTGTACTGCCTGAATGCATCCAATGGTGAAACAGCCTGGGCCGATACTACCCGGCACAGGGATTTCGGATCAATCATCGATGCGGGCTCAGTCATGCTGGCTCTTTCAAGCACATCAAATCTGGTTGTATTCAAACCTGCTACGGATGCCTTCAGGCAAATAGCATTGATAAAGGTTGCTGAAACACCAATCTATGCTCATCCTGTTGTGTCAGGGAATAATATATATATAAAGGATGAAGAATCTTTGATCTTGTATACTATCGAGTAAACGAACTTATTGTTACCGTCAGTCTGGAGAATGACAATATATCCGGGGCCATCCCGGTAATAATCAAGGTGATTAAGTGATCCAATTGCGGATGTCTCAAAAGTCAGTGTTATAGTCATCCGTAACTTGTTTCAGGATCTTAAACAAATGAGGCTATAGTCTAAATTCCATATGATTCATTGCAATATTCTTAAAAGTCATCCAAGCTTGGTTTGATATCAATGCCGCCAAGGC
>JABUBO010000715.1_pt1 | contig 10949 bp, 10 predicted proteins | sample 7240361 | NCBI WGS metagenome assembly JABUBO01 (sample SAMN07256346, study PRJNA390944) | subsurface metagenome | isolation source: Methane hydrate marine sediment | place: Pacific Ocean: Eastern North Pacific, ODP site
GCACGAAGGTAACCCTGATTATCGATAACCTGCAGAGCGGGCAGGATACCGGTGCCGGGATTGCCGAAGAACTTGGCTGCCGAAGAATAATACTGTCTAATTTTCCCGGTGGCTTTGATGACACCGAGACCTGGGAAAAGGCTATAGACAAAAATATTGAGCTAATACTGGAGGCGATAGCTCAGTAGCCATATACTAAGCCGCGGACGAGAGGTAGCAGATGAGCGATACCGTGATAAATATTGAGAATGCCGTGGTTTCTTATCGGGAAGATGTTGCCCTCCGCGGCGTATCTCTTAAGGTAAAGTCGGGAGGGTTCGTTGGCATAGTTGGTCCCAACGGGGCCGGGAAGACTACGCTGCTTACCATAGTTAATGGGATGGGCAAACTGCTCAGCGGACGAGTGTGGGTACTGGGGGATTACCTCACTTCAGGCAATGGTCATTCCTTAAGGAAAAAGGTTGGCTATGTTGCTCAAGTTCAGAACATAGACCCCAGGATGCCGATGAATGTTCGTGAAGTAGTGATGATAGGTCGCTACGGGCTTTTGGGGTTACTTAGAAGACCAGGCAAGCACGACTGGGAAGTCGTGGACGAGATGTTAGCCTTAGTGGGTATGAGCCATCTTACCCAGCGGCCCATCGGTCACCTCTCGGGGGGTGAGCAGCAACGGGTAGCCATCGCCCGCTGCCTGGCGCAGGAGCCGGAATTATTTCTGCTTGATGAGCCAACTGCCTCGCTGGACTGGAAGGCACAAACCGATATACTAGAGTTGGTGAAGCTAATTCACGATTCACGGCGGCTCACCACCCTATTTGTTACCCATGACCTCAGCTCTCTGCCTATGGCTTGTGACCGAGTGGTGCTAATGAGGGAAGGTCTCATCTGGGGTGAGGGTTCTCCTGAAAAACTGCTCACTGACAATAACCTCAGTCAGTTATATGATATGCCCGTCTCGGCAGTTAAGGCGAGGCGGCAAGAAGCCATTTTGGTTTAACGCTAAGGAGTCTTAGGTTTGGAGCTGTCCATCTTTGGCTACCAATTCATGCAGAATGCTATCCTTTCTGCCTTTCTGGGTGGTATTACCTGTGCTACCATCGGTGTTTTCGTGGTGCTAATGCACATGCCGTTTATCGGCGTGTGTATGTCACACGCCGCCTTTGCCGGAGCCCTACTTGGGCTGTGGTTGGGTTTTAACCCCTTGATAGGTGCCTTTGCCTTTAGCCTTTTCTCCGCAGCTATTATTGGGCCTCTGGCTGACCGTGGGGAGCTTAGTCCTGAAACATCATTAGGAGTCATTTTTTCTTTTATGCTGGGGATTGCCTTCCTGTTTATGGGGCTGATGCCCGGCACCAAATCGGGAGCTCTTGAATTGCTGTGGGGCAGTATTCTGACCAATACCAGAAGCGACATCATATTTCTGGGGATAGTGACCATTGTGGTGGTGGGGCTGGTTTTTATTTTCTATAAGGAAATCCAAGCCACCATTTTTCACCGTGACATGGCCCGCTCAGTGGGTATACCGGCTACAGTGATTTTATATGGTGTCCTGTTCTTGACTGGTGCTACTATTACTGCGTCCCTGCGCTCTATTGGTGGGCTACTTATCTTCAGTCTCATTCTTAATCCGGCGGCGGCGGCCTACCAGCTTACCTACAGCATGAAACGAATGTTTTTGCTCTCGGCAGGCTTTGGTGTTCTCTCTGGCTGGACAGGCCTCTTATTCTCTTACCTTTTCAATCTTCCCAGTGGCGCCACCATAGTAGTTACCTCATCGGTAGTCTTTATGATAGCCGCTATTTTCTCCCCAAAGAGGAGGGTAAAGGGCTGGCAGCAAAAACTGCTGGTGGAGGGGAGGCAGTGATTAAGGCATATTTCAACCAGAGGGCGACCGTCTGGGATGAGACTGATTCGGAAAAGGACACAACCAAACTGGAGCGAATGGTTCAGCGCCTGAAGATTGAGCCTGGCTCTACGGTGCTTGATGTTGGGAGTGGAACCGGTGTTTTCATCCCCTTTATATCAAACAAGGTTGGGAAGAACGGACGATTAATTGCTCTGGATTTTGCTGAGGAGATGTTGAGGAAAGCCCAAGCTAAGGGCTTTGACGGAAATATTGAGTACCTTCACGCCGATATAACCAGTGCGCCTTTGCTTGAGGGGGTCTTTGATGTTGTGGTCTGCTATTCCAGCTTTCCCCACTTCCAAGATAAACCGAGGACTCTCAGTGAAGTTAATCGCGTACTTAAGAATGGTGGTAGACTATTCATTTGCCATACCTCAAGCCGGGCGGAAATTAACCAGCTTCACCGCCGAATCCCGGCAGTGGAGAACGATATCCTTCCCAATGAGCGTGAGATGAGAATAATGCTGTCAGTGGCTGGGTTTACCGATATCAAGATAGATGAGAGCAGTGAGAGTTATCTGGCCAGTGCCAGGAAGACCAATCGGTCTAGATTAGGTTGAGGGTCTGGGGCTCAAGTTCAATGCTGATATCCAGGGCTTTTGAGGAGTGGGTGAGGGCACCAATGGAGATGACATCAACCCCAGCCATAGCCACAGTTCGGACATTAGCCAGGGTAATACCCCCTGAGGCTTCAGTCTTAACCTGGCCCGGGATTAGGCTGACTACACGGCGCATTTCATCGGGGCTCATATTATCTAGCATAATTATGTCAGCCCCGGCATCAGCTGCCTCCCGAGCCTCCTGAGTAGTGTTGACCTCCACCTCAACCTTTAAGCCTTGGGGGGCATTCTGTTTAGCCTTAGCCACAATATCCTTCAGGCTCATACCTAGGGCGCGTAGTGCTGCTATATGGTTATCCTTAATCAGGATGCCATCACCTAGGTGAAAGCGGTGGTTTTGCCCGCCACCGACACGCACCGCATACTTCTCCAATAACCTGAGGCCGGGGGTGGTTTTGCGGGTATCAGTAATCCTGACAGCGAGTCCGTGGGTTTCAGCTATATATTGGGCTGTCTGTGAAGCAATGCCACTGAGTCTTTGTAGGAAATTGAGAACTACCCGCTCGGCGTTGAGGATGCTGATTACCCGGCCACCAATGGTGGCAGCTATATCTCCAGGTTTTACCTTAGCCCCATCTTCAATAAGTATTTCTACCTTAAGTGAGGGGTCAACCTTGAGGAATACCCTCTTGGCTACCTGACCACCAGCCAGTATCCCCTCAGCCTTAACCAGTATGGACGCCTTTCCCTGGAGCTGGGGTGGTAATAGTGCCTCACTGGTTACATCACCGTGGCTTATATCCTCAGCCAGGGCGGAGTCTATGATGTTATCAATCTGTTCTTCAGATGGTTGGAATTTATTCACCTACCTCACCCCCTGTAGTTCTTGCTTAGTAACCCTATCCCCTTTATCCCCTTCCCCTTAATAAGGGGAAGGGGAAGAGAATTTATTTAGAGGGGCTTCGCCCCTCTTAGATACCCTGTTAGATTAATCTCCTTCAAAGGAGAGGGGGAAGGTTGTTTTTGAAGGGGCGAAGCCCCTTCAATCTACCCTTAATAAATGACTTCTGGTTGCATACCTTACCCCTATCAAGGGGAAGAGAATTTTTTAAAGAGGGGCTTAGCCCCTCTTAGACACCCCCTTAGATTAATCTCTCTTAAAGTAGGGGAAGCTAGTTTTTAAAAGGGTGGAACTCCTTCATAGGTTCTTGGTTAGCTTCCTGATTTTCTGGTGAAGACGATATGGCGCTGCCATTGGGGTAAGCTGTGGGGGAAATCGGAGCGGAAGTGAGCCCCACGGCTCTCTTCTCTGAGAAGGGCTGCCTCAGTTACCAATCGTCCGGTCAATACCAGGTTGTTTAGCTCGTAGGAATGGCGGTCGGTGGGTGGGGGTAATGATTTCTGCCAGGCAGCCAGGGTATCTGCTGCCTCGGTCAGGCTTTTCTGGTGGCGGATGATGCCCACTTTCTCCCAGTGCAACTGTTGTAAGGCGGAAAAGCTGGGAGCAGGCGCAACCTGGGGAAGTTGCCTCTGGCTTAGTGAGCGGTGAGTCTCCTCACCCTTGCTGGTGGCAGCTGTCTCTATCTTGGCTCCCTTTCTGGTTTTCTCCATAATTCTTTTGCTGAATACCAGTACTTCAAGCATAGAGTTTGAAGCTAATCGGTTTGCCCCGTGGACCCCGGTGCAGGCGGCTTCACCGGCAGCGAATAATCCAGCGATATTGGTTTCTCCCCAGAGGTTGGTTTTAATACCACCCATCATGTAATGGGCTGCCGGGGCTACTGGCACCAGACCCCTGGTAATATCCAAGCCATGGTCAAGACAGAAGCGATATATATGGGGGAAGCGGGTAGTAGTAACCTTGGGCGGTAAATGGGTAATATCAATAAACACCCTGGCTGAGCCTGTTTTCTCCATTTCGTGGACTATGCTGCGGGCTACTATATCGCGTGGTGCCAGGTCAGCCTCGGGGGTGTAATCGGGCATAAAACGGTAGCCATCTACATTGCGCAGTATCCCACCTTCGCCCCTGACTGCTTCAGAGATGAGAAAGGGGGTTACCCCGGGCAAATGTAGAGCAGTTGGGTGGAACTGGTAAAATTCCATATCCACAATTTCAGCCCCGGCGTTAAAGGCTAGGGCTATGCCATCACCAGTGGCTATCTCGGAGTTAGTATTGAACTTGAATAGCTGTCCGGCGCCACCGGTGGCTAGAATCAGGTAGCGACATTCGTATTCCTCGGTAGAGCCGGTACGGCAATCAAGGGCTTTTATTCCGTTAACTACTCCCTTTTCTACCAGAATCTCGGTAGCCAGGCAATCTTCAAGCACCTGGATTTTAGATGACCGCACCCGGCTACTGAGAGTAACCTCAATGTGCTCACCAGTGGCATCACCCCCGGCGTGGAGGATACGGGGCACGGTGTGGGCTGCCTCGGTGGTGAGGGCAATCTCGCCGTTAACGGTGTCAAAGGGAACGCCAAAATTGACCAGGTCGCTGATGCGGTCAGAGGCTTCATTGGCCAGGATACTCACTGCCTCTTCATTACACAAGCCGTCGCCGGCGGTGATAGTATCCTGGAAGTGAAGCTTGGGGGAATCATTCTTAGCTATGGCAGCAGCGATACCCCCCTGGGCGTATTTGGTATTGCAGTCGTCAATACTACCCTTGGTTATAACCAGCACCCTCCCCTGCTCTTTGGCTAGCAGGGCAGAATAAAGTCCGGCAATACCACTGCCAACTATAATGTAGTCATAATAGCTCATCGCTTAACTCCCCCTCTAGAATATTTTATCTAGAGGCGGGTCGTTTATCAAGGGGGTGAGGATGATAAACAAACTTTTAACTAATAGCCAGCATTCGGTCAACTGCCTGTTTTGCTTTTAATCTTACCTCTTCAGGGACGGTAACTATATTTTGCCTTAACTCCATCGTCCGAGCCAGTACCTCCAGGGTTGTCTTTTTCATATCGGTGCAGATTTGCCCGTTTGAGATTAGGTAGAAGGACTTGGCTGGATTCTCCAGGCGCAGGCGGTGGAGTATGCCTTCCTCAGTGCCGATGATGAAGCTTTGATGTGAGCTTGCCTTAACATAGCGGAGCATCTGTGAGGTGCTAAGGGCAGCTTCAGCCAGGGCTATCACCTCGGGCGGGCACTCGGGGTGAACCAATACCCGAGCATCAGGGTGGAGTTGTTTGGCTAGCTTTACCTGCTCTGGCTTAAGTCGATGGTGAACATAGCAGAAGCCAGGGTAAAGAATCACATTCTTTTTAGTCTGGGTTGAAATATAGTGCCCCAGGTTCTGGTCAGGGACAAAGAGTATATCATCGTTGGCTACCGAGTTAACCACTTTGACTCCATTAGCCGAGGTGCAGCAGATATCACTCTCAGCCTTGATTCCGGCTGATGAATTGATGTAGCAGACAACTGCTGCCCGGGGGTATCTCTGCTTCCATTGCCTTAGCTCATCAGGGCTAATCATGTCTGCCAGTGGACAACCGGCGCTACCCTCTGAGAGCAGAACAGTGCGGTCAGGATTGAGGATGGCGGCGGTTTCAGCCATAAAACGGACGCCGCAAAAGACAATAGTTTGGGCATCTACCTTGGTGCACTGGCGAGCTAGCTCCAGCGAGTCGCCAACAAAGTCGGCTATATCCTGAACCTCAGGTCGTTGGTAATTGTGGGCGACAATAACCGCCGTTAGCTCCTTTTTTAGCTCGGCTATCCTTTCTTTGACTTGTACGAGGTTAGTCAAATCTCTATCTCTCTCGTTTGAGGGCTACGCTGTTTTTAGCCACCCTCAGCATGGCTCCTGATTCCACTTTTATGAGGACACTATCCTCGCTGATGCTTTCAATCACCCCGTAGATTCCACCGGCAGTAACTACCCTATCACCCCTGTTTAGTTCTTCCACCAGTTGCTGGTGTTCCTTCTGTCTCTTGCGCTGTGGTCTAATGAGAACGAAATACATCAGCCCAAAGAATAATAACAGAAAGAGAATCATAGTCCATGGGCTGCCGCCACCTTCTTCAGCCCCCTCTGGTAGAACACAGCCGGCCAAAGATACTAGGCTGATAAGCAATACCATAATTAACCCTAAATTTAGTTTTTTAATCTTGTCCACTTTTCCTCCTTGTTTTTAATTGGTGCTATTTGCTTTAACCTTACCCTGTAGCGCCCAGGGGCTTGTTCGCTCAATCCTGATTTTCACCAGTTGCCCCAGGCAGTCATTGTTGTTGCTGAAGAATACTAGTTTACCAGTTCTGGTGCGACTTTGCCACTTGCCCTTTTTCTTGCCTTCTACCAAAACCTCAACAGTCTTACCTAATAGTCGGGCATTAATTTCAGTGGCAATACCCTGCTGAAGTTGCTCAATCTTGTCCAGTCGCTTCCTTTTCTCAGCCGGCGGGATATTATCCTCAAGGCTTCTGGAGGCAATAGTCCCCGGTCTCGGTGAGTAGGCAGCTACATGGACGGTATCAAACCCTAGTTCAGAGAGCAGGTTGAAAGTTTGCTGGAACTGGGGGGTGCTTTCTGAGGGGAAACCGACGACGACATCGGTGCTGAGGGCTACCCCGGGGAGCTTACTGCGTATTCTGGTAACAAGCTGGCGATAGTGCTCTACAGTATAGCCTCTTCTCATAGCTTTGAGGATATCGTTGCTGCCTGACTGAACTGGGAGGCAGATATGCTCGCAGACCTTGTCCAGGCAAGCTACAGCATCAATGAGCTTGGGGCTCATATCCTTGGGGTGATTGGTCAGGAAGCGGAGGCGAGCTAAGCCATCTATAGTATTTAGCTCGGTTAATAGGTCGGCTAGGTCTGGTTGGTCAGGCAGGTCATGCCCGTATGAATCCACATTTTGTCCCAGCAGGGTAACCTCTTTTACTCCACGATGCACCAGCTGTTTAACCTCACAGACTATTTCTTCAACTGGACGGCTCCTTTCCCGGCCACGGCGGTAGGGGACAATGCAGTAGGAGCAGAAGTTATCACAGCCCTGAATGATGGGAACAAAGGTGCTGGGTGAGGGGTGCAGGGGTAATACTGCATTTAATTCGGGTTTTTCTATCCACGGTAGATAATCTCCGGGCTTAAAGAAGTAATCAACATGGGGGAAGCTTTTTTTAAGGTGGTCAAGCCTGGAGTTTACCAGACAACCGGTAACGGCTAGAGTTAAGCTTGGGTGCGACCTTTTTAGTGATTTAAGGGCGTTGAGCTTGTTAATGACCCGGTTCTCGGCGCTCTGGCGCACCACACAGCTATTAAGCACTATGAAATCAGCCGCCTCGGCGGTAGTTGTAGCCTGGTATCCCTGTTGCTCCAGGCAGCTACCGAGCCGCTCTGACTCAGCCTTATTCATTTGGCAACCTATAGTCCAGATATAATATTGAGGCATAATCTTCTGTCCTGTGGTATTAAAATATAACCCCCTTATTCAAGGGGCATAATAACTTTTTATGGCGGAGGGAGTGGGATTTGAACCCACGACCCCGGTTTCCCAGGGTAAGCGCTTAGCAGGCGCCCGCACTAGGCCACTATGCGATCCCTCCATAAATCCTGATAGAGCTATCAATTTTACTATATCATAACCCTTTACTTTGCTCAAATCTTAGTTGAGGCTGAGTTCATTGGCAACCTATCCCCCTGACCCCCTTCCCTTATTAAGGGAAGGGGGAGTTCAGGTAAGAGAGGGGCGAAGCCCCTCTCTAAAGACTCTTCCCCCTCATGCAAGGAAGATGTTCCTATCATGGAGAGGGGGATAAAGGGGGTGAGGTAGATAAGTAATCTTATTGAGGGCTTTCCTCGGGCTGTGTTATGATGGGGTGGAGTGAGCGTGGAGATTAATGTTTTAATTGATGAAGACCTTGAGGAGTGCCTTGAGGTAGGCTGGCTACAGAGCGTAGCTGAGCAGGTTCTTGCTGCCCAGGGTGTTAGCTCTAAGGCTGAGCTTGGTCTGGTTATTGCCAGTCAGGAGGGGGTGCAGGAGCTAAACAGAAGCTACCTGGGCAGGGATAGACCTACAGATGTGATTGCCTTTTCTATGCTCCCTGAGCCGCCTGCAGAAGAAGACCTCCCCCCCTTTATTCAACCCCCTGATGGGGTGTTGCACCTTGGTGAGGTGATTATTTCCTATCCCCAAGCGGTTGCCCAGGCTGAGGAGCAAGGGCATTCAATAAAAAGGGAGGTAACTATTCTCATTATTCATGGTGTGCTTCACCTTTTGGGATATGGGGATGAGACGACTGAACTGAAACGCCAGATGAGAGCCAGAGAGAAGGAAATCCTTGGCTATATTGAGGGGGGCTAAGTTGAGAGTGCTTGGTATTGCTGGTAGCCCGCGGCGGGGGGGTAATACCGACCTGCTATTGGATGAAGTTATGAGGGGTGCCGCCAGCAGGGGGGCTGAGGTCAAAACCATTACCCTTAATAACCTCAAGATTGCCCCTTGCCAGCACTGTGATGGCTGTCTGGAGGCGGGCAGGTGCAGGGTGATGGACGATATGCAGATGGTTTATCGGGAGCTGGAGGCGGCTGACCGAATAGTTTTAGCCTCTCCTATCCAGTTTATGGCAGTAACCGCTCAGATGAAGGCGATGATTGACCGCTGCCAGGCGCTATGGGCACGCAAGTATGTACTGAAGATGCCGCCACTGGGCAATAGGCGGGAGAGGAAGGGGCTATTTATTTCCGTTGGTGGCAGGAAGGTAGCCAACCTGTTTGAGCCGGCGCTGGCTACAATAAGGGCTTTGTTTAACACTCTTGATATCGCCTACGCTGGCGACCTGCTCTTTCACGGGGTGGATGAGAAAGGGGCTATAACCAAGTATCCTGACGCCCTGCACCAAGCCTTCCTTGCCGGGCAAAAGCTGGTGGAGGAATAACCGCCTGAATAATCAGCCCAAGCTCTCATATAGGCTGCACGTTTCGTCATTCCGTCCAACACGATAATCCTTCCGATGGCAACTGTTCATCCTGCAAAAAGTAGCTAAGACTGCTGTAGTAAATGCCCGCTATACTTCTTCATCAGGACTAAATTCCACAATCTCCTCGTCCTGCCGCATCTTAGCTAAGACTTGCTTTCGGTCAGCTTTCTTCAAACCAAAGACATGCAAGAGCCTCTTTACAAATCTAAAACTGGCTTCGTACTCCGGACTTACCAGTTCCGCCACTCCCAGGCTTTTAAGCAACTCAGCTTCTCTTGTGCGGTGAACCCGTGCCACAATTTTGAGCTTGGGGTTGATGGTTAAGGCAGTTTTTACGGTAGTAACCACCGCTACTGGGTCAGGAAAAGTCACCACCAGTGCCTTGGCTTTGCTTATGTTCACCCGGTCAAGGACATGGACATTGCTGGCATCCCCATACATACAGGCTATGCTGCTGCACCGCAACTCAGAAATAAGCTCGGGGTCAAGCTCAATAACAATGTAAGGTATACCGGCATCTCGTAAACCCTGAGCGATATTTCTCCCGACCCTCCCATAGCCAGCAATAACCGCCAGCTTCATCTCCTGGGCTGGCTCAGAAGCAGGCAAAGCAGAAATCTCTTCGGTTACCGGCTCTCTACCTGTCGCAATCCGGGTGAATTTAGCATATAGCCAGGAAGCTGAACTGATAGATAACGGCGTCAATATCATGGTGATAAGGGCGCTGGCCAGAATCAGGGAATAAAACTGCGTAGAGATGACGCCCGTGTTAACTCCAGATTGCGCCAGGATGAAGCTAAATTCCCCAATTTGAAAAAGACCAGCACCAGTCAAAAAAGCTATCCTCCCACTGTGGCCAAATAGTCGAACAATGCCAAAAACCACCAGGAATTTTATGAGAATAATAATAGCCACTGTTGCGGCTATTAGGTACCAGGTATCAAGCACAAACCTCGGATCAAGCAGCATGCCCAAAGAGACGAAGAATAGAGCGGCGAAGATATCCCGCAACGGGGTGATTTCAGCCAAAGCCCGGTGGCCAAACCTTGACTCGCGGAGCACTAAGCCAATTACAAAAGCACCAAATACCACCGAAAGTCCGAAGATATAGGTACTTAGAGCTGCCCCCAGACACAGCACCATAACTGTTAGAAGAAATAACTCGCGAGAACGAACGCCGCCAATCCTGCCCAACAACCAGGGAAGTACCCACAAGCCCAAGGCAACCGCTATCCCGATAAAAAGGGCCGCTTTGCCTATGGCTAAAGCCAGGACTAAGACAACATTCTCCTCCACCCCACCCAGAAGAGGCATTACTATCACCATCAACACCACGCTAATATCCTGAAGAACAAGAAAGGCAATCATAATCCGCCCATGCACAGAGTCCAGTTCGCCCCTCTCCATCAATATCTTAAGGCAGACCATGGTGCTGCTGAGAGAGATAACCAACCCAAATAAGACGGCCTGGGATACTGACCATCCGAATAAAGTAATACCCACTACTGAGCCCAGGCCAAGGGTAATTAGAATTTGAGCTGCGCCCCCCCCACAGG
>JABUBO010000716.1_pt1 | contig 10939 bp, 11 predicted proteins | sample 7240361 | NCBI WGS metagenome assembly JABUBO01 (sample SAMN07256346, study PRJNA390944) | subsurface metagenome | isolation source: Methane hydrate marine sediment | place: Pacific Ocean: Eastern North Pacific, ODP site
GGGTAGTGTGGATTAAGATCTACGACTCAGGCTACCGTGATGAGGCTCACGGTATTGCGGTAGATGCTTCAGGCAATGTCTATGTTACAGGTGTCGCCGGTGCCAGTGGTGTTGACTACTTCCGCACTATCAAGTATGACACCGACGGCAATGTGCAGTGGAGCAGGTTCTACGTCTCAGAGGCTAGTGATAGTGCCTATGGCATTGCTGTAGATATTTTAGGTAATGTCTACGTTACAGGCTACACTGGCTATGGATACGGCCATGATTACCTTACTATCAAATACGACACTAATGGTATCCTGCAATGGGATAAAGTCTACGACTCAGGCTACAATGATCGCGCCTATGGTATTGCAGTGGATGCTTCTGATAACATCTATATTACAGGTGGTTCTGGTGGTGGATACGGTAGCGATGACGATTACCGCACAATCAAATATGACGTTAACGGTAACTTACAGTGGGAGAAGGTCTATGACTTTCACTACGATGCTGAAGCTTATGGCATAGCGGTGGATCAGTTGCACAATGTTTACATTACAGGCACCAGTTACTGCACTATCAAATATAATACTGATGGTATCCTGCAGTGGAATAGGAAATACGAATCAGACGACCTAAAAAACGCCTACGATATTGCAGTGGATGCCTCTGGTAATGTCTACGTTACAGGTTCCTTTGGTGGAGGAGTCGGTAGCGATTACCTAACCATCAAGTATGACACCGATGGAAACTTGAAGTGGACCAGAACCTACGATTCAGGAAAGGAGGATTGTGCTTACGGTATTGCAGTGGATGCTTTAGGCGATATTTATGTTACAGGTTTCTCTTGGCATAAGCATGGATCTGTCAACAGTTACTACGATTATTGTACAATTAAGTATGATACTGATGGTAATCTTCAGTGGATTAAAACCTACGATTCGGGCTGGAAGGATATTGCTTGTGGTATTGCGGTAGATGCATCATACAACATTTATGTTACAGGTTACTCTTGTGACGATTACTGCACGATCAAGTATGCTCAGAACGATACTCCTACAGTGGTGGAGCAATCCAAAGCAGATAATCCTCTGCAGTTGAAAGTCTTGAGAAACATTACTTCAGCTCCTGTACTTCAGTATATGTTACCCCCTAGTGCAAATGGGAATCTTGTTCTGTACTCATCAGATGGTAGGGTAGTTGAGAAGTTCACACTTACAGAACCTGAGTCCTCAGTAATTTTTGATTGTTCTCTACCTTCAGGTGTCTATTTTGCAAAGCTCACAACAGAGTCAAGTAGTACAATAGCGAAAGTTGTGCTAGTAAAGTAGGAAAGGATAAGAAACATAGTAAAAAATAAAAAGCAAAACAAACCGCTCGAAAAGGGCAAAAGGAGTAGTATGCTTAAAATTGATAAGTCGTTGTTTGAACGAGAACTTGCTGACTACATGACTAAGGAGTGGAAGTTCATGGCACATGGAAGGAAGGTCAAAGAGATTGCTGACTTCCTTAATGGGCCTCAGCAACTCACAGTGGAAGAGGTATACTCGAGATTGAACACAGTATTTAGACATATGATTAACATACACGGAATTTTAAGAGGTCTTCTTGAATGGCTTGATAAAAACAATTACTATGAGTTCAAAGAAAGTAAATAGTATAAAAACAAGCAAAGCACAAAACAAACTAACCGCCCGCAAGGGCAAAGGAGAATAACATGAAGTGGGGTGAACCATTGCGATAGTAGCGAAGAATTATAGTGAATTTAAGTGATGCGAGGATTCTCAGCCAAGAAGCACTGGCATAACCTCTACTTCATCATCAACACGCTGATCTGGGTCGGGCTTATCCTGCTTTCAGCCTTTCTCTTCACACAGGCATTTCTTACAACCGGCATACTTCTTGGGGCGTGTGCCGCCATCTCGGTTGTCTCAAGCGCGGTTCTCTTCCGCCCGGGCCGTCGCTTTGCCGCGGGCATAGTCCAGATAGTAGCCTGGGTGATATTGATCCTTTTGGCCCTCCTGCTCTATCAGAATACGCTCATGCCGGTATTGATCCTTTTCCTGCCCGGGGCAGTTTTGAGTATCGGGACACTTATCCTCCTGGGGATCCTGAGCCTTCGTGCTGAGCGCGAGCTCCACAGCGCCATGCGGCGGAGCTAGGAGGTAAATCCCGCAACACAGAATAAAACGGCTCAGGGTCTTCTAACCAAGATAAACACGATACAAAAAATCACCGACAAGAGAGATCAGGTGAAAGAAGAACGCCTCCCCTGCTCTTCCGGACAAAAAAGATCACTTATGTAACCGACGGCTTCGTCGGATAAAGTAGCCTGCCGAGATACCGAAAAATACGGCGAAGAATAGGGAGGCTATGATTATCCAGAGCTGGGGCAGGCGGATAACGTTTACCCCGAAAAGATAACAGCCGCCGAGAAGAAACAATAGCCCCACCCACATGAGGAGCCTGGACCAGCGATACTCGCGGTAAAGTGTGGCAAGAAAGGCAAAAAGGCTGAATATGGCCACCGTGCCAAGCGCGATTAAAAAGGGAAGGATGTATGCCATCATTTCTCGCTGGATTTTGCCCCGGCACGGCCGCAGACTTCGGCCAGTAGGAGCAAAGCGGCCGCACCTGAGATAGAAGCACTTACCAGAAGCACCCCCAAAAGCAACCAGAAAAGTGCGTTATCGAGAACGATGAGAACAACCCCTGCAGCAAGCATAGCTCCAAGGGGGAGAAGAAACCATAAACTCCTCTTTTGGGCCCGCGCCAGCCCGGGGGCATCAAGATACGAGAAGAGCTCGTCAAGTATCTTGCCCGCACGCAGAAGTATCCAGATAACCAGGAGCATAAAGATCGTGATCCACAAGAGCCCGGTCATCACCAGAAGCGCGATTATCGGCCACTTCATAATCCAAGGACAAGGGACGTCATCCGGATGTCAACCGCAACGTGCGCCCCGGAAATTGCGGCAGGGCTACCGTATCTACTTGAGCTTTTCATTCAGATAACGTTCTATTATCTCATCCTGCTCAGGGGTAGTCTCGCATTTACTGGCCTTCCCAAACATCCTGCGTGAATTCTCATAATCATCAAGCTTGTAGTAAACTATCCCCAGATTCATAAGGGTCATAACGTCATCAGGATACAGTTTCAGAGCTTTAAGCATGTACTCTTCGGCCTTTTCGTACTCCCCTTTTTGCAGAAAGCACGTGCCTATGTTGGAGACAAACTTTAGCTTATACCAGGAATCTATGGGGTCAACATGCTTGAACCCGGCTTCGTAGAACTCAACAGCATCATCCCAATGCCCAATCTCATAATAGATATTGCCAATCTCAAGCAATCTGCGGTAATCGTCCCACCGGTTCCTCAAGAGACCGCCTGCTAGCTCATCAAAGCCCTCGTTATTCCCTCCCAGGTAACAAACCCGGGCGCAGAGATAGTTGTAGAGATTTTCCAGTTCCGCAGGCGGTTCAATGGCGTTAAGAAACGCGGAGGGATCGATGGTGTTTTCGTATCCAAGGTAGAATTCCGCCAACTCAAGGTAGTTCTTAGGGTTCTTCTTGAGCGAATCTATAATCTCCGAACGCAGATCATAATCCGTTATGCCTGGAGCAGAAAGCATGTAAACCTGCCCATTGGCATAGTTGGTCACAATTACCTCTTCGCTTATAATATTGACCAAACTCTGGTAAGCCTTATCCGGAACCGAAGGACACCTCTGCATACATTCAATGAGCACCCAGACAGCACTATCCTTCTTCTCCATCCTCCAGTAAGCACCAGCCAAATTGACATAGGCAGGGGCATAGTCAGGCTTAAGCTCGATTGCCTTCTCTGCGTTCGCCGCGCCATCCTCAAACCTGCCCTCTGCAATATCCACCATGGCCAGGTAGTTTAGCGGATACGGGTTCTTCCCATCCAGTTCTATAGACTTCTCAAAGTAGTAACGAGGGGTTTCAGACGAGCTGCCTGAATACATGCCTGCGAGAACCCCCCTGATAAAATAAATCTGGGAGTTGTCCTTATTGGTTTCCTCCTGAATGTCAAGTATATCCGCCAGTTTGGAGATCTCTACTGCACACTTTGAATACTGGTGCTGCATCAAAGATTCCTTATAATAATTCCCCATGTTTTGATAACAAACTGCTGCCAAGACGTAGTAGGGGGGTATCTTCGCACCTAACTCTGTTCCAACTGTAGCCGCCGCCGAGTAGTTGCCCTTCAGACAAAGGCGCCAGAACGAAGTTTCCTTTTCGCTTCCCGAAGCCTTTGAGACGCAAAACAATGCGAACAAACACGTAATCAGGGGGAAGGATGCAAGCCTGGTTCTATTCAAAAACCGATTGATTTTCATCGTATTCCTCCTTAGTCTATGGAGAACCTTATACCTACTCCTTGAGTTGTCAAGCGCCGCCTTATCAATTCAGGACGACGGTAATATCCTTAATCAACCCAGGCAGTTGTTCTTCCTGCGACCTTTCGCTCACTGTCCCTGACGTTTTGCCTTCTTTAATGTCTTCCGGATAGGCCTCAGGCGTCTGCGAGGCCGACGACCTTCTGCAAGGACGGCAACTATCGCAGAAAGGGTATCGAAAAAGGCCACCTTCTGCTCATCCGGTATCCGACGCATGATGCGGCGCATCCCTGCCTTGGTTACGCGCTGCACACGCCCGGCCAGCTCCCGGCCCGTATGGGAGAGCTTTACGGTCACCACCCTTCTGTCCTTCTCGGAACGTTGTCTGTCTACCAAGCCGGAGCGTAGGAGCCTGTCGACCATCGCGGTCATGTTGCCTGAGGATGTTCCCATCTGTCGCGCCAGCTCACCCATACCAAAGCTCTCCTTGCGGGCCAAAAGTGAAAGCACAAAGTATTGATTCAATGTGATATCCAGCCCTGCAGGCCCGCGTGGATCGAGAATGCGGAAACTACGGACCAGCGCGGGGGCCATATCGTCCAGACGGGCAAGCAACTTTCGGTCAAGTTCACGGCTCATGATCCCATAAAGATAACCAAAGGGGACAGAATGTCAACCCGTAACACACCATGCGGAATAAATCTTCACTCCCTGTGATCTTCTGCCCGGAGAGCAAAAGGAGAAGGGATACGGGGTGTTATAAGGTTGACATCGACGGACTTTGTGATAGAATTAATACAGTATGAGTGAGAATAAGAATGTACTGGCCGCGATAGGCTACATACCGCCTCTGTTCTTTATCCCCCTTTTCCTTTCAGGGGACAGCACCTTGGCCAAGCACCATGGTCGTCAGGCCCTTGTGATCTTCGCAGCAGCTGCGTTGACCGTGCTTGCATTCCGGATATTGCAATTAATCCTGGGATGGATTAAACCCATCGGAACTGCGTTCTGGGTAGTAGAGGGATTCCTTTATCTGGTTTATATAGCTATCTCGATTGTAGCTGCAATCAGAGCGGCAAACGGCGATCTCTGGCGTGTACCCATCCTGGGTGCCTACTCCGACCGGCTGAACATCTAGGGCCTCAAGCCCATTCGGGCGGGACAGGGGAGTTCCACACACTCATTAATCGTAGAGCATTATACAGTAGCGTTGCTTTCTTACAGCCCCCTGAGGCGACAGCTTGGTGACTTGACAAACTGCCAAAAATGTGTATCTTTTTATTTGAGAGGAAGTGATGCAGAAGTTAAAAAAATCGTTCTTTACCCTTGTCGTTCTTGCTGTAGGGATGGGGGTGCTTTCCTGCGTTTCGCCGTTCTACGGCACCGCGAGGATAGAGCCTGGTTGGCATATGAACGCAGGTGTTGCCGCAACGAGTTTCATAAGTTCCGATAATTACGATGAGTGCATGGGGGGGAGAGGAGACTTGGAGATAAGCCACGGCTTCAACCAATATCTGCAAGCAAATGGTCGTATAGGGTTGGGGTTAGGTTATATCCCCCCGTCCCCGGAGGATAAAGCAGTCTCTCCCAGAAAAGGTGGCTTCTACCCCCTTCTTGATGGGGGGTTAGGGCTTCAAACTGCTTACCCTATGGAGTGCATCACCCCAGCCCTGCGAGTGGAAGCAGGTCAGGAATTATCACTAATGCCTATGGTGGGTATCGGCAGGCGAGAATGGCTCACTCTAGGAGGGGAAGGCACCTATTTCCTCTTTGGCCCCGAAGGAACACATCCTGAAGGAGGTTTTCTCAATGCTTTTCTAATTGTACATCCTTATCCTAGATGGTCCATCTTTGCAGGAGTTAACGTAACAATGTTATTTGATCCTGGTTTCTACATAACGGAGTACCCCTTGGTTACAGTAGGGGTAGGATATAAACTAATAAAATAAGGAACATTCCCTTCAGGAATAGATTGCTTCGGGCGACTCCGTCTCCCTCGTAATGACACCCTCACCTCTAACTCCTGCCAGACGGTGGCACTTCGTCCCCGATCAAGGGGGAGAAGACAATGTGGTATCCCCTCCCCTGGTGGGAGGGGATAAAGGGGAGGGGGATGAAACGCCCCAAACGGCTGCTTCACCCAACAGGGGTACAAGCGCATCCGTTCTGGGACCCCGGAAAATATCTCTCCTCAGAGTCCATATACCCCTTATTTACTGCGATCTTTTCTCCGGAGGAGAAAAGGAGCATTTATAATCGGGGTCCCCGCTTGTGCCCGTCCTTTGGGTGCGAAGTTACTTCGTAACTTCGTGGGGTATCAAAATAGGTAGTCCCACTTTCTCTTGGACTTATCCACCGGTTTGATCGGCTTCTGGTATACGCGGTAGGTTTTGGTTATCTTGCCGCCCCAGCTCTCGATGAGGTTAATCATCTTCACGTTGTCCTCTAAAATCCAGCTGAACTCGCCGCCAACGAATCCATGTTTCTGGGCCGCCTTGAACAGCTCGTAGTAGAGCAGCGCGTCGAAACCGTAGCGGCGGTAGGCAGACAGGACCCCGAGGATCATGATCCTGACCCGATTCACCTTGTGCTGGTTAAGTAACACCTTGATGAACCCGAACGGGAACAGCCTGCCGTTGGCGTAGCGCAGTATCTGGTTAGCGTCGGGTGTGGCAACGGCCATCGCCACCACCTTGCCGTCAAGCTCAACTATTGGCACGAAGTCCGGAATAACAACGGGCTTGAGCTTTTTGACTATCAAATCGAACTCTGCGTCTGTAAAGGGAACCGCGCCCCAGTTCTGGCTCCACGCCTCGTCGTGTACCTCTTTTATAAGCGCGGTTTCAGCCTCAATATTCTTCATATCGGCAGGCCGAAGGGTTATCTTATAGCGCTTCTTGATCGTTTTTACAATCCGTTCCACCTTTTCAGGCATCCCTGCAGCGGTCGGTGCCCAGTAGGAGTAGACGTCCTTGATCTTGGCAAGACCTTCTTTCTCGGCCAGTTTGGGATAGTAGGGCAGGGTGTAGGGCATCATCACGAACGGGTCCTCATCGAACCCCTCCACAACGAAGCCTATCTCCTCATTGATGTTGGGGTTCATGGGTCCACGCATGTGCGTCATCTGCAGGGAGGCCAGCCACTCTTCGGCCGCCTCATACAGGGCATGGGCGACATCCTGGTCATCCGCAGACTCGTAGAACCCGAAGAATCCGGTCTTCTCGTTATAAAGCTTGTTGTGATTGAAGGATACGATGGCGGCGATCCGACCCACTATCTTCTCATCTTTCAGAGCGAGGAAAAGCTGGCGCTCGGCGTTCTCCCAGAAAGGGTTACGGCCAGGGGTGAGCATCTGTTCCATATCGGAGATCAGAGGCGGTACCCAGTGCTGGTTGCCTTTGTAGAGCGACCAGGCCATCTTTATGAATCTACGCAGATCTCTTTTGCCGCGAACACGTCGTATCTTAATCATAGCACTCCTGTCTCTACGCCCACCTTTTGGAATATCTCAAGCGCACGGTGCAGCTCCTCCTCGGTGTGAGTGGCCATGTAGCTGGTGCGGATAAGACAGCGGGCGGGAGGCACCCCAGGAGGAAGAACCGGGTTAACAAACACACCCGCGTGGTGGAGTTCCTTCCAGAAATAAAGGGTCTTCATGTCGTCGCCTATATGAAGGGGGATAACCGGAGACTCGGATGTGCCGATATCAAATCCCAGTTTGGGCAGACCCTCAAGCATCATTCGGGTGTTGCGCCAGAGCTGCTCGCGGCGCTGTGGTTCTGCTATTATGATCTCGAGCGCGGCCAATGCCGAGGCCACCGATGCCGGAGTCATTGAAGCAGAGAAGATAAGCGAACGAGCGTTGTGTCGGATGAAGGTGATAACCTTCCTCTCTCCGGCGATAAAGCCGCCAAGCGAGGCAAACGACTTGGAGAATGTCCCCATAACAAGGTCTACTTCCTCCGAGAGAGAGAAGTGCTCGGTAACTCCCGCGCCAGTTGGACCCATCACCCCTGCCGAGTGCGCCTCATCCACCATAATCCGAGCACCGTAGCGCTTGCATAAAGGCACCAGCTCAGGCAGAGGGGCGATGTCTCCCTGCATTGAGAACAACCCGTCAACAACAACCAGCTTGCCCGCATCAGCGGGAAGAGAGGCCAGGACCTGCTGTAACGAATCCATGTCGTTGTGCACAAACCGCTTCATCGCGCCACGGGAGAGGAATGCCCCGTCTATGATGGAGGCGTGATCAAGCTTGTCGGTCATAACGTAATCCCCCCTATGCACCAGGGCGGAGATGGAGCCCAGATTGGTCTGGTAGCCGGTGGAGAAGCAGATGCAGTCTTCTTTATGAACAAACCTGGCGAGCTTTTCTTCAAGCTCGATGTGTATGTCCAGGGTTCCGTTGAGGAACCGCGAGCCGGTGCATCCGGTGCCGTACTTCTCGGTGGCGCGGATCGCCGCCTCCTTGACCCGGGGATCAGCGGTAAGCCCCAGATAGTTGTTTGAGCCGAGCATTATCATACGTTTGCCGTCAATAACTACGTTGTGGTCGGGCTGAGAATCTATAGGAATGAAGTATGGGTAGTAACCCTCATTCTTCACACGCGCTACTATGGGATAGTAGTCCTCGCATTTCTTGAATAGATCCAAATATTCCTCCGTGATGTGTAAACAGATTCTACGCCCTATGTTGAGGTTGTCAACTTATCACCCCACACGCTTGCTACGCAACCGTGTGGAGACACCGAATTAGATGCTCGGGGCACCCGTAGCGCTCATACATCTCCTCCCAGGCCACGGTGTTTGCCGAGTCCGCGAACCAGGTCATATCGGCAAAGCTTTGCGCCCTAGCCAGTATCTCCTTGCGGGTAACTGCCTTTATCGAAGTCAACCCGCCCAGAACGAGCAGAATCAAACGAAGGAGTGTTACGGGTGTTATCTCCTTGTGGGCGGAGCGTAAGCTCCGAATAATAGTGAGAATGCCCCGGAGGGGGTACGGGTGTTACGGGTGTTACGGGGAGGGACGCCATCTCAGGATAGAAGCCTTGCCCTCCGCTGAGGTGGTAAAGACGTAGACATTGCCATGTGCGTCTACTGACACGTTGCGCCAGCCTGTATCGTAGGAGTAGTAGCTTGAGGGGATGGGCAGATAAACTTCATCTTCTGCGGACTCATCGAGAACTATCACCTCCCGCATGCTGAACGAACCGGATTTATCCTGGATATAGGTCTCGGTGCCTACCCATAGCCGACCGTCGCCGTAACATAAAAGGATCTCGGTGGTGCGGCCTTCAAACCGGGTCACGATGCCCAGAGGTATTAACCCACTGGCTTCTAAAACCTGAAGTGATTCCAGCTCAACCCGCTTAAGCTTGAAGGTCTTGCGCTCAGGGATATAACCAAGGATACCGGTAGATTCCGGAACCGGCTGTAAAAGGTCGCTCTCCGATAAGAACAACAAGCTGTCTCCAGGATGAGCAACCAGGGCGGTGACGGGGTGCTTGGCATCATACTTGATGTTGATTCGCTCAATCTCCTTGCCGTCCTTGAGGATCGCCACCTGCGCGGGCTGGGTGCGGTTCTCTAAAAGATAGATACGTCCGGAACGGTCTACTGCCATGTCAAAAGGACGGAATGCCATCTTTATCTCGCGGACAAACGAGCCGGATGTATCATAGCAAAGTACGCGTTTGTTGAGCTGGTCAAGGAGATACAGGGTAGAGTCTAAGGCCACCAACCGGTAAGGGCCTATCGCTACATCCTCTTCCGCAAGCCCAACCTCGTAATTGCCCGAGCCTTTTGCCAGCTCCACCACGACCTCCGGCTCTTCGTAGGACAGAGCCAAAAGGGATGATGCAAAAAGGATCAGAGGAAGAATATTCTTCATCACTCTGAGAATAAGCTATACGGGAGGGTTGTCAACCCGTAACACCCGTAACACCAACCTCCCTCAGGGGAGCTTTTAGTTCCTGAGAGAGGTTATTGGACGGCTTTGAAGTAAAGTATCTCGGAGAACCCTTCCGAGAAGTGGGTCATCCAGAGATAGAGGTCGCCATTAGGGGCAACTGCTATGTCGCGGTTGGCGTAGTCGTAGGACGAGTGCCCCGGCTCAATGCCGCGCAGCTCTGCAAGAGGCTTGCCATCCTTCAGCACGAGCATTCTTCGGGCGATGTAGCTTTTCCCCTCCTCATCTGTCTGAATAGAGGTGCCGACGATGTATATTCGGCCTGCTCGATCGTCGGTGTGGAACTGGAAAAGCTCCCGCTCCAGAGGTTCAAGACGAACCGGCCCTACCACCCCAGAGGAGGTCTTTGCTGTAAACTCGACCTCCCAGGTATCCTGGATGCGCCTTATGTGGGTATCTGTGAGATGAAAACGACCCGGTCTCTCACCCGCGGCAAAGAGTATGTCCCGTTCCTGCCCGGGCACAAGCCGGTAGGTGTAACCGCCTGCAAGCAGCAACCGCTCGGCGGTGGGGGAAAAACATATCTCGGTTATGAGCCGATTCCCCGGGATATCGAACTCGCGACGCTGGACCTCCCTACCCCTTTCGTAGACAGCTATGAACTGGGGCTGCACCCTATACTG
>JABUBO010000717.1_pt1 | contig 10929 bp, 8 predicted proteins | sample 7240361 | NCBI WGS metagenome assembly JABUBO01 (sample SAMN07256346, study PRJNA390944) | subsurface metagenome | isolation source: Methane hydrate marine sediment | place: Pacific Ocean: Eastern North Pacific, ODP site
AAGGCAAGATTAACTTTTAGACGCTTGAATGCTGACGGATTAGAGGTGAATTTTGAGCTTTTATTCCCGGGAAGAGAGTTTGATTGTTATTCTCTAAATACCTTAAAGAAAAAGAGTAATTCCTGACGCCGCTCTTCAGGTTTTTATGAGATTGCTTCGCCCCTGTGGGGCTCGCAACGACAAGCACAGGAATCTTCTTCGCTCCTCGCTATGACACTGTAAATAATTATGTTTGTATTAGATCGTAAATATTAGCTGGCTCTCTTGCTTTTTATCTATTTTTGCATAGTGATCAAAAAAATTAAGCATTTCAGTGAGACTCTTGCCAGCCTGCATCTTCTCTATTACTTTCTTTTCTATTATTTGAATGTTTTGAGCTGTATCTAAAATTTCAGCAGCCTCTTTTTCATTCATAACAATTATTCCGTCATCATCGCCAAGAATGATATCCCCTTGTGAAACAGATACTCCGCCGCAATTTACTTTCTTTTGTGCGGGAAAAATATTAGAAGATGTTCCTGCCTTAGGAGTGATATACCTGGAGTAAACAGGAAAATTGATATTGCGTATTCCTTTTATATCGCGGCAAGCGCCATCTACGACTATCCCTGCCAGCTTTTTCCTTTGAGCTTCGAATGCGAATAATTCACCTACGAAAGCTATTTTATCTCCTTCTGCATCAATGACTAAAACCTCACCTTCACTTGAATCATGTAGAGCCTTGAGTACTGAAAGAAAATCACGTTTACAATGAACGGTTCGGGCGATACCTATCATTTTTATACCCTGATTAAGAGGGCGTATTTCAGGATCCATTACCCTCAACTTTTCATTTACGTCATAAATACAAGCCGTATCCAAGTTAGCTAGTCTTTCTTTTAATTTTTTAAAATCCATGGTCCCTCCTTAGGATTTGTTTTTTTTCGGTTTTAAAATACCTCTTTCTTGACATAAATCGCATTTATTTTTCTCGCCAATTATTCTATAAAGCTATCTTTAAAATTATCTTTTTATCAAAACGCAAAGAAGCTATATACGGTGAAAATTCCATCAAATTACTCGAGATCATTCTATAGGATTAAAGGCATATGCCTTTCCCAGGAAGGAAAGGTTGCCATCAGAGTCAACAATGATAGCGCCGTAATCCGGGTATTTTTCCAAGATTTTTTCCGGCTGCTGGCTTACAAACAGGGCCGTTGAGAGAGCATCACAAATAAGGGTCTCAGGCCCACAGACTGTTACACTCTGCTTGCCTTGAGCAGGGTATCCTGTGCGTGGGTCAAAAACATGATGGTAGCGAATCCCGTTTTTTACAAAAGATCTTTGATAATCGCCAGTTGTAGCTGCTCCAAGGTCTGAGATTGATAGAACACCAAGGAAGCCGCTTTCTCGAGGATGCTTTAGGCCGATATTCCAGGATTGATCATTGGGATTGATTCCCCAGCAGTAAAGGTCGCCTCCAGCGTTAATGAATCCCCTTGATATTCCCATCTGGACTAAAGATTTCGAAGCAAGGTCTATCCCAAAACCCTTGGCAATAGCTCCCCAATCAAGTCCCACGCCGGGCAGAAAAATAAGAGCAGCATTTCTCTCTTCTATCTTTTCCATCCCGATGAGCTTTAAAGCAGATTTTATTTGCTCCGGAGCTGGCACAACATAGGATTTATTAAAAAATCCCCAGATCCGCGATAAAGGAGCAACGGTGATATCAAAACATCCGTTGGAGTCTTGATAAACTTTTAAAGCTCTTTGGAAAAGATCTAGAACGAGAGGAGATGAATAATCATCAGCTCCAGGTGAAAAAAGGGATTCGATTTCAGAAAATACCCGTTGCACTTCTTCTTGAGCGGATTTAAACGTGGAAGGAGAACAGAAGATATTTATCTCACAGATGGTATCGAAAGCAAGCAGTGTTGAGGTGTGCCACCTCTCCTTTACACTACAACCTGGGAGAAGAATGAGAGAGGCAAGCAGAAGGATGTAGAGTTTTCTAGCCAATGGATGTATCGATATAACGGGAACCTTTTATTTCTAAGAGAAAATGGTTTGGGACGCAGATAATCCGTTCGCCAGCAAAAGATACCGGCGGAGAGTGGAGGCAGATTTTATGGCGGCAGGATGATTCTGGAATCCAGGCTTTTCCATCTTTGACTCTGAGAGTTATTTTTCCTCCTCTGGTTTTGTAAGATTTGGTGACATTTTCCTGCAATGAAATCATCTCGATCTTGCTTCCTTCCTTGTACACAGAAACATATTTTCCAGATAAGGGATGAGATTGTGTGCTTTTAAATGAAGCTATTGTCAAACAGGAGGAGCGTCGTTGATTTTTATTCATTTCTCTCCATAGAGAATAGAGTTTACGAGATCTTATATCCCAAATTCTTCCTTCTCTTATTAAAGTGAAGGAAGGCAGAGTTTTTTCGTGAAGAGGGCTGAATGAAAGAGTCAAATCAGCTTGGATGGGTGTTTGAACATATGTTAAGCCCCTCTGAGAGAGAATTCGCCTTAGATCATTCTCATGGGGATGAGAATTGAGAAAGGCAAAGCTGTGTCCGTAGTTTGCGACATAATTATGCAATTCTTCAAGGATTAAAGGGAAGAACTCTTCAGGGTTGTCTTCTATAAGATAAAGCTCGCAGCCGCTTTTCCTCTTTTTTGCTGCAAGGAATAGAGGTGTGAGAAGAGGAGTTATAATCACTTTTTTAAAAAAATCACGTCTCTCCATTACCGTCTCCTTTTTTATTAGCTTGATAAACTCACCGCTTAGAATTCTTATCAAATTTTCAGAAAAAGTCAAATAAAATTGATTGAAATTGGGATCAGACCTTTCAAAATTTTACAACTTGAATATTTTGGATTAATCTTATAAAGAACCGGGCCTTTAAACAAGCTTCAAATAAAAAAAATATAAAAGTTTGAAAGGTCTGACCCTGAAGTATTGACACGCCTTATAAATCTGTATATTTTAATTCTGAATATTTTAATAGAGTAAAATTTTGTATCTGTGAATGAGTTATATTAAAACCTATGCTTTTCAATCCAAAATGTAAGGTAGGGGAAAGATGCTGAAAAAAACATTATTTTATCTGGCGTTATGTCCAACCCGATTGCCAAATTATACTGCGACTCAATTAACTTCTCTTGTAGTTCTGAGGATTCTGATCGGTTGGCATTTTCTTTATGAGGGCATCGTTAAAGTGCTTAATCCTTATTGGTCCTCAGCTGGGTTTCTTCTAGAGACAAAAGGGATATTTTCAGGCCTGGCTACGTCGATAGTGGCGAACTCCACAGCCTTAGGAATAATTGACTTTTTAAATATGTGGGGATTGATTGTTATTGGATTGGGATTGATAGCAGGATGCTTGACTCGCATTGCAAGTATTTCCGCAATTGCTCTTTTATTTTTCTATTATGTTTTTAATCCTCCGTTTATCGGGTATACATACTCAATTCCTGTCGAAGGAAGCTATCTAATCGTTAACAAGAACTTGATAGAGATGTGTGCCTTGTTTGTACTGACAATATTTCCTACAGGAACAATCATCGGATTAGACAGGCTGATTTTTTTAAAAAAGAAACCTGAATAAAAAATTCTGAAAATATTTTTTTTGGAGGAATTCGAATGAACCAGAAAAAAAAGAAAAAATCCTCTGATAGAACGGGCAAAAAACCTGCCAAAAAGAAAAAGCTAACCGGTAAGATAAGCAAAAACCTCTCCAAAAAAGAAAAAATAACTCATATGATAAGAAAAAAGCCTAAAAAACAAGAAAAAATAATTGGCCGGGAGAGCAAGAAGACTTCCAAAATAGAAAAAGCAACTGGTAAGGCGAGCAAAATGCCCGCCAAAAAAGAAAAGGTGAGTCTCGGGCGCAGGGATATCCTCAAAGGACTAGCGACAATTCCCGTGTTTGGTCCGTTTTTATACGCCTTTTTAAAAAAGAAACTATCGGATGATTTCAAAAAAAAGGAGATCCTTGCAGAACTGGGTATAAGCAAGAAAGCACCCGCAGTTCTTCCCAAAACCGTCCTGAAAAAACCCAAAGAACTCATAAGGCTGGGAATCATCGGTTTCGGAGGCAGAGGCGAAGACCTCGTGCATGCTGCGGGCTTTGCTCATCCTGACTGGATAGAAAGAAAAAAGAAACAAGCCAAAGACAATAAACTGAATAAAGGCTTAGAAACTTTTTTAACCCAGGAGGATTTGAATCTAGCCCTGACCGGAGTCTGCGATGTGTTCGATGTCAGAGCAGAGAGAGGAATCGCCGCTTCCAAAAATGATATCAGGCCAGGTGGAGACTCTGGATTATTAAAGGGAGCAAGACGTTATATTCACTACCAGGATCTAATCCAAAGCAATGAGGTCGACGCTGTGATCATTGCAACTCCTGACCACTGGCATACTCAGATGACGATTGATGCCGTCAACGCAGGAAAACATGTTTACTGTGAGAAGTGCATGACCAGGACTATTGATGAAACATTTAAAATCACTGAGGCCGTTAAAAACAGCGGCAAGGTTTTCCAGTTAGGGCATCAAGGTCGACAGCAGGATAGTTATATCAAAGCCAAGCAAATTGCGGAAAAGAATATTCTCGGAAAAATTACCCTTGTTGAGACAACGACAAACCGCAACTCTCCTAACGGAGCCTGGGTTTATGAAATTCACGATGAAGGAAGCCCTGAAACAATCGACTGGGAGCAGTTTCAAGGAGCCGCTCCCAACAAAGCACCCTTCAGTCTGGAACGGTTTTTCCGCTGGCGCTGCTGGTTTGATTACGGAACAGGTCTCTGCGGTGATCTGTTATCGCATGAATATGATGCTGTTAATCAGATCATGGAGCTTGGCATTCCTAAATCGGTAGTGGCTTCTGGCGGGATCTATTTTTTTCAAGACGGTCGTGATGTTCCTGATGTTTTCCAGGCTGTGTATGAATACCCTGACAGGAATTTGACGCTTATCTATAGCGCAACACTCGCCAACGGCAGAAACCGCGGGAAAATATTCATGGGCCATGACGCTTCAATGGAGGTCGGCTCCAGTCTGACAGTCACGGCTGACTTGGAATCGACGCGGTATAAAGAAAAAATTATGAACAATATCATAAACACTTCATTGCCGCTATTCACTTACCAACCTGGATTAAAAGGGATTGACACAGTCACTTCGGCAACAGAAAGATATTTTGCTACTCGAGGACTAATGTATACCCTTAAGGGAGGAAGGAGAATTAATACAACTCATCTCCATATCAAAGAATGGCTTGACTGTATCAGGAATGGCGGGCAAACGAGCTGCAATATAGACCGCGGCTTTGAAGAAGCGATAACATGCCACATGGCAACTATTTCCTATCTGGAAGGACGCAAAGTAGAATGGGACCCCGTGAACAAGAAAATCGTTTAATCCTATTTAGCTTTTTAAATATGAAAATGAGAACAGCATGAACGTAAAATTACGTCTTGGCCTGATGATGTTTTTGCAGTATGCAATCTGGGGAGCATGGGCTCCCGTACTTTCTGCCTATCTAAAGGAAACTCTTGGTTTCACTGGATTACAGTTTGGAATCATCTACAGTTTGCTTCCTCTGGCTACAATAATCGCTCCCTTCATAAGTGGACAAATTGCAGACCGCTATTTCGCCTCTCAGAAATTCGTTGGTTTTTTACAGCTTACAGGCGGTGCGTTGCTTGTTTTTGTCTCAAGTGTTACAGATTACAGAACCATGATGTGGTTGATGCTGTTCTACTGCCTCCTTTACGCTCCAACACTTGCCCTGACCAATTCCATCGCTTTTATAAATCTCAAGGATCCTGAAAAAGACTTCGGAATAATAAGAGTATGGGGAACGATCGGATGGATTGTGGCGGGTCTTGTGTTAATGGGATGGAGATTCACGTCCAAATCCTTTGAACCTATTGCCTTTGCAGGAGACACTTTTCTTCTGGCCGGCATCTTTTCTATAATTATGGCGATTCAGTCTTTCACCTTGCCTCATACTCCACCCAAGAAAGAAGCGGCAAAACCCTGGGCTTTCCTGGAAGCACTCAAGATGATGAAAGAAAAAAACTTCGCTGTCTTCATCATCATTGCTTTTGTGGTGTCTACTGAGCTTATGTTCTACTACATTCTGACAGCACCTTTTCTAACATCGGAAAAAATAGGGCTTTCGGATGCTGCTGTCCCCGGAGTCATGGTTATTGCTCAGGTAGCCGAGATTTTCGTCCTGGCGATTTTCCTTCCTTATCTTATAAAAAGAATTGGCATCAGAAACATCCTGGTTATCGGTGTATTGGCCTGGCCTGCCCGGTATATCATATTCGCCATCGGTAAACCTTCTTGGCTTGTTATCGCTTCATTATCCCTTCATGGGTTCTGTTTTGTTTTCTTTTTTGCTGCCGCATTTATTTACGTTGACATGGTGGCACCAAGAGATATCCGCCATTCAGCCCAAAGTTTTATAATCTTTGTGACATATGGAATTGGAAATTATATAGGAAGCCTTTTTGCCGGATGGATTCATGACCATTTTACGATTGAGGAAGCAACAAATTGGACAGCAGTTTTTCTCATCCCCTGTATATTGACTATACTCTGTGCTCTTGCCTTTCTGTTTTTCTTTAAACCAAAACAAGCAACTGTTGCTACAGAACAATTTTAGGGGTATTCGCTATTCTTTTACTATCAGCTATTTACCTTAATAATCAATTGCTTAGAAAAAATATGGTTAAAACCTGTTAAGCCAAATTAAGCATGGTTTGGTCATAATTTGGACATAGCGATATTGGACATTACCATGCAAGGACTATGTGAGCTAGTAGAGAAGAGGCCTCTTCCAAGTCTTGATATTTTATTTACTGTATATCTCTATTGTTTTCTTCACAATCGAATGTTTTTAAAAATATTTAACAGGGGTAGCCATGCTAAAAATAAAAATAATCCTTAAAAAGGGTTGACTATCACTCTAGTTGAGTTCAAATTTAGGGCCGATTGAGTAAATGAATTTAATAGGAGAAAAGAAAATTAAGGAGAAATAAAGTAATGGCTCCCCGAGCCTAGGCAGCCAAAGGGAGCCGATGCGAGATTAACCTTGACGGTAAACCTGCTTTCCCTAATTAGCACAACAAAATTCCCCTGTCAAGAAAAAAATCCCCTCTTTATTCTCTCTCCTTTTTTTAATTCTAAATTTCCAAAGGAGAATTAACATGAAAACTTATTTTACAGTCAGAGAGGCATCGGAATTTTTAAAGATTCACATTCATTCTCTCTACAGGCTAATTTACGAAAAGAAGATTCCGTTCATACGAAAACATGGCATAGGGCTTCGTATTGATTCCGATGCGCTAGATAGGTGGATTCAAGAAGGAAAGGTTGAGTCAAAAGATCAAGGCAGCAATGGAACGAGAGCGCATTAAGAGAAATAGAGCAACACAAGAGATTACTATGAATACAGTTATGGAAGAAAAGGAAGTTCTTGAAAGAAAACAAAGAAAAATAGCAATTGAAATGCAAGAGAAGGCGATGCCGAAGGATACTCCCAAGGAAATCAAGGAATATGCAAGGCGATTTAAGGAGTTATATATTGAAAGAGGCAACGAGGCATTTACCCCCCATCTAGCAAGCGACCTTCTCGCTGAGGTTCTCAAGGAATATGGATTTAAAAAAGAACCAAAGAAGAAAGGGTCTAAAAGAAGAAAATCATCTACTGGCAAAACATACCTACCAAAAGAATTTTCTGATTATCAAGAGATCGCACTTTCCTCGTACCGTTTCCTAGAGAGGACAATGGAAGAGGGTTTTGAGAGGGAAGAGGGAAAAGAGATTTTAAAATTTAAGCGAGTAAGGGGCAACTACATAGAGGAATGTCGCTTTGATAAAGATGTTATTGAGTATGGGGGAAAGAAGCATATTCCAAACATTGCATCTATGAGAAGAGACCTTATAGCCAAGGGTGTACTTTACATGGAGAAAAAGCAAAACCCCTACAGCTTCACAATGAAAGAGAACATGATGGCAAGGGGATATACCGAGGAAGAACTCAAAGACGTGAGTGGCGTTTATTACCAGAAGGCACTAAGGGATTTTATCCAACTTGCCGCATTTCGCTATATGAGATGGATAAAGAAGCCAGACGGAACAAAGAAATTGGTGTGTATTGAAAATTCTCCTTATCAAAAGATTAGGCTGCCAGAACGCAAGGGCGACCCTTATACCGTTCATCTAAGGGGAGAACTCATAAAGTCTCTTGACCCCAATACATTTCGATTGACACCCGGAAGGTTTAAAACATTACCCATTGCAAATCCATACCAAGGTCAATTTGTTGAAGAAAGAACCTTTAACTTTTTAGAAAAGGATGTTAGGGGCCGTAGCCTAAAAATTAAGGCTGAAACCTTTTTAAGAGATAAGCTGGGAATCCAAGAACAGGACTTACATAGAAAAGGTGGTCGTAGTATCGAATACCTTGACCGTGCCCTTACGGTAGTAAAAAATGAGGGCTACCTTTTTGAGATTGACAATACATATAGAGATAGGAATGGCGAAATGAAGAAGACCGGGAAAAAGGGAGTAATAGATTTCCTAAAGAAGCGAACCCTTGAAGAAATAAAAGTATTTTTTAAATCTGAATTGAAAGACAAGAAGATACAGGATGAAAGCCTTTTCGGAGATTGTCGCAAATGGAAGTTTACGTTTCATTCTCCCAAAAAATCTAAACACAAACTAACAGATGGTGATATTTTATTGGCATTAAAGATAACCAAGTGGCTTCACGATCCCAGAAACGACTTTAGAATTGAGAACCCGAAAGAACTAACTGAGGTTCAAGTTAAAAGTTATATCCAGTTGTTAGGAAGTGAAGCAGTTGAGAGGGCTTATATCGAAGCAAAGGAAGAAAATTCACTCTTTGAAAAAACCGAGGATGGTCAACGAATCAACCAGGGTACACAGTTTTGGAATTACTTGAAAGAGATTAAACTTAACCAAAGTTAATGGTTACCGAGAATAGTTACACAGTTTTGGAACTACCTGAAATGGCTTTACCGTAACTTGAGAACAGTTTTAAACAGTTTTACCGTAACTTGAGAACAGTTTTTTACCGTAACTTGAGAACAGTTTTACCGTAACTTGAGAACAGTCGCTACCCCATATTTTCGAGGGAGGCATATTAAGTTACTATATTATGAAAGCTATATGAATAGAAAGCTATATGAATGCCTGCGACCTAAGGGTCTCGGAAATATACATTCTTATTTTACTCAAAGACAAAAGAAAAACCCGGTGGGTGAATGTCTTCAGCGCTTTAGGAGAATGTTCCTAGGGAAGTCCATGATCTTCAAAACCCTTCACCTAGGGGAAAGGATGTTCTAGGGTAGAGGATGTCCATAGCGTTTATGTGTGGTTGTTTTGGAGCGAGGCAGTTAGTTCTTAATCTAAGAGATGAGGTAGGGGCTTACTTTAAAAGACTGGTTTACTCTCTTTTGCCGAATAGGGCCTGATTCCATGTATTCCTTCTTTGAGAATCGCTAGGAGAGCTTGATACAGCGTATTTCTCACCCTTCCCTATATCATATAGCACTAGGAATAATTGTCCAACAGGGGAAATATCTCTCTGGCCATAGCAGACTTTTCGCGTTGCCTAAACCATCATCCTCACCCATTCTAGTTGAACCACCAATCTCTTCGATCTCCTACACCAATACAGCCTCCTTGTTTATCCAGACCACGTAGAGAGGTGTTTCCCGGTAGAACTAAGCCCAGTCCATGCCATAGTATTAGAAAGGCATCCTTGCTGATTATATCGTACTATTCATGCTATCCAGGTCATTACCCGGACTATCATTGGTTAGAACTGCAATGGCAATCTCAATATTCAGATCTCAATGCTTAGGTGTGAGTATAACCTGATATCCTCATTGCCTCATTATCGATATCACCTTTCATTATCGATCTCACTATCATGGTATTCTATTAATTACTATGTTAGTTAGTTATTACTTACTTAGTATTACTATTACTATTACTTAATATATAATATATAGCCTGTAGAGTAATATCTATGCTATCAATTCACTATAGCCTATCAATTTATGTGGTAGAGTATTACAAGACAAGGCAGGAAAGAACAAATAGATCTATCTAAGCGTATATAAAAAAATTATATATTTTACCCGCATGAGACTGATATTAAAGAAGATATCCCCCACTATCTCCATTATCGTATGTGTCGCTTCGTTCAAAAGAAACCTTACACTTGTGCTTCTATGTCTTTTAATTCTCTTTACTTATAGAGATTGAGTAATGGGAAATACCCCACTCTTTTTGGGCATAAATGGGATAAATGGCTTCTATATAAGCCAAAGTGGGATAGATACTTAAATAACTATAAATAATATCCCATTAGCGGAGAAAGCATATAACTTGTTTATTTACAAGGAATCGTAGTTGACATAATCTACCTTATAGGACACAGATTTTCCCCTGTTCAACCTGATATTGACCCGAGATTATATAGACCTTATATCTTCCCTGTCCTCGCCCCTCTAGGGGAAACGCCATGGTGCATATAGCTTTCATAGCCTGTTTATTCAATGATCTCTCTATCTTCGAGCATCTCCTTGTTTATTCGTTTTCCTGAGTGGACAGACATAGGCTTGACCTAGGGGGGGTCGGGACTCTTTGAGTCCCATGATTGTACCCATAGATATAGTTATGAAACAAGTACAGGGACCCTGGTTCTACTTTCTAACCAGTGTGATTTAATATAATTACAGTGTTTTATCTTTTCATATAGTTTCTAATAACGATCCCTTCTGAAACCCCCCGCTTCAACTAGGACTGTTCCAGCAAGTTTCTAACGTTCATTGAGAACAGTCGCTACCCCATATTTTTGGGAGAGGCATATAGAAGGAGAGGGCAATACATCTTGAGCC
>JABUBO010000718.1_pt1 | contig 10929 bp, 10 predicted proteins | sample 7240361 | NCBI WGS metagenome assembly JABUBO01 (sample SAMN07256346, study PRJNA390944) | subsurface metagenome | isolation source: Methane hydrate marine sediment | place: Pacific Ocean: Eastern North Pacific, ODP site
TCATTGTCAATATCGTTACAAAACTGGGCGCATAATAATGGACAGAACCACTTCTCGCTTAGTAAGAGTTGGTCTTGAACATTCCATCGGATTGTGCCCTATGGTTTACCATGACGTTTACCATACCGTTTACCCTACCGTTTATCACATATGGTTTCCCCGGTTATGACAGTATCTTTTTCTCCGAAATCGTAGCTGAATCAGGGGGGAGAGGTCTCCACTTCCCCCGATATGAAAATTTCAAAAACGGCATTTCAATAATTAGCCACACATGGAAAGTTGTCACACATTTCATCTTTTTGTTGCGTGAAGCTAGCTCCTGAATTAGAAAGTGATAGTGAAAGGCGATAGGCTGAGTTTGAACAATATCTTCAAGGTTATGTCGCTCGCCATTATGATGCAGTAGAAACATTTTGTCAGACCCTGAGGGAAAAAGCAAAGGAACTAGGTATAGGATTAACTTATACTCCAAAGCTTCAGAAACATGACCCCCGGCTATTCCTTCTGATCAAAAATAGTACACTTCTACGGCTTAGCCTGGTGGAAGGTCAAGCCGTTAGGCAGGGTTTATGCCTTCAATGAATTCGGTTGCTACTACGGATTTTACGTTCAAACTGAAGCAAAAAATAGCTAACATTTAGCTAACGGACAGGCTACAACGGGTTAACACTGGTTGACATTATACGCACAAAACAGGATTTTAATTATTGACACAAAAGCCCTATTTTGTATCTGTTAATACCCTTTGGGACACCTGATGACAGATTTCAAGACCGCCTCCTTAAACCACTCGGACACCCCTCCGAAGGTTAAGTTAACAAATAAACAGCCTGGTAAAAGTTTGAGCTACCTTAACTAGCACCTCACCTACTTTGGTAACCGTCTTAATTCAAAGACCACCGGGTTCTCTGGGTCAGGGCAGGCTACGGTGGTGACATCGGGCTCGCTTGCCCAAGGGAATGAGCCACCAAACTTCAGCACCCAGGCATCAGGATATATCACATTAAAAGCCGCAAGGCATATGCCTTGCGGTGTTGTATCCTTAATGACCCATTCATCACCAACCTTATGCCCATGCTCGCAGGTACCCTTTTGAGATATTACCTTGACGGCCACATCATAGCTTTCAGCCATATTGCTTCCTCCTTCCGTTTCATAGACCACTCGGACACCCCTCCACCAGTTTAAGTATAGGAAATTAGGCTATAGGCGTCAAAAATTCTCTTTATCTAATTACCTTAGCCCCCACATAGGGCTGGAGGACTTCGGGGATAATTATGCTGCCGTCGGCTTGCTGGTAGTTTTCCATTACGGAGATGAGGACTCGGGGCAGGGCTAGCCCTGAGCCATTTAAGGTGTGGACAAACTGAGGTTTCTCCTCGGGGGAGGGGCGGTAGCGTATACTAGCTCGTCGGGCTTGAAAATCACCGCAGTTAGAGCAGGAGCTTACCTCTAGCCACTCATCACAGCCAGGAGCCCACATCTCAATATCATAGGCTTTGGTGGCAGCAAAGCCTAGCTCAGCAGTGCATAGCTCCTTAACCCGGTAGGGCAGCCCCAGCCTTTGGCAAACCTGTTCAGCGTCATTGACCAATTTCTCTAGCTCTTGGTTAGAGGCGGCTGGCTCGGTGAGTTTGTATAACTCTACCTTGTCAAACTGGTGACCTCGCTTTATGCCCCGGGTATCCTTTCCCGCTGACATCTTTTCCCGACGAAAACAGGCGGTATAGGCGACATAGTAAAGGGGTAACATTCCCGGCGGTATAATTTCATCACCGTGGAGGCCAGTAAGTGGCACCTCAGCCGTAGGCACAAACCAGAGGTCATCCTCTTCATCGTGGTACAGGTTATCGGCAAATTTAGGCAGGTTACCACTACCTGCCATGCACTCCCTCTTGACCATAAACGGGGGATATATCTCTTGGTAGCCGTGTTCAGTGGTATGGAGGTCTAGCATAAAGGAAATGAGGGCTCTCTGCAGTCGGGCGCCTATTCCTTTGAGCACGTAAAAGCGGGTACCCGATAGCTTTACCCCCCTTTCAAAGTCAATGATGCCCAGAGATTCGCCCAGTTTCCAGTGGGGCTTAGGCTCAAAATCAAAGCCTTTAGGCTCTCCCCAGGAGCGCACCACAACATTATCCCCTTCACCTGTTCCTGTAGGCACTGTTGGCTGGGGGATATTTGGCACCTGCATTAGGAGTTCTTCTAGTTGTTTATCTAGCTGTCTGGCTTCTTCTTCCAGTTCTCTTGTTGCTTTACGCAAAAACCGTGCGTAATCTCTGTTAGCTTCCTTATTACTTTTTTGCTTGGCGGATATTTTTCGGTCGTGTCTAACGGTTTCAAGTTTGCGCACTAGTTTCTGGCGTGACCAAATAATAAGCATAATTTGATCGACTATGGAACTACCTTCTTGGCGTTCTTCCAGAGCTCGTCGCACCAAATCTGTATTTTCACGCATAAACTTCAGGTCAAGCATAGCTTTTTAATTTGGTAACCCTCCCCCTTTATCCCCCTCCCTTGATAAGGGAGAGGGAATGGTTATGGTAGAGGGACTTCGTCCCTCTAAAACTCCCTACATGTATATTTAGAGGCTTCGCCTCTCTTTAACTCTCCTTTAGTAATTTCTCCTCAAATTTCCCGTGATAAACAACCTTTTTATGGTTTCTCCTTTAGTTGCGGAAACAGGATTACCTGGCGGATTGATGCCTGATTGGTCAGTAGCATTACTAAGCGGTCGATGCCAACCCCCAGCCCACCGGTGGGGGGCATGCCATACTCCAGTGCCAGCAGGAAATCTTCATCAATGGTCTCAACCGCCTCACCTTCTATTTGGCGCTCCTTTTGCTGTCGGAGGAAGCGCTGGCGTTGCTCTATAGGGTCGTTAAGTTCAGTAAAGGCGTTAGCAATCTCCATCCCTCCGGCAAAGGCTTCAAAGCGCTCCACCAGACGGTCATTATCAGGTTTTATTTTAGCTAGCGGTGACATCTCCACCGGGTAGTCCAAAATAAAGGTAGGCTGTATAATGTTCGGCTCAACAAAGGTGGAAATAAGCTCATCAATAAGCCTGCCCCTGTCCTTTTGGAGGTCAACCTCCATTTTTAACTGTAACATCTCAGCCCTGAGGGAATCAGCATCGGGGTATTTGTCAAAGTCAATGCCAGAGAAATTTATGATTGCCTGGCGTAATTCCAAGCGCGGCCACGGCGGTTTAAGGTTTATGGTATTGCCACCAAACTCAACCTTATCCCTGCCTAAAACTTGCTGACTGACTTCAGATACCATCTCCTCCACCATTCTCATCACATCATTATAGTCGGCATAGGTTTCATAGCTTTCCAGCATGGTGAACTCAGGATTGTGCTTGGTAGAGATGCCTTCATTGCGGAAAATACGCCCCAGCTCATAAACCTTATCAAAACCACCTATAATCAGTCGCTTAAGGTGGAGCTCAGGGGCAATACGTAGGTAAAAGTCCTGGTCAAGGGCGTGGTGGTGAGTGACGAAGGGGCGAGCTAAAGCACCCCCGGCTGATGGTTGCAGCACTGGCGTTTCTACCTCTATAAAGCCTTGCTGGTTTAAAAATTGCCGTATGGCAGTAATAATTTGACTACGCATCTGAAAAATTTCCTTAGCCTCGGTATTGGCGATGAGGTCAAGGTAGCGTTGCCGGTATCGCTTGTCTATATCACTAAGGCCGTGCCACTTTTCGGGTAGGGGCTGAAGCGACTTAGCCAGCAGGGTAAGGTTTTCTACCTCAAGGGTAGGTTCTCCACTCTTGGTTCGAAAAAGCTTACCGCTGACCCCGATAATATCGCCTATATCTATATCCTTAAGTAGTTTGAGGACGTCTTTATTAAGCAGGTCGTTACGGAAGTATAGCTGAATTTTCCCTGAGCTATCGCGTATATCAAGGAAAGAGACCTTGCCCATAAGACGGCTGGCCATAACCCGCCCGGCAAGATTAACTACTGGCGCTTCAGCCTTACCAGGGCTCTCCTCTTGCTGCTTAAGTAGAGCAGTGGCTTGTTGTGTGGTGTGGCTACGGTGATAGCAGTAAGGGTAGGGATTAATGCCACGAGCGCGAATCTTGTCAAGCTTTTCTCGTCGTTTTCGGGCGATACGGTCTAATCTGGATGTCATCTCTATCTATTCCTATGTGATATGGTAAAAAAGACTGAGAGTTTTGGACTCCCAGCCACATATTAGCCGCTTATTGATTATTATATGTCGTCTTTGTCCTATAGTAAAGCCGTTTGTCTTGTTTGCTCCCGTAAAGTATCCAGCCAGGCGACTGATTTTACCTCTCGTTCCAGAAGGTATTTAATGTAGTTTCTCATTACCCCCTCTAGCTCTTGAGATAGTTCTAGGTTTATTTTTAGCTGGCTACTGGTAACATAATCGTTACTCTGCAAAAATCTTAGCACTTTTAGGGCGTTAACTGACAGGGGGTAGGTTAAGATTTGGCTCTGGCTGCAACTGGGGCACAGCACGCCACCAGCACTAGGCGAGAATGAGTTGGTAATAGCTTTTAGTAGCGAGCGGCAAGAGACACACTGTCCAAGCTGAGGTCGGTAGCCAACCAAGTTAAGGAGGTGTAATTCAAAGTAACGCAAAACTAGTTCATTATTGTTGCCCTGGCACAGGTTATGCATCGTCTCCAGTAGCAGTTGAAACAGGGGGTAGTTTTCAACATTATCAGCGGTGAACTGGTCAACTAACTCCACAGCATAGAGGGCTTGGGAAGTAAGCTGTAGGTCGCTTTTTAAGGGGAGGAAGCTATTAATGGTCTGGCTGCCGGTTACCGTATCCAGATTTCGCCCCCGGGCCAGTGATACCTGGCTATGGGTCAGAAGCTCAAGGTGCCCCGCCATCTTACTCCTCGGGCGTCTAACCCCCTTAGCTACCGCCTGAATCTTACCCAGACGGGGGGTGTAAAAGGTAAGGATTCTATCCGCCTCCCCCAGCTTAATCTTCTTAATAATAATCGCTTCCGTCTGATAATTCCGCGGCTTAGACATTTTAAGTACTTTTATTTATTCTTTAACAAACTTTAGTTCATCTGGTTTTCTAAATCTTCTTTTTATTAAAATGTCCCTCTCTTTTAAAAGGCAAGCTCTATTGTGTGCTATCGCTCTATCAAATTCTCCATTTTCCCAGGCTTTCATACATAGATACCCATTATCGTAAAACGGGTCATCATAGTTGGGGATACCTAGATAGCTACGGGCATTTGCCTTAGATTCACGGCCTTCTTGGAGTTCTCCATCAAAATCAATCTCCTTACCGAGGTTGTAAAAGAGAACGCCTCTCTCAAACTGACTATTAAATGCGTAAAAAGGCCTTTCTAGACTATCTATAATATCCTCTGTTTTCTCTTTTAGCTCACTAATTGCTTCCATTCCTTTCGCACAGAAAATCTGAAGACCATAGCTATTGATAAAGCCAAAGATAACCTGCCGAAAGTTCTTGTATCGCCTTGAATCGGAGTATTGATTAAGAAATTCCCCAGTAGTCTCAATATCAATAATCGTTCCCTCAAAATCTGAGGCGATATCTTCTCTAATTTTGATTATTTTGTCGTTACTCATATCTTATCTTTACTTCTAATTCAGCAGGCCTTTTTGTTTTAACCATTCCTTCATTGTGATTTCTGTCTCCGTTAGAATTGGCTTAAGTTCCTTAGCCGACTTAAAGAACTGAGGGTAGGCGTCTTGCCAATACCGTCCGGACACTCTCCATTGAATCCTACCATCAATACTAAACTCATTCATCTTTTCTCTTAGAATCTCAAGAAAAGTAAGCATTTTTGTCTTTACCTTAAAGTAGAAGACAACTACTTGGTCGTTGTATTTGCCATGTATTGAGACTGGAAGCGATTTCAACATTCTCTTAAAGTTGCTCTCATTAACCTTAGAATAGGACCAAAAAATCAGTGCCTTATAACATTCTCTGCACTCAATCGGAAGATACTCAGCCTCCTCAACGAAGCTGGGGACAAACTCGTAGTAACATTCGGATTCCTCATCGCTCGAGAGTAACTCTGCTCCGGGGAGTTCATGCTTGAAATGCTTCCATTCCATGCCTTCAACCATAACAATCTTCAATGCTGTTGCCTGACAGCAATATTTTAAAATTCTTGCCTGCCCTCAATGGCTTGGGTCAGGGTAACATCATCGGCGTATTCCAGTTCAGTACCGAAGGGTAGTCCTCTAGCCAGGCGAGTAACCCTGATGCCCAGGGGTGAAATGAGTTTGCTTAGATACAAAGCGGTTTGTTCCCCCTCAAGGTTGGGGTTGGTAGCCAGGATGACTTCATCTATTGAGCCAGCCTGCAACCGATTCATAAGCTCTTTGATTCTTATATCGTCAGTGCCTACCCCTTCGGTGGGTGAGATGGCACCGTGAAGCACATGATACAGTCCGTGATAAATCCGCGTATGCTCCAGGGCTAGAATGTCCTGTGGCTGTTCAACAATGCAAATCTTAGTTCGGTCGCGCTGGTTATTACGGCAGATGGAGCAGGGGTCGGAGTCGGTAACATTAAAACAAATGGAGCATAGCTTGGTCTTCTGTTTTATTGAGAGAATGGCATCAGCTAAGAGCTTGGCTTGCTCTTCAGGGGTACGCAATAGGTAGTAGGCAAGTCGCTGGGCGCTCTTGGGTCCAATACCAGGCAGTTTGTTAAGCTCCTGGATGAGCTTATATACAGATTCAGTAGTAGGTATGAGATTCTGATTCAACCTTACCCCCTTCAAACTTCTCCTGTCAAACCGCCTCTTTTTAGATGATTTTGAATTAGGTTAGCCCGGGGAATTTAATACCTCCAAGACACTTGGCAGCAACTTTTTGAGATTTGGCAATGGCTTCGCTTACCGCCTTTAACACTAATTCTTCCAGGACTTCTGCCTTGTCAGGGTTTATCACCTGAGGTGAAATTTTTATTGACTGTAATTTTTGTTGGCCAGTAATAGTAACCTTAACTGTACCTTTACCCGAGCTTGCTTCAACGATAGTGTTGCTTAACTCTTTTTGGGCCTTGTCTAGCTTTGATTTAAGTTCCCGAGCCTGATTTAGCATAGATGGATTCATTTCTCCTCCACATCAATAATTTGGGCACCCATCTTTAGTGCTGCCCGCAGCAGGTGATTATCTTCCGGCTCATAAATACAACGCACATGGCAGGGATGCCCGAGGAAGTTACCTATGATTTTTTCAGTTATCTGTTGATTTTCAGGCTTCTCTATTTGCTCCTTATGATATGGATATCTAAAGGCTAAGACTATAGTATCGTCTTCAATTGCCACTGGCTTAACCCCAGCACTTCTAAGAATAGCAATAGCCGGGGTTCTTTTGGTATTTTCTGGAGCTTGCTCGATAACCTGCTTCCAATTTAGTCTCATTTGTTCAATTTCACTACCCGGTTCCGGTGGGGTAATAGTAGCCTTTGGTGGTGGTGTGGGGATGTTAGTTGGCTCAGGTTTGGCTGTTGGCTGGGGTGGAGCCACTGGTGGGGTGGCCGCTGTTACCGGCTGACGAAATTCATGCTCAGCTTCCATAGCAAGGCTTCCCTTTCCCTCCTCTGGGGTTAGGGCACAGTCAACCAGGGCTAGCTCTAGGGGCAGGGTAGAGTAGTTATCAAAACCAAGCTCAAGCTGACCGAAGAGCTTGACTGCTTTCAATATTTGAGCTAGCGAGGCTTTAGCGGCTAGGGCCTTCAGTTCAGCTATATCCTCGGCAGTCAAGTCTACAGCTTCGTCGGAGCCGGTCTTTATTAGGAGTAAGCCCCTGAGATATTCCACCAGTTCCCGATTGAATTGGCGTAAATCCAAACCATCGTTATTAACACTGTTTATAGTCGTTATCCCGGCAGAGATATCATTATTTATAATGTGCTTTACCACCTCTCTGACTCGCCAGTCTCCGGTGGCACCCAGAATAGCCTGAACCTGCTGGAGTCCGACCTCAGAGCCATAATAGGTAGTTAGCTGTTCCAGCAGGTTTTCAGCATCTCGCAGACTACCTGTGGCACTCTTAGCGATAAGCCGTAATGCCTCTGGCTCCATGTGAATACCTTCCTGGCTACAAATACGGGTGAGTTTTGAAACTATGTCTGTTTGGGAGATGCGCCGGAAATCGAAACGCTGGCACCGTGACAGAACGGTGGGCAGGACTTTATGGGCTTCGGTAGTAGCCAGAATAAAAATAACGTGTGGTGGTGGTTCCTCAAGCGTCTTTAACAGGGCATTAGAGGCTTCTTTAGTCAGCATATGAACTTCGTCTATAATATAGACCTTGTAACGGGCTTGGTTAGGAGCATAGTTGACCCTGTCACGGAGGTCTCGGATTTCATCAATGCCACGATTGCTAGCAGCATCAATTTCTATGACATCCAGAGCCCTACCCTCGCTTATTGCCTGGCACATGGGGCAAGTATTACACGGTTCACCTTTGCCATTGGTAAGGCAATTTACTGCCTTAGCCAAGATGCGGCCAGTGGTGGTCTTGCCTGTTCCTCGTGGACCACAAAAAAGGTAGGCGTGAGACACACGACCACTATTGAGGGCATTACGTAGTGTCTGTGTTACCTGTTCCTGACCAACTACCTCGGCTAAGCTTTGAGGACGCCACTTACGATAAAAAACTTGAGAAGCCATCTTCAGTTGCTTTTATTATACTCTATATTATCTGGTTTCCCAAGGTTTTTGACCAAATAAGTATTGAATTTTTTGGTGACCCTCTTAAAATAAATACCCCTCTTCACAGGAAGAGGGGTATAGTAAACTAAGCCAGTAAGCGTTGTTCAAAATGGGCTCGGACTGGCTAGTTATAATAGCGATGGTATATCTTTTGAGGCGTCTTCTATTTCTCTAAGTTTGCCCTTTATTTCTTCCTGCCTCTGTTTAATCTCGGGGATAAGGCTGGTTGATGTACTATAGTAGTCACTGACTTTTTCCACCTTGTCAAGTTCAGACAGGATTACAGTTACGTCCAACACTCCCTTTTCTCTGGGGTAATCGCCATTCCTTATTACAGCCTTTGGGGCTAGGTCTCTTAGATAGTCCCCGAGTTCCTTAACTAGGTCCATATTCATTTCTTTAGCTGGTGCAGCGAGAAGGTATAGGGCTCTGTTGGCATCCTTGGGGTTGCAGTTGAGTGATAGCTCACTTATGGCTTCATCCATTGCGTGAATTCCCTTGTGGGTTTCGGTGCTTTTTTTCCTGAAGTTGCGCCTTTGCTCAAAGGGAAGCCTGATTAGCGGTAGCAGTGATTTACCATAACCTATTACTGTCCATCCTACCAGAGTCTGCATTATGTCTCCGGCATCAAGCATCCTTGCCCCGATGTGTTTTGCCTTTTTCTCCTCACCGGCGCAGAGTAAGTTGTAGAATGGTTCAGCTATTAGGGCATTAATTTTGGCTAGGTTGTTTCTAAGTGAGAAATCCTTTCTAACATACCTTTGATTGTTAACAAGAATTATGGCATCAGCCACTGAGCTGACCGATTTCAGGCATACGGCTGAGTTATAGATAGTTCTTTCCTCTGTAGTCTCCTCATGCTCAAAGGGAAGGACAATAAGATTGTATATCGGTTTATCCCCATAGCGCTCTTTTATGAGTTGCGTCATTATTGGTATTCCCCCGGAGCCGGTGCCACCGGCAGAAGCGGCGATTAGCAAAAAGGCGTCTGACTCAAAGAAATGCCTGGTGGTTCTTATAGCATCTATAACCTTGTCGCCATCCTCAGTGGCTATCTCAGCACCCAGTTCGTTTATCTTGCCTACGCCGTGACCGCTAGTCTTTCGACCCCCAATGAGGATTCGGTGCTGGTAATCAGGCCTTATTGTGGTTAGCCCGCTTAAATCGGCAGCATCTGTATTTACGGCGAAAGCGCCAGTAATTATCTCAATCCCTCGGTAACCACGCGCCCTTCTATTTAGCCGGGCAAACTCATCGGCAATTCTGCCGCCACATTGTCCAAAACCTATGACTACTAATTTCATTTCTCACCCCAATATTAATAGTTTTATCATTTTAGGCACATTTATATAATAATGTCAATTATTCACATTTTTAGCTTTAACCGGGTTTGTATTGCAAAACTAAATAGCCTATTATAAAATAAAGGGCGTAGCGAAGGCGTTACACTTCTGGTTGGGATGCCAAGTGAGATTTCTTTTAAATTGAGGGGTTCTTAAAAGATATGGAAAGCAGTATTGGGGCAGTTGAGAAAGCGGTAGCCAGGGCTGAGATACTAAGCAAGTCAGCCAGGGAAGCCGCTGAGGCAACAATAAGGATATCTCGGGAAGCGATAGCCAGGGCTGAGGAAATAGGCAAATCAGCTAAGGAGACTGCTGAGGCAGCAACAAGGGCATCCAGGGAAGCGATAGCCAGGGCTGAGAAAATAAGCAAAGAGGCTGGGGAGAGCGCTGAAGCATCGTCAAGAATATCCAGGAAAGCGATAGCTAGGGCTGAGGAAGTGATTAGAGCGGCTAAAGAATCTGCTGAGATTTTGACAAGAACTTTTAAGGAAGCAGTAGCTAAAGCTGAGGAAACAGTCAAAACAGCCAAGGAAGCGGCTGAGGTTTCAATAAGAGAGTCCCTGGAGGGGGTAAACCGGGCTAAGGAAACAGGCAAATTGGCTAAGGAGACTGCTGAGACAGCAACAGGGGCATCTAGTGAAGCGATAGCTAGGGCGAAGGAAATAAGCAAATCAGCTAAGGAAGCCGCCGAAACAGCAATAAAAACATCTCGGGAAGCAGTAGCTAGGGCTGACAAGATAAGTAAGGCGCTCGCGGAGACTACTAAAGCATCGTCAAAAGCATTTGAGAAAGCGATAAGCCGGGCAGAGGAAGCAACTAAATGGACCGAAGAGACCATTGAGACGGTTATAGGAGCATTTGAGAAGGCGACAGGCGGAGCTGAGGAAACGC
>JABUBO010000720.1_pt1 | contig 10927 bp, 15 predicted proteins | sample 7240361 | NCBI WGS metagenome assembly JABUBO01 (sample SAMN07256346, study PRJNA390944) | subsurface metagenome | isolation source: Methane hydrate marine sediment | place: Pacific Ocean: Eastern North Pacific, ODP site
GGCTACCTGAGCAAACCTTTCACGCTGAGCTGCTTGTTTTGGTGTCGGTGGTAATCCAATAGGTGTCTCTCGCAGAATGAGTTTAAGTTCTTTAGGCATCTTATTCCCCTATTAACAAAACGAAAGGGGGGAATTGCTTCCCCCCTTGTTGCTCATAGATACTCGTTTCTCTATGAGGTGGCTATGCCTCTATCCTACTATCTCCTCAGTGCAGCACTAACACACGCGTTCATAGCGTGGATTCGAGTTGCACCGGCCTTATCTGCGGTCTCTCGAGCGCAGGTAGCAGGGACACCACCCTTTTTGAACAGGAACTGCACTAGGTGCTTGGGGACTGAGCCCTTGGGGAAGCTCCGGGTCTTCAGGGAAAACAGCCTCTTGCTCCAGGGTACAGCGGGATAAACGATGGCTTCGCCAGCTTGGGCTAATGTGATACCGGCCACTATACCTTCCTCCTTTAAGAGTATTTCCCGTTTATAGGGATACTTTCTCCGCCATCGACCTTGGCGGTGGGCTGACAAACCCAAAAAGGGGCTGACCCCTCTCGGGTTGTCAGCCCCCTTTTCTTTTAGATACTTTATTATTATGGCATAGAGGTTAAGGGGATGTCAAATTTACCTCCCCTTCCTCACCTTTATCTAGCGTCTTAAGTATCGGGCTATCGCGCCTCTGAAGGTAATCAGTGAGCTCGGTGACGGCAGCGGCCATTTTTTCTTTTGCTTCCCCCTGGGCTTGCTCAGTGGTTTCAACCATGGCTTTTATCCAGTCAGCTGGCTCGGTGTTTTCATCCTCTAGCTTCTCTGATATCAATTTACAGCTGGTGCCACCATTTTCAGGATGCTCGGCACATACTTCGGCGAACCTTGAGGCAGCCGTAGCGACATGGCATTCCTCGCACTCCTCATATAGTTCTTCGTCAGTTTTCTCGCGGGCAGGCTCAGTCTCCGTAGGTTGTTCTGGCGGCTTCTCGGGAGATAGATATTCCTCCAACCCTTCAAGGCTGGTGTCATCGATGGGCAAACTGATTGTGTCTTGAATTTTATTCCTAGCCTCATTCATAGCTGCTTGGCAAACCTCCTTGCTGTCTTTATTAGCCAGGCAGGTGTGGGCTGCCTCTTCTACGAACTGATGTTGCTGGCTAAGCTTCTCATTGCCTTCAGTCAGGTAGAGTGCCTTCTTTAGCTGTCTCTTGTCCAGTGCTGAGACTGTATCTTCAATTCGCTTGGTTACGCCACCTTTCATTTAGAACCTCATCTTACCAGCATCTTTAGGCTTTTTCTTTTCCTCTTCTAACTTTTGCATAGCAACAGTTGCAGCCACGATGGGGCCTACTAATCCTGGGTTACTCCCCTTGGTGATTTGGCTGAAAGCTGGAATATAGCACTCAAAGAACTTGGCGGTATCCTCAGGGTATTTCTCCTTGCACTCCCGAGCTGCTTCCCTTATTGACCGTGCCCTTGCACACCTGCCATCTGAGACAATTTTTACCTCAGAGCACCACTCCTTTTCCTCCCTGTCAGAGAGGGTGCCGATAGCCCCCTTCGTGGTGCACATACGGTTTTCTGGGGCATTAGGGCCTTCTGGATCAATGAGGCAGCCAGAGCAGAGCTCCTTACGGGTTTCTCTCCCGTAGAGAGGTATGGCGCCCTTCCCCATGGCGGAGCCTATCATTATATCCCTGACCCCCACATCCTCCGCGGCCTTCTCTACCACGGCCTCAGCAATGCGGTTTACATCTTCTGATGTTAGCCTACCATCTCCTGACCATTCCTTTGTTGCTTCTTCAGTTAGAATATCAGAGGCTTCTTTAAAGTCTTCCATCATTCCTCCCATCCCTTGGGGCGGAAGCCAGCTTTCCAGAGCTCAACTCTTATCGTCTTCCTAAAGAAATTCCGTCCCTCAGGCGATTTCATATATTTGAAAAACCGCTCAAATAGCGGTTCGTCGGTTATATCAAAATACTTTTGGTAAGCCTCTCGAATCTCCTCACTGGTGAGTTCAATAGGTAGTCCGGCTAGTTTATGTTCAACTGCTAACTTCGCTAGCTCTCCAAGGACTTTATTAAAAGTCTCCCTTTCCACAAGGACTTCTGTTGCCATCTTAAGCCTCCTCAACAAGTTCTTCGGCTCTCTTCAGGACCCGTTCCTTATCTTCAGGGCTGAGCTTGCCCACCTTATCAGCTATACTTTGAGCTTTTTCCGGGCCCAGATATGCGAAACGCTGTTTGAACCACTGTCGATAAAGTTTCTTATAGTAGCTTTCAGTGTCGGCGGCAGCCTTCTCAATTTCCTCCATACTGCTTATACTCTCTAATCTGTGCCTTAGTTTACGACTTTCCCTTAACGCTTCATCAGCTATCGGTCTCTCCCAGCTAGAAGTATTCTGTAGCTTCTCTGGAGTCAGGTCAACCCGCTCCATAGCATTTAACTCACCAATAGCCCCAGCAATATCATCTAGGACCTGGTTACTTGTTATACCATCATCTCTGAATCTGAACGCCTCATTAAGTAGTTTTGCTGCTCCCGCGAAATGCCCAATGCCACATGGAACGCAGGCTGTGGCTACAGCTTCCTCTTTGGGGGCAGTTTCAGGCTCCTGGGTGGTGGTAGAGGTCGTCTTTTGCTCCGGGGGGGCTTTATTTTCAGCTACAGGGGCTGTCATAGAGGCTGCAAACTCCTCCAGAGACTTAACGTGGTCCGGGCGAGGAATTAAGACCCTCTCAAAAGGAATACGACTCACGAGATTCGAGACAAATGATAGCCAGTCCATATTCCTATTTTAGCACTTTTTTTAAGTTAATCAAATCAGCTCTGGGGGGCCTGGCGGTGTTTTGACCTTGGGGCAGGCGAAAAGATAGGCAGAATGAGGCTAACTAGGCTAGTCTTGTCTGAAAAGCCCCCTATCTGATTTAAGGAGCAATTTTCCTGAAAAGCCCCCTATCTGATTTAAGGAGCAATTTTCCTGAAAAGGGAAAGTTTATTGGTATTGTCTTGCCCGTCTTGCTTTTTTGTCTTACTTATGCTATATTGAATTAAAAGACCAGAAAAATACTCGAGACAAGTAAGAAAAGGGGCTGACAAATTCAGTCCCCATTTGCTCCACAAAAGCAAAAGGGGGAGAAGGAAGAGGGAAATGGCAGATCTAACACAAGTCTTGGAAGCATTAAATACCAAGGAGGCAGCAGCTTCTACAGCTGATCTAGCTACGGAGCTAACTGCATCAAAGGAGGGGACACGTAAGCAACTGACCAGGCTGAAAGAGAAGAAGTATGTTGAGGGTGATAGCAAGGAGGGCTGGCTGATAACTGCTGAGGGGAGAAAGGTTCTGGAGAGGGGAGGGGTTCGCCCGTCTATGATAGATGAGGGGGTCACTCCGAGGCAGCAGTTCGAGGCGATAGCCCGCCTCATTGGTATCCCCGAAGACAGGATTGTCTTGGCTACAGGGATTGTCTGGAGCGGGGACTATAACGATGTCAAGTGGGTTTGGGAAGCCCTGGGGCAGGCTGACATTGCTGATGACCTGCGGAGCGTATGGGTGAACTCATGGCGTGCCAAACTTCACAAAGGCATTCCACCCGAGTTAGAAATTGAGCTTACCGGGGTTAGCAAGGCAGAGGCTGAAGCGGGAGAGGCCATCGCTCCCAGGAAGCCCGGAGGCAGAGAGTACATCATCGTTGATGATGAACCAGTAAGAGTCGGCGCGAACCTTGGTGACTATAGCCTGCAAGATGCCAAGGATATCCTGTCTATAAGAGCATTAAGGGATAGATTTAGAGGAGCCGGTCAAGTAGGAGCGGGCGCACAGTCTGGTGCGGCTGAAAAAGTCTCAGATGTTCTTACTGCCCTTTCGCCCTACCTCAATAAAGACTCTAACCTCGATACGCTGAAAGAGGTTATCGCTACTAAACTGGAGCTACAGAGGCAGGAAATCTTAAGCAAGATACCTCAGGGGCAGCCAACCCAGCCCAAGTCCTTTATGGAGAACATTACTGATCTTGTTGGTGCTCTAGGGAGCCTAAAGGAAGCTGGCCCAATGCTAAGGTCTATACTGGGTATCCCAGAAGCTTCCGGTAACCCGTCCACGGCACTCCCAGTGCAGGTGACAGGTGCCGATGGCAAACCTATTATTATGGATTTAAGCAAATTCATTGACTTAAAAAAGTTTGAATCTGAAGACAGGAGATCTGATGAGCGCCACACTGCTCTAATGGGGCTAGCCCAAACAGTCAGGGAACACTTTGGTGATGGCATTGCTGCCCTTAAGGCGGCGGCAGAAGAAACTAAGGGAAGCGCTGGGGCTAAATCATCTGCATCCTCCCAGCCACAGGCTTTCAAATGCGGTGAGTGTGGGACTGAGTTTAGTGCCCCTCCGGAATGGGCAGGACAACCGATCAAATGCCCTAATCCCAATTGTGGTCGGGAATACTCGAAGGAGGAGCTGGTGAGATGAGCTTCATGCAGAGGTCAGCTAAGCATTTCCTAATAATCAAGGCAGCTCGTGAATTTAAGAAGGAGATAGAAAAGGCTGGTCTGGATAATCTCAAGGTTTTAGCTGACGCTGGAATCAGCATCATGGGCACCTATCTCAACGGGTGCTCTCCCCAGGAGAAGGCAAGAATCAAGCGGGACTTTAATGCCCTGCTGCAACTGGGGGTAACTCCTGAGATGGTATTGTCAGAAGTTACTAGACAAATGCCCGAGTTAGTGCCTATAATAGAAAGTAAGACCGATTATATGAAAACAGAGCTCCAGGGGCTTGAACAATTCCTGAAGGAGATGTAGGAAACCAAGAAATAGCCTGTCATTAAATTAAGTAGAAAAGGGGCTGACATCTAGGTCAGCCTTTTTTGTTAAGGAGGGCTAAGTGGCAGGAACTTATACTCAGATTGTCGATATCGTAGCTCCGAGTAGTGCTGTTGCTGGTGAGACGGTACCCGTCACTATCAAGATAAAGAATATATGGACCTTTGCTATCACCGTAATGAGAGTCGTTTATATAGACGGTATTTACTTCGAACCGGATAACGGAGTTGAGGCTGACATCCCTGCTGGAGCTACTCATTCATTCCCCGGCCATTTCACTATGCCAGATAAGTCTATAACTATTGAAGCCCGCAGCTACTATTATGGAGTGGATCACATTTATCACCTTGATGATACAAAAACAAAGGATGTTAGCCTGGGGGTGGCTCCCGAAGGGACAATAACCAAGATGGAGCTAGAGTATGATGAAGCTAGAGCCGATATCCCAGCTTATGACATCCCCCAGGGTAACAGAGGCTTAATTCATGTTTGGGGCCGGAATGACACTCAGGAAGCGCAGCAAATGGGTATTGCTTGGGCGGTCAGGGACCCTGATGGGTTAATGGTTGAAGCTGCAGAGCACAGTGAGTGGGAAGCTTGGCCATACACTGGTGCTGGCAAGACACACGAGTTTATAGGTGGTCGGTTCAACCTGGATAAAGTAGGAACTTATAGGATAGCCATATCACTGTATATGAACCCCGACAGCCCTACAGTTGTTGACAGCTATTCTGGGACTCTATGCACTGTGGCAGCGGTAGTGCCTGAGCCAGAATTTGCTGGCTTCTCTATAACCGAATACACTAAACGGTAGGAGGTAAAAGATGAACGGTCTAAGAATCAACAGTATTGAGTCGCTACTGCAGGGCATCGGCGTAGCTGCCCTGCTTGGGGAAAAACTTACCGTAATGCTAGGCGATACAGTTAGGGTACATCTTGGCGTTGACTACCGTGGCCCAGCCATAGATGGAGAGATTCATGTTACCTATGGCAGACAGAATATGTGGTTTAATGAGGATGGCAACAAGCAAAGTGATATGCCGGTTCACTTTGACCAGTCCATGGATTGGGTTCCCTACGAGATTACTTGCGATGTGCCGATAGGCGGCAGCCCAGGAGAAAACTACGATTTATATGCCAAAATAATGGGAGTGCCTGGGCCTGATATTTTTAGTCCGACTCTATTGAACGTTCTTGATGTTCTCGGGGCTGCTGAATTTAGGGATTTCCAAATTACCAGCTACGAGAAAGTATAAATCTTGCCAGGAGGCTATCGGTGAATATAACCGGTGTGGAAGTCATTAGGCGTAATCCTGGTGTGGCGATTGGGGTCGTTGCTGGGGAGAGGATCGAGCTGACCTATGGCCAATCTCTTCGAGTTAACGTTAGCTTTGACTATCGAGGGCTGGCGAGGGAAACTACCCTCGAAGGTGCCATAGGTAAGCTCCACGCTTTCCCTACGGACTGGTTTGAAGTTCTCCTCAAGAGCGGGACGACGATAGACATTCCCGAATCCTTCGAGTTTACCTCCTACGAAAGAAGTGTTGAAATTCCCATTACCTCTGATATTGACCCCGGCACTGATTATGACCTGAGTGTCAGCCTTCTTGATTATCGCGAGGCAGGACATCCTACAGAAGTTGATGTTATAGATATTGTTGGTATTCCCCCAGAGTTTGAATTGATCCAGCACACCATTTATCCCTATGCCTATATCTACGACGGCGATGTCGAGGTAACCACTGCCACCTTCAAGACAGACCCCTTCACTCCCTCAGCCTGGATGGCGGATAAGTTCGCCAGCAAGCTGGAGGAAGAGGTTAGGGCTAGGGGGGGACGCCCCCTCGAGGTAAAGGTGCATGTTGACAAGACTCCTCTGTTATGGACTGATTTCAGGGTTGAAGTCGTCAGCACACCCATTGGTGGTGCCGCCGAAGCAACGTCAGGTATAGCAATTGGCATGCCCCTGTGGTTAGCCATTATACTTGTCTGTCTGGCCATAATCGCGGTCATTGTCGTGGCAACCTTAGCAATTAAAACCATCGTCGGGCTTTTCAATACCTATCCGGGGCTTAAGGATGTCAAGCCGGGCTGGGGGAAAGAGACTCTAATATTAACTATCCATGACTCTGAGGAGTACTGGGAACGCCCGTTAACACCTATAGAGACCCTGGAGGGAATGTCAGAGCAGGAATTGCGAGACTGCCTTGACCAAATAGCTGAGGAGGAAGTCGTACCAGAGGTAGCGTGGTGGCCGCTTGCCGCAATTGGCGTAGTGGGTATTTTAGGAGTTGGGGCAGTAGTTGCCCTAAGCGCAGCTAAGCCTAAGGAGTAACTGATGTGTCTCTTTCTTCCTGTCGCTTTAGGAATTATAGCACTTCAGCGCTCCAGTTGGAGGCGGAGAGTCTATTATCAAAACGGCCAATACCTGGTTTCAGTGCGGTACCTCGGTCAGTGGCATGAGCTAAGAGATTTCATCACGCCCATGGATGCTGAAGTCCAAAAGGTTCTATCTGAAACAGGCTATAACCTTGAGCATTGCCTCGATTTCGTCTGTAGAAATATACGGTACCAACCTGACTTTGGAGAGCTTTGGAGGTTTCCCTGTGAGACATTGAGAGCAAGAGCCGGTGACTGCGAAGATAGTACTTTTGTTTTTGTTTCACTTGCTCAGAACTTTGACCCTGATGTCTGGGCAATTCTCGGAAACTATCAGGGATATGGGCATAGCTGGGCTGCTAAAAATGGTTTTATATATGAGACGACATATAGCTCTATCCGCCAAGTAGCAGACCCCGAGAATTACAGAGCACTAGTTGCCTTTAATGATTGTGAAGTCATTGAAACTTATCCCGGTGCTCTGGGCAAGGTCTTTGAGGTGGCGCGGGATGAAGAATTGAAACTTAACTTAATGAGGGCAACTCTAAATGTTTAGTAGGATTACGGCGGCCATAAAAGCCTTCCAGGAAAGAAAGTTTGTCATCGTCTTCTCTGAAGACGAGGGGGAAGCTGACCTGGCCATTCCCGCTCAGGAAATAGTCGCTGAGTCAATTTTGTTTGCCGCTAGGGTGGCTTCTGGTCTTCTGTGTCTGGCTTTGCCTAAAGAAAGGCTCAAAGAACTGGAAATAGATGCCTTACCTTCTCGCTACCGTGAGCAAGACACGCCCTTTTATGAGAGTGTTGATGCCATTGGGGTAAAGTCTGGCGTTAGTGCCAAAGACCGATGCTACACCATAAAAAAGATGGTTGACCCGGATACCAAACCGTCTGACCTGAGTAGGCCTGGACATTTAGCCCTGCTTGGAGCTGAGCCTTTAGGGTTACTTAAAAGAGACGGACACACCGAGGCTGTAATTGAGCTATGCCGGCTTGCTGGCCTATACCCTGGTGGTGTTTTATGTGAGCTGGTCAGTGATAGCGGGGATATGATGACAGCTAAAGAGCTGAGAGCCCTGGCTAAGAGATTTCAGATTCCGATTATAACCGTTGGTGCTCTGGCAGAATTTTTGAGGCCTTTCCTTCCAAAAAGGAAGCCACAGGACTTGACAACCAAGAAAAATAGCGTTAATGTTTAATTAGAGCCTCGTGAGCTAGCCGATGAAAGTATCGGCTCACGAGGCTTTTTGCTTTCATCGGCGGCTCGAAGGCTAGGAAATGGGGCTGACAACCTGAAAGGGTTTGGGATGTCAGCCCCATTTCTTATTTCAGGTTGTCGCCCCACCGCTAGGGGGTCGGTTGGCGGTTAACGCAAAAGAAAAAGGAGGTCTAGTTATGCCACCACAGGAAGCAATTGCATTTGCCGCGCCAAGGACTGAAGAGATGACCAGGGTGGCAGTTTCAGGAGGAGGAGCCCTTATTACTGGTGTGGTGCAAGGGGTAGCAGTAAGGATGGCACCGCAACTGGGAGCCGCTGGTCCTATCCTCACCTGGGGCACCCTGCTTGGTATGCCGCTATTAGGAATCGGTGGCGCCCTGTTTACCAGAGGCATGCTCAGTGACCTATTCACAGGGGTAGGTATTGCTGGAGTTGGTATCATTGGCTACTCGCTGCCTGAGTTGATAGCTCCATACGCCGGGCGAAGGGCACCAGGCGGCGGCCAGGGACAGCTACCTGCAGGTGCTGGGGTTAAGCAACTGCCGGCAGGTCCACTCGGTGCACCTCTAAGGGCACAGGCTGGCGCCAGGTCAGTCGTGGAGTTTTAGTAACTCCAAAAACTAAAAGGTCGAGAATACCATTTGTAACTCTCAAATGGAAAGGAGATTATTCAAATGGAACACTATGAATTACGAGTCTTAGCTGATTACCTGTACGACCAGAGTGTCGTAGGTGACCAGGCGGTAAATACCTGGGTTAGACCAACCCCAAGGGTGGTCGGCGGCGAGCTCCAGAGGGACGAGCGAGCTGAGGTCGTCTTTGCCGAAATCTTTTCCCCTATTACCGATGCCGGGGATGAGGAAGAGCTGAAGAAGATTATCCCGGTGCTTGACGGCGAAAAATGTGGGGAGTATGTCTCGCTATCGGGCATCAGGTCGTCTGTGATGGCTCCTCCGAAGGGGAGAATCTGGGGGGCAAAGTTGTACAGCTTCGGCACCCCGATGAGCAATAATCCCCTCCTGTCTACCACCCTCAAATACTCGGAGAGCATTACCCTTGAGACCCTGGTTGGCGCAACCACCGCCATCACCAAGGATTACCGCATCCGTCTCTGGGGCTATATCTACAAGGTAGATGAGCTGCCTCGGGTCTTCGGCACCATGATGTTCCCCGCCTCACTAGTCGATAGAGCCAGGAACAGGACATTGACCGTAAGCAAGGCCGCCATACCAGTAAACGGCGACACCTGGCGGACGCTACCTGGCGGCAAGGACCAGAGCATTCCCAAAATAAACCCCCTTATCCGCTACGCCTATAACTTGCTGGCCACCGATGCCAAGAGCGGCGACTATCAGTTCCGGTATCGGACCGGGAATGTTGCTGAGTCTGATGAGGATCTTTACTTCGACTTCGACAGCCTTGATGCGCTGCTCGTTGAGGGTATCGGTATCAGGCCGGATGTTACCGGCTACCTGGCGGAAACAGCCCTCAAGATTGGTGGTGACTATCACCCCAAGGGGCTGATCCCGACCACGCTCACCAATAACCCGCTTCACTTCGGCTGGGCTTACCCCTTCTTCCCGGACACCATGCCGCTGTACTACGCCATCCCCAAGCTGGAGAGGCCATACCTCATCTGGAATGAAATCGGCCAGCTCATCGTCCAGGATGACGGCACAGAAATAGCCGCCAATGCCCTGATAGCCGCGCTTACCGGAATAAGAATCGAGATGAAGGGAGGATAAGGTAAATGACGACTAGATTACATCAGGTAGTAGGCACTACTGACACTGGCGTAAAATCAATAACACTGGAGAAACCAGTCTTAGGGGTCGAAAGCGGCTACCTTCTTAGGGGGGAGGCTGCTACGGCAACTACTCCTAGCAAGGCTGAGGTAGTAGACCTAACAATAGTTACCACCACCCCAACTGCTGAGGGCGAAATCCGCTTTACGGCTGCTACTAATGTCCTTGAGCTTTTTACCCAGACACCGACTCCAGAAGCCGAAAATGTCATGGTGCTGGAGGTGGTGGAGAAGGCGTCCGTGCCCCAGCCATAAAAGGGAGCAGTTATGCCAAGACAAGATGGTAAAGGTCCACCAGCCGGAGCAAGAGGCCCACGAGATGGTCGTGGGGGTGGTAACCCAGGACAATCCGGTTCAGGGTCTGGAAGTAAGACTGGTGGCCAAAAGGGGCCGTGTAAATAGCGGCTGAGTAAACTAGAGAGCTTTGGAGGCTTGCCAGAGTGGAAACACCAAAGGTATATATCGGCATTGTCCGGCAGGGTAGCTATACCAGTGAGTTTGTTGACTCAAGAGACTATCTGCAAAGTGACCTGATGAGAGATGGGCTGCTGGGTGGGCTTATTCAGGTTTCATCAACGCTAATCGCTGATGGACGGAATAAAGTGGTTGAGACATTTTTGTCCAAACCCAGGGCAACCCATCTTTTATTTCTTGATTCGGATATTATCTGCTCATCTAACGCCTGCCGCAAGCTGCTTTCCCATGATAAGCAGATAATCTCCGGGC
>JABUBO010000721.1_pt1 | contig 10924 bp, 8 predicted proteins | sample 7240361 | NCBI WGS metagenome assembly JABUBO01 (sample SAMN07256346, study PRJNA390944) | subsurface metagenome | isolation source: Methane hydrate marine sediment | place: Pacific Ocean: Eastern North Pacific, ODP site
AATATGGTATTGAAATTCTTAGTAATGACGATGCTGAATGGATTATAGAAGACGCAAAGGATTTTGTTCTTAAAATAGAAGAAGTATTAGCCGAATAGGAGTGTCAAATGAAAAAGGAGTGTCAAGCGAAAGCTTGACTCAACTTGGTGAAACTTTCGTTTCACACTCCGAACTCGAATTGACCCAAGGAGGAGGAAGATAATGATTAAAAAGATAGTTGTTTTAGAGTCTTTGTTTTTAGTGCTGTTTCTTTCTGTGTCTGGTTGCGTCCACTCTGAGTCTAATTTTTCCCTATTCGACCCGGGAGCGGAGAAAATTGTCAATTATGAGAAGTATGGAGATTTTTCAGGCGTGGGTACAAAGGATTATAAGTACGTCGTCAAAGACCGAAAAGGACTGGCAAAAGCAATAGGAGAAGGAATATATCCCAATACGGAGAGCGTCCTCAAGGATCCTGCCTATCAATCGCTCAAGTCTGCCGGGGAATTGGAAGGCGATATCTGGTCATTTGTGGAGACAGAGAATTATCAGGCGAACTTTTTCAAATGGGCAATTACAGAAGAGACAAAGATACCGGGACTGAAACTTTATTTTACCGGCTTAGCTCTGGAAAAGGCTGGTCTTTTTACGCATGCAATAAAAGCCTACTATGCCCTTGTGGTAAACTTTCCCGAGACGATGGATTGGACCTTCTTTCACACGCCCTGGTACCCTGCAAGAGTAGCCATCGATAAGATTATTGTCATCTCTCGCAACCACCCGGAACTGGGAATGAAATTAGTCGATACTCAAATTAGGATAGAGAACGGTTATGATAACGACCCTGATAATGATGTATTCATTGTGAATCCTGGAAAGATAGTGTCCTGCCCGCCAGATAAAGTTAGAGAGAAAAGGGCCGACCTCAGTAAACTGAAAATTACAAGGACAATGGGGAAAGGTCGTGTGCAATTAGTGCAATTTGAAAATCACCACTGGCAGATGCGTGTGGATGGCAAGCCTTTTATTACTAAAAGTGTCGCTTATACGCCAAATAAAGTGGGACTGACACCGGACAATGGTTCTCTGATTGTATACAAGGACTGGATGGTAGCCGATTTTGATAACAATGGAAAGGTGGACGGAGCTTTTGATGCCTGGGTGGACAAAAATAGAAATAATCAACAGGACCCCGATGAGCCGGCGGTGGGAGATTTTGAGTTGATGAAAGAGATGGGGGTTAATGTAATCAGGGTCTATCATCATAGTTTCAATAAGGATTTGCTCAAGAGCCTTTATGAAAATTATGGCATTATGGTTATGATGGGAGACTATCTGGGGGCATATGCTGTTGGTTCAGGAGCCGCCTGGAATGTGGGCACTGATTACACTTATCTCGAACATCAGAAGAATATGATAAAAAGTATTAAAGAAATGGTGATGGAATATAAAGACGAGCCTTATATTTTAATGTGGGTTTTGGGGAATGAGAATAATTATGGCGTTGCCAACAATGCCAATGTGGAGCCTGTCACATATTATAGATTTGCCAATCATATTGCTAAATGGATTAAATCCGTTGACCCCAACCACCCTGTGGCAATTTGCAACGGGGATGTTCTCTTTCTGGATATTTTTGCAAAGTACTGCCCGGATGTCGATATCTACGGCACCAATAGCTATCGGGGCAAGGGTGGATTCGGCAAGAGCCTCTGGGAAAGCATCAAAGAAGAATGTGATAAGCCAGTTTTGATTACCGAATACGGCTGTCCTGCTTATGCTGAAGGGAAAAGTCGGGAAGTGGCTGAACGGGCACAGGCGGAATACCATAAAGGTTGCTGGGAAGACATTATGTTCAACAGTGCCGGCTTGGGGATAGGCAATAGTATAGGCGGAGTTGCTTTTGAGTGGGTTGATGAGTGGTGGAAGGATGGCAATGCCTGGGAAGCGGGAAAGCAGGGAACAAGAGGTCAGTTCAAAGGTCCTTTCCTTGACGGTTGGCTTTATGAAGAATGGCTGGGAATATGCAGCCAGGGAGATGGGACTCATAGTCCATTCCTGCGCCATCTCCGTCCTGTCTACTATCTCTACCAAGAATTATGGAAAAAGTGACAGGTGGAAAAAGTGACAGGTACTTTTTTTAAAAATTTACAGAGATTTTACAATTCTTTTACACATCCTTAACATTAGTAAGATATACTATATTTTAACATATTCCGAAAAGGCAAACTCCGAGCAATCGGAGGGCGCAAAGCTACGGAACCCAAAAGGCAAATTAAGCGTTTGGTTTCGTCGGTTAGCCGGGCTGCCGATAACGAAAGTTATGTGACAGGTCGGCTTTTTATTATTATAACGATAATTCGGAGTGTAAAGCGCCCCGATAAAGGAGTGTAAAGCGAGAGCTTTACTCTGTCAAACTTTCGTTTGACACTCCAAACAGACTTTTGGAGTGTAAAGCGTCCCGATAAATCGGGATACTTAGGAGGGGTTCTTGAAGCGGATAGTTTTTTTAATTTTCTCAATTCTTTTTCTGGCACTGGAATGCTTGGCGAGAGAAGTTCCAGTTGGGTATTTATGGATAGATACCATATTGAATGTAGAAATGATTAGTAAGAAGGTAGCGCCGCACTGGCAGGTTGAGGATAGTGGTTTAGCCAAGGACTTTACTTATGATGAAACCACCACCTTCCCAAACAAATGGAAAAGTAGTGACGGGGAATCGCTCTTTCTCAATCTCGGGTTTCGCCCAGTGGAGAGAGTTGTCGGGGAGTTGGGAGTGGAGGTTGTGGGGAATTATGCTGATACTCTGTATCAGCCCATTAATGATGAGCATCGTTTAGATTTTAATAAGGAGAGGTTTCGCTGGGTAAAGGGAGAACTGAAGTACCAGGGAGACTGGTTAAAGGCAAATATTTTTCGGGGAATTGGTCATTACCACTGGGGATATGAGGGAGATATCTTTGGGCTCTATCCCGAACAGTATGATATCGACACCTATAGAAGAGTCAGCGGAAGGTCTATCCCCCAGGGTGGAGAGATTACAATTAGCCGTTTTGTCGGCGGTAAGGCAACAGTGGTAACAGGCCCGGAATTGGTCTGGGGTAGTGACTGGTCAACTTATGCCAGATATAATTTCTGGTGTGGTCCTTTGGCCTGGGCGATGATTTATAAGAATGAAAAGATAAAATGGGGCAAAGAAAACGAACATCTACAGGCAGGGGGAATTAGCGCACAAACTAAGCTTTTGGATATGTTTCCGTTCCAGTTCGGTTTACTTTATCAACCATTCCGTGTAGGTTACAAATATACGTATGTAAAGGCGAGTACACCCTATGATGAAAGTGATATAAAGGAAGGAGAGACTGACCACTGGGATGCAATCGGCGTAAAGACAAGTATAAGGACAAGAGAGATTCCCTGGCTTAACAGGGCTACTCTTACTTACACCTATGCTGGACTGGTGGCAGGAAATAAGCATGAGATTCTGCTACAGTTAGAAAAGGCTCTCTCAGGTTCTTTGAATTCTACTTTGGAATTTACTTATAGGCACCCGGTATTAGGTCCCGTCCCTTATATCTATGAAGGTACAGAAGACAATCCGGGACCGCCGTTGGCTCTCCCCAGGGGAGAGAATGACCCATTCTGGGTAAATCAGGACAATCGTGAAGCAACTCTTCTGGCTCTCTTTTTCACTTACGACCCTACTCCAGGAACCTGGTTTTATCGCTGGCAGCCAAATATTTTGGAGGAGTGGAATCTCAATCCCCAAGAAGATGCTAAAATCTCTTTTGCTCTTGGTTACTTTCTTTCATATTTTCCCACTACCACTGACTTACAGACTTACTACAGTAAGGAAGGAGAAATAGTCTGGGAGCCAACTTATAGTAATGGAATGTGGCCAACTAAGAGACCCATCCATTCTTTTTCGCTTATTGCAAAAGTCAACACAAGAGGACCGAATTTCCTGTTCAATATCCGTGGGGGTGAATCACTCGCCACTGGCGGAGTGGCCTATACTACCAGGGAAGATAACAGGGAAGATAAAGAGAAGCCAGAGACAGACTTCTTTTCCATAGGGGCGGGTATAACCGAGGGACCCTACCAATTAGGATTCAGTTTTGGAAGCGCTGTCTGGGGACCCGAAGAATGGCACAGGAGATTTGGAGAGACAGTGGATAGGTTATACGAGGTTTCCTTAAGCAGAGCCATCGGGAAATATTCTACTGTGGGTATAGAGTATATTGGTTATAGAGAAAATGATGGTAAATACATTGCTCCAGAATTGGGCGCCTTTGATGAGATAAGACTGTTTTATAGACTCCACTTTTCAAGTTTATTGCCCCTCGTTAGATAGGAATGATACCCTCTCCCCATGGGAGAGGGAGGGGTGAGGGGGAAAAGAGTGTCAAACGAAAGTTTGACTGGGGGTAAAGCTCTCGCTTTACACTCCAGAAGGTTGAGGGGACTTTTGGAGTCTCAAACGAAAGTTTGACTGAAAAAATGAAAAGAATTATCAATATTCTATTTCTATTGTTAACAATAATGGTGGCTATAGAAATTCCAGTAAATGGTGATAAAGGAAATAGGGAGACCAAATATAACGAAGTAAAAGTTGTGAAACTTCCCAATGGAGATTGGCAACTAATGGTAAATGGCCAACCTTATTTTATTAAAGGGGTTGCATATAGCCCTGATAAAGTTGGACAAGACCCAAATCAGGCTACTCTGGATGATTGGATGATAGCTGATTACAACAATAATGGACGAATTGATGGTCCTTATGATGCCTGGGTGGATAAGAACCAAAATAATACACAGGATAATGATGAAACTGCAGTTGGAGATTTTCAATTGTTTAAAGAAATGGGGGCTAATACAATTCGTCTTTACCATCACGCTTCAGATAATGAAACAGTAAAGAAATCATATATCTATAAAAATAGCTTTAATCTTTATGACCATCCACTAAATAAAAAATTGTTGAGGGATTTATACTCTACCTACGGAATCCGGGTAATTATGGGTGATTTTCTGGGAGCTTACACTATCGGGTCGGGTGCTAATTGGGAGGAAGGAACAGATTATCGAGATGAAACTCAACAAGAAAATATGATGAATAGTGTCCGGGATTTGGTATTAGAAAACAAAGACGAAGATTATGTTTTATTCTGGATGTTAGGAAATGAAAACAACCTCGCTCGTTTAACTCATACTAATGCTCGAAAATATCCTGAAGTATATGCTAAATTTGTGAACGAGGTAGCCAAAATGGTTCACCGTTTAGACCCCAACCATCCCGTAGCCGTCTGTAATGGAGATTTGGGAATGCTCGATTACTATGTAAAATTTGCTCCTGAGATAGATATTTTTGGGGCTAATTCATATCGCGGACCCAATGGCTTTGGAGACCTTTGGAAAACAATAAAAAATAAATACAATAGACCTGTATTAATAACCGAATATGGTGTCGGTTTGCCTATTCAGGGCGGAGAGCCTTCGGAAAGTAAACAAGCAGAATATCACCAAGGATGCTGGAACGATATAGTCCGCAATCAGGCGGGAGGAGAAGGGATTGGTAATGCTATCGGCGGTGTCATCTATACCTGGGTAGATGTATGGTGGCAGGCAGGTAATCCATTCAGCTTAGACCCTCCTGAGCGAAATGGCATATGCAGTCAAGGCGATGGGCTCCACAGTCCTTTCTTGAGAGAGCCCAGGGAGGCTTATTATGTATATGAAAAGTTGTGGAGAGAATGAAAAGTTAGGGAGAGGGAAAAATGGGAAATAAAATATTCAAATTAATAACTGTTCTATTTTTTCTGGTTCTAATCGGTTGCGACCAGAATCCATTCGACAAACTTTATGACCCCACAGGAGACGGAGCTCTGGGTGGAGGATGGGGAGATTGGAAAATCTACGATGACCAGCTGAATACCCGCGGGGGAGTAATGCTCTGTCCCAGTGATGAGCACCAGACTTTTGCTGAGGTAACTGGAAATCCCCGTAGTGGCACGAAATGCATAAAGTACTCCTGGGATGGAACAACGTTATGGAGTGAAAAAGATGGGAAGCTCGTCAACTGGACAGCAGCTATTTTGATTGTTGCCCCTACCTGGCGGGAGTACGGCCAAGAGAAAGACCTGACGCGAGGGAATTATACCAAGATTACCTTTTGGGTAAGAGGAAAGCTTTCTGGAAATGGAGAAATCAGATTTGAAGGCCCGGGAGACTATAAAAAGGGCAAGTGCGACTTTAAAAAGCTAGACCAGCTTCCAGGCGATTGGCGTGAGTATAAAATAGACTTTACCGGCAAGACTGACCTTTCACGGGCGAAGGAGTTTTTCAAAATTGTTTTTGTTGGAGGTGGTGGAACAGTATACGTGGATGACATAACCTATACTAAGTGAGTCTTTGCAGTTATATTTTTGGAGTAGCGAAACTTGTTTCGCGATTGAAGTAAACGCACCGCAAGCGGTGCTACTCCAAAAACCTGGAGTGTAAAGCGTCCCGACAAGTCGGGATACCAAATCTTAGAGAAAGGAGGAAGAGATGAGAAAGAATCTGACATTAGCGATTTTGCTGATAGGGGCACTGACACTTGTTTTGGGTTGCACCAGGTATTTAGTAGAAGAGCCTCTAAAGAGGGAGACAGAAGTGGCTATGGCTCCCACAGAAGAGGCACCGGAGCTGAAGCCTCTGACACCGACTGAAGAAGCCCCAGAACTGAAACCTCTGGCACCGACTGAAGAGGCTCCCGCAGAGATTGAGCCTTCAGAAACTAAGGAAGTGGTTTCCAAACCAGCCAGAAAAGCGGATTTCAAAAGAGTCTTCAATGTCTACACCGACAGAGTAGCACGCGATAACCATTATTGCCCTTCAGGCTGGATGGGAGACTACGGAGACTTGAGGATTATTGAGAACTGGGCTCAAAAACCCCATTCGGGAAAGACTTGCATAAGGATTGAATATTCAGCTAAGAGCTCACAGGGAGCTGGATGGGCAGGTATCTACTGGCAGAACCCACCCAATAACTGGGGAACAGTAAAAGGAGGCTACAACTTAACCGGGGCAAAGAAACTAACCTTCCGGGCGAGAGGAGAAAAGGGAGGGGAAATCGCAGAGTTTAAGATGGGCGGAATTACTGGAGAGTATGCAGATTCCGCTTCCGCAAGTGCAGGCGTGGTAGAACTGACCAAGAAGTGGAAAATGTATACAATAGATTTGGTAGATAAAGACCTCTCCTACATCAGTGGTGGATTCTGCTGGGTGACCAGTTATTATGATAATCCCAACGGCTGCGTTATCTGCCTGGACGATATAAAATACGAATAATCCAGAATGTAAAACGCCCCAACAAAAGTCCCCTCTCCCTCTCGGGGAGAGGGTTAGGGTGAGGGGTCAAACTCTCATTTGACACTCCAAACCAACTCTAGGAGTGTAAAGCGAAAGCTTTACGTGGTCAAACTTTCGTTTGACACTCCAAACAAACTTCAGGAGAGGAAGAAATGGAAAAGAAATTGATTTTCATTCTTTTATTCATCTTGCTGTTACCTTCCCAATCTATTTCTGCCGAGGAAGAGTTTTTCTATGTCTACTCAAGCAAGTATCCTAAGGAAAACCATTATTCCCCTTCCGGAATAATGGGAGATACAGGAGACATAGGATTGAGTGGAGGATATATCCCCACTCCCTCGGGTGGGAAAGCCTGTTTGAGAATAACCTACAAGCCCAAAGGCGCCAAGGAGTGGGCGGGCATCTACTGGCAGAATCCGCCCAATAACTGGGGAGAAGTTGAGGGTGGTTATAACCTTGAGGGAGCAGATAAATTGATTTTTTGGGCTAAAGGAGAAAAGGGCAGGGAAAGGATAACTCTGTTCAAGATTGGTGGCATAACAGGAAGGTATAACGATTCTGACAGCGCCTCCATAGGTCCTGTAAAGTTATCCAGAAAATGGAAGAAGTATACCATCAGTTTGAAAGGCAAAGATTTGCGTTATGTATCTGGTGGCTTCTGTTTTACAGTCAGGAAAGAGGACAATCGCAAAGGGTGCACTTTTTATCTCGATGAAATAAGATACGAGGGAAAAGAAATCAAGGAAGCAAGGAAGGCAGTTGATAGAATTCCCCCTGTGGTCTCTATGAATATTCCCGCAAACTCTTTTTCTCCCGATGGCGATGGAGTGAATGACTTAATATCATTCGAGATGAAGGCTAAAGACAACATCGCAATAAATAGCTGGAGGTTAGAAATATTGACGCTCGATGGTAAATCGGTGCGCACTTTTCAAGGCGATGGTACCCCTCCCTGGAGGTTAGCCTGGGATGGTATTGATGACTATTATCATAAGCTCTCACCTCCTGGAGAATATACTGCTGTTTTCAGCGTCTCTGACAGGACAGGGAACTGGGGTGTTACCAAGCCACAGAAGATTGAACTAAAGCTCATCCCCAAACTTAAAGAAGTCAAAGTCATTGAAGAAGAACGGGGATTGGTGGTTAGGCTTACCTCTAAGGTCCTTTTTGATTTTGACAGATTTGAATTGAAAAAGATAGCTCGCTCTTCGCTTGATGAAGTGGTGAAATTACTTAAAGCTTATCCGGAAAATAAAATAAAGGTTGAAGGCCATACTGATAGCGTTGGCATTGCAGACTATAATTTGAAGCTTTCCCAACTACGGGCAGCGAGCGTAGCCAAATACCTGATTCAGGAAGGGATTCCAACTTCAAGGATAGAGATTTCTGGCTACGGTGAAACGAAACCCATTGCTCCTAATGTTACCATTCAGGGAAGGCAACAGAACAGAAGAGTAGAAGTCGTCATTTTGAAATAATCCAAATGAAAAAGTGACAGGTACAATTTCCTGAAAAAATTTTACAATTTTTTTACAAAAATTTTACACATCTATAACATTAATAAGATATACTATTGGCAAAGGAATATTTCCGAAAAGGCAAACCCCGAGAGATTGGGGGGCGCAAAGCTCAGGGACCAAAGCATAGAGGAGGGAATTTGTAACCTCCTAAAAGTGATGGTTTCCATTGAGTCCGCCGGGCTGCCGATAACGCAAGTTATGTGACAGGGCGGCTTTTTTATTATGATGATGATAATTGGGAGTGTAAAGCGAAAGCTTTACCATGAATTATTAAGTGAAAGGAAGGTGATGTGGATGCAAAGTAAAACTGATAAAAAACAAAAAATTTTTACGAAACAGGAAGGAGGTGAAAAAAGATGAAGACAGGAACCTTGATTATTTTTGGCCTAGCAGTGGTACTGGCATTGTCCTTTGCAGGTATAGTGCTTGCTGGTGTTAACCAAATTGCTACGCAGCAGGTGAAAGCTAGTATTTCTTTCACTGATACGCCCACTACGGGAACCATGAGTGTAAAAATCAAGAACATAGACGGCGATGCAGAAGTCAGTGCACTGAGTTGGGGCGAAAACGAAGTAGTAGTTCTGGGAACTACCAAGTGGCTAGCTTCTGACCAGTATCTCGAGATTGATAAGGATTTCGATAGAACTGGTTGGGGAATCCAGATTTACACCGATAACTTGCTGTCTGGGACAACCGAGTATAATCCGGCTGGTCTGGTGCCTACTACGGGCGATCCGAGGGTGGGGACACTTTCTCTCGCCTGGAGAATGATGGGTGATACCACAAGCTACGCGAATCTCGGGATTCGGGAAGTAGAAGAGCCAGGTGATTCGACATGGCACCATCTCCAGAGTACCAATTTCCCGGAGAGTGTTGTCTATTATCCTTGGGTTTGGATGAAAGATCCAGGTTTAACGCGCAATATTCCTGAGAGGCACATTACCCAGTTTGATCCTGGAGAGGACTATGTGACCGTCTGGGACTGCAGAGGTGTTCACCATGCAGAAGGGCCGCTTGACTTTTACCCTTCCCCTGGACCTAACTACCTGTATATCGCTACGAGCTTTGAGACTGCTACAACGCCGGAAACCTACACGACTGATAAGTTGACTTTGGAACTATTCTGGCAGTAATCAGATAACTCTCTATTATGTATGGGATGGGAGCTCAGCTCCCACCCATAGGAGGGTTAAACTGGTCGGAGTGTAAAGCGCCCCGACAAGTCGGGGTACAAGTCAAACTTTCGTTTGACACTCCGGAAGTCTAAAAGATTTGGAGTGTAAAGCGAAAGCTTTACGTGGTCAAACTTTCGTTTGACACTCCAAAAGTAGGAGATAAATTGGTTACACAATGAAAACTATGAACAGAAAAAATCTTATCATCCTATTCTCTCTGTTTTTAACAGGGATATCCATATCCGCAGTTACCTCTGTCCGGGCAGAGGTATATGAAACATATAAAATCTATTCTGATGCTGGAATTCCTGAAGATTCTGTAGTCTGGACATGGGACGAGAGTGACTGGGAAGGGCCAGCGGCTGACTTTGATGGAGATTATCCCGATAGTACCGCTCCGGAAGGCTCTAAATCTTTCAGGGTTGATAATCCTGGAAAGTACGCTGGCTGGGGAGTCTTTTTCCCTTCAGGCACAGATTTATCCGAGTACTTTACTGATTCTAATGATATAGAAGTTATAAACAAGTGGCTTGTAAAATTCTGGGTAAAAACTCCTGTTAATCTAAAAGTGGAGTTAGAAGATATGAGTAAACCTTTCTCTGTTAAAAAGAGAAGATATTTAAATACAGATTGGAATGTTAAGAAATGGGATGGAACAAATACCTGGCAGGAAATCTGGATACCAATAAAATGGTTTGTAGAAAATCCAGATGGAAGTTTTGATGTTGATTTCTTGCGAAATTTGAAGTCACCCTTTATGATTACTGCTGAAGCTAAAGATGTTACATTCTACATCGATAATGTAAGGTGGGTCAAGCCGGTAGAGGTGCCAGGACCCAGTAAGGTGGAAGTGATTGGTCGACAGCTCCTGGTTAATGGTGACCCATTTGTCGTGAA
>JABUBO010000722.1_pt1 | contig 10917 bp, 11 predicted proteins | sample 7240361 | NCBI WGS metagenome assembly JABUBO01 (sample SAMN07256346, study PRJNA390944) | subsurface metagenome | isolation source: Methane hydrate marine sediment | place: Pacific Ocean: Eastern North Pacific, ODP site
TTAAAAGTCTTTTTTCCCACTGAGCTGTTCTTCTAATCTTATTAAGAATTGTCTCTTCAGTGTCTGCTTCAATAGATTCTATTATCTCCCCCGTATATTTATTTAAAACATCTAATTTCATATAAAAACCTCATTTCTTTTTATTTTTCTTTTAATTTTCTTTATTTTTTTCTAAATATTCTTTATACCATGTGACAGTTTCTCGCAAACCTTTATCAAAAGGAGTAATTTTATATCCTAATTTATCAATAGCTTTTTGTGATGAATATGCCCAATTATATGTTGCCATTCTTATTATTGCTCGGGTCATATAGGGTATTTTTTTAGTTATTTTTGCTTTAATTTCGCATAACCATCCATAAAACATAGCCATCCACATTGGAAATTGCCGTGGCTTTTTTACTTCGGCTATTTCTGCAATTAAATTAAGATAATCTTTAGTTGAGATAAATTCACCGCCAATAAAAAATTCTTCACCAATTAAATCATCTCTGTCAATAACATTTACCATTGGTTTAATAATATCCTTTACATAAGCCATACTAAATTGAGAAACTGATGTCTTAGGAATTCCTAGAAATTTTCCTAAAATAACATCTATTGTCAGTTTTCCATAAAAATTGAAATCACCAGGACCGTAAACAAATCCTGGATAAAAGATGATTGTTTTAAGTCCTTGTTCTTTATATTCTTTGATTTTTTTTGTACTATAATATTTTGATCTCTCATAATCTATAAAAAAATCAATATTGCGTTCATAAGTTTCGAAATTAGGAACTTCATTGCCAACAGGATAAGGTCCGATAGCAAAAAATGAACTAACGTAAATTAGTTTTTTTTTTTTTTCTAGTGCTACTTTCGCAATGTTTTCGGAGCCATTGATATTAATTTCTTCGTAAACAGATTTATTTTTAGCCCAAATTTGAGTGTTTGCAGCGAGGTGATAAATTATATCAATATTATCGACAGCTTGATATAAACTATCAATATCTCGAACATCCCCAATAATGTATTTAATATTTTTTAGATCATTAAATGGTTCAATATTACTAGTTTCTCTTATAAGAAGTTTTAAGTTATGTCCTAATTCATGTAAATGCTCAACTAAAGGAACACCAATGAATCCAGTGCCACCAGTTATTAAGACATTAGTCATTTTAGTTAATATCTAAAATTTCATTCAAGAAAATTAAGAGGGTTATTTTCAAATTATTAAATTCTCGTTATTATTTTATTAAAAAGATTTTCCGAAGTTTCATAATATTAAAGATTAAAATTTATTCTAATTTCTCTTGTAGTAATTATTATAAAAAGGGTATACTCGCAAAAATAAAAGCAATTAAGCCGAGAAAAGCCCCTAATTTTAAGAATAAGCTTATTTTTTTAAAATCAGCGGTCTGTAGATCACTTTTAAGAGACAATATTAACGCATTAATAACGATAATTATTCCAAAAATCATTGAAATAAAAAACAAAATGGGATTTATAATTGGTGTAAATATTGGTAAACTAAAAAAGATTATAGCCAAAATATCACAGACTACAGAGAATTTAGCGGTTTTTTCAATTCCAATCTGAATTGCTAAAGTCTTTATTCCATATTGTTTATCTCCTTCAATATCTTCACATCCTTTTATAATCTCGCGAGAAAGCAAAAGAAAAAAACAGGTTAAAAAGAAATAATAAATGTAAAGTGGAATTATTGAACTATTCAAAATTGCGCCATATATTAATCCTATTGAAAATGATAAACTAACAACTAAATTTCCTAGAAAACCTTGTTTCTTACCCCATTTAGCATACACCCATCCTAAAAAACCGAAAAACATTGCAAATACTATATTGAGTAAACCCAAATTAAAAATTATACTATGAATGATTGATAGTGCTACTCCAATGGTTAAAACTACTGAAAAAAGTATTTTTGCTTGGCTTAGAGTTATTGATCCTCTTGGAATAGGACGTTCTGGGCGATTAATTTTATCAATTTCGATATCATATATGTCATTAATAACCATCCCTGAGCCTGCAATAAAGAAATAGGTTAATATTCCTAATATTAAATTAATGAGTAATATTTCAATGGATATTCCTGTTCGGGTATTTAAAATACCTATTATAACTGTAAATGCTCCCATAATACAATTAATTGGTCTTATTATTTCTATAGCATCCTTGAATTTCATGACTAGCACTCTACACTTGTTTTAACTATTTTTTTTCATATTTTTTATCGTAAAGCTTACCACAAGTTTTAATCTCATCAATGATCTCTTTTAGTGAGGTTCCTTTATCATTTAGTGTATTATTCTCGAGAAATGTGCCCATAACAACGATATCTGCTCCATTTTCAATGTAACTTCTTGCATCCTCTTTATTATTAATTCCGCCACCAACAATTATGGGAATTTTTATATAATTAGATGTCATTTTGATAATTTTAGCCGGAATTCTTTCAGAACCAGAACCAGATTCTAAATAGATTAACTTAAATCCAAACATCTCCGCGGCAAATGCATAAGCTGTTGTTAATTCTGGTTTGTTTCTTGGTAATAATTTTGCATTTCCAATCCATCCTGCAGTTGAACCTGGTTCGATTATTAAATATGCCATAGATATGCTTTCTAAATTAGCCATTTTAATTGGAAAACATGCGAGTGCCTGTTGACCAATAATAAAATAAGGATCTGTTGAATTCAATAAAGACATAAATAAAATTGCATCTGCTTTAGGAGAAATATTACTAATTCCACCCGGAAATATAATAACGGGCACATCTACCTTATTCTTTATTGATTCAATTGTTTTATCAATAAACGCTTGGTCAAATGCAGTGGATCCTCCAACTAAAATTGCATCAGTTCCAGCGTCTTCAGCATATTTAGCAATTTTTGCTGCCCGAGAAGGACTTTGACGAATAGGGTCAGGATCTATAAGAGAGAAATGAAGAGCTCCATCTTCATTAATTTTATTAATGATATATCCGTAAGTCGTTTGCTTTTCAGATTCGTTTAGAATGATGTCCATTATCAATCATATTGTAAAACAATTAAAGATTTTAAAAGCTTTTAAAATCAATACGAATATTATTTTTGTGAAATATATTAAGAGGAGTGATATAATTAATATTTTAACAAATATAATTACTTTTAATTGATGTAAAAATGGAAAGTCTACCAAAATCATATGATGTAATAGTTGTTGGTGCAGGAACCGGTGGAAGTACTGCAGCCCGATTTGCAGCTCAATATGGGCTCGATGTATGTTTTATTGACAGCAAAAAAAGGGATCAAATAGGAGATAAGATCTGTGGGGATGGAATTGGAACTGAAATTTTTGAATTTCTGAACATCAATCCACCAAAAGGAGAAGAATTAGCATGCCACATAAAAGGCGCTAAATTGTATTCTCCAAATTTAAAAAAATGCATAATAATGCTTGACCCAAAGCAAGCAGGATATGTTGTCAATCGATTAGAATTCGGTCAACGATTATTAAATGAAGCAATTGATGCAGGAGTGAGGCAATTTTTAGATAGTACTATGGCGTTAGATTTATTATATAAAAATGGAACAGTAAATGGAATAAAAGTTAAATTAAGCAATGGAGAAAAAGCCGATCTGCATTCAAAAATAATAATTGATGCAAGTGGATTTTATTCTCCATTGAGAAGAAATATAAAAAGTTCGATAATTGAGAAGGAAATTTCTAAAAAGGACTCAATTTTATGTTATAGAGAAATTGTAGATTTTGGTCCTGAAAATCCAAGAGTTAATGATCCAGATTATATATCAATTATTCTTGATCAAGAAAAAGCACCTGGCGGGTATATCTGGTATTTCCCGAAAAATGAACACTCAGTCAATATAGGATTAGGTGTATTTATGGATTTTAAAGGTAAAGTTAAAGAATTATATCGAAAAAATGTATTTGAGAATTACGTGAAGACTTCTGAATATAAGATAATATCTTCAGGAGGAGGGGTTGCTCCTGTGAGAAGGCCAATTTGGTCTTGTGCAGACAATGGGATTATGTTTATTGGTGATGCTGCATGTCAAGTCAGTCCACTTCATGGAGGAGGGATTGACCCTTCAATGCGAGGTGGATATTTTTCAGCACTTAGTGCAAAAGATGCAATTGAAAGCGAAGACTATTCTATAAATGCTTTATGGAATTATAATTATAATGTAATGACTACTTTTGGTGCAGAATTTGCCGCTCTTGACCTGTTAAGAATTACTTTACAAAATCTTTCTAATGATGATTTAAATTTTGGTTTAGAACGTGATTTATTAACTGGGAAGGAAATATTAGAGATAGCCTCAACGGGAAAAGTTGAATTATCTCTGTTTGATTTAATCTCTAAGGCGATTAAAGGTATATCTCAACCTAAGCTGCTATTGGATTTGAATTATATGAGAATTAATATGAATAATATCTCAAGGCATTATAAAAAATTTCCAAAAACAATGGAAAAATTTGAAGATTGGAAAGAAAAAACACAACAAATTTATGGGAAAATAAGAAAACCTAACCACCATAATAGTTCCACATAAAGTTCAGGCGGTCGCCATCTTTTAATTCAGCATCAAGCCCTCCTTGAAACCTAAAGTGGATGCCATTGATTGTTAAAACTAAGTCTTCTACCATTTCTTCAATATTTTCTTTAAAAAGTACTTCTCTTAAAGGTTCTCCGTTTCTTTCAATCAAATTTAGAAGTAATTCTCTTAGAGTGATGGGTCTATCTAATTTGATCTCCATATTCCATCGTTGCATAATTTTAATAAATGGAGCTGAAAATATTAAAGTAACATTCAATATATTTCACATGTCTGAAATTCAAACTCTATGAAATCAATATTCACTTCTCTTTTAATATTTTTATTTTATAAAAAATAAATATTCAAGAATAAATTCTTCTGACTTATCTATTGAATAATTATTAAAAATTTAGAATTAAAAAAGGATTTCATATTATTTTTGCAATGCATTTAAAGCAATTTTTGTAGAAACTTCTGCTTGCTCAACATTAACCATGCCTATTGCCACAGAACAAATATTATGTTTAGAAATATATTCAAAAGCTTTTTGTGGTTCTATTTTTCCTGCCGCTAAAGTTTTCATTCCTAAAAAGGAGTAATTTTTATTTTGATTAATAAGTGCTTCTAGCTTTTTTTGATTATCCATGAACATCCCATTTGTGTTAAAGGGAATTAAAAATGCTTTAACATTTAATGAATTTTCAAAAGCATATGTTAGAGTGGAAATGGGGTTATGAGCAGCTATTCCTGGAATCACACCTCGGGAGGAGATCTCATCCAATAGATTAATTAATTTAATATTTTTATTATCAGCAACCATTCCGTGTACAAAAATTAGTTTTGCACCAACATCAATCAAATCTTCAATTAAGGGATCAGGCCCTGGAAATGTAGAACCGGTAATCACATAATCATTGTGTGTTTCCTTCATTATTTTAGCAGCTTCACAAATTTTTCCGGCAGGTATTGCTTCAATGCCACGACCTCCAGCTTTATAACATGCTTCTAAAATTTCAAGCATAGCATCTATATGATTTAAAAATTTTCTACGCCAAATCCTAGCATTAGTTCCGAATTGACCTGCACCTATAAATGGAGAAGTTCCCGTCATAACAAGTGGAATATTTTCTCCATCAATTTTACAAAAAATATAATCCCCTCCTAAACCCTTTTATTTTAATTATAAGAGAATAAGTAAAAATTAGTATAGAATTTAAACTCATTTTTTATTAAATTATTCAATGTCCTTCAAATACTGAATCTCGTTTTTCTTTTAATGCTTGCATTGATTCTTTAAGATCATAAGAAGTCATGGCTTTTCTCAATCCTCTATTTTCTAAATCCAAAGTTCTTTCTAATATATCTTTAAAATAAGAATGCATAGTTTTTTTCATCAATTTTATTGATAAACTTGGACCTTTCGGAGGTATCAATCTCAAAGCAATGTCTCTAGTGTATGGCATTAATTCATCCGGTGGAAGAACTTTATTAATACCTAAACCCATTTCATATGCTTGTTGAGCTGTTATTTTATCTCCAAAATAGATAATTTCTTTAGTCTTTTGAAATCCCAAATAAAAAGGCAAAATAAAATTCATTCCAAATTCAGGGATAGCAGCTCTTTTTACAAAGTAAAACCCTAGCCAAGCATCTTCCGACATATAAATCAAATCTGCCCCAACTAATGACATTGTTATGCCTGCTCCTACAGCTAAACCATTAATAGCTGCAATAACAGGCTTAGTAAAATTCCAAAATTTCATGCACAGTTTTTTTTGGGCAATATCCATTATATTAAGTTCCTTTTTAATTTCTAGAGGAATTTCATCAAGAAATTTTAAATTAAAATAACCACCTGAGGAGTAGGCATTTGCTTCTTTACATCCAGTCATTATTAAGACTTTTGCATTGCGATCTTTTTCCATATCATCCAATACAGTGTAAATTTCTAAAAAGGTTAAAAATGATAAAGCGTTCTTTCTTTCAGGTCTGTTGAAAGTAAGTGTACAAATTCCATTTTCTTCTTTTTCATAAATAATATCTCTAAAATCCTCAATCTTCAATCTAGAAACACCATGTTTTAATTACGATTTTTAATTATTAATTTAGTATCATATTTTTGATTTTTAAATATGATTATTCTATTAAATTTTCTTCGAACATTTTATAGTTTATCTCGACACCTAGATCTGGTTTTTCCAATGCTTTTACGATTCATTTTTAAACCTTAAATGGTTCTTCAAGTATTTGATATTCTTCTGGAATATCAAATTTTAACTCAAAATTATTTAATTACTTGATTCTAGCATTATTAATAATTTGGAAAATTTTTCCCGTAATAATTTACATTTTTAAGTAAGATATTCTAATAGTTTTTTGTAATAACTAGATTTTTTTTCTAATTCGGAAACTTTCAAATCAGACAATAACGCTTCTTCTATAAGTTTTGAAATATTATTAATTTCAATTATAATTCTCTTTTCTTCTTTATTTAGAGGTTTATTTCGAAACAAGTTAGAACTCAAATTCAAGAAATTTTTAAATTGATCTAATGATACTAATCTTATATTATCTTTAAATATGATATCAGAAAGCGAATTAAAACCCTTATGAATTTCTTTAAGTGTTTTTATATCTTTTTTATTATTAATTCTCACTAAAACTATTAATAATAACCTATCATATAACTGATAATTTTTATAGAATTTATTTTTAATATTCTTGAATTCGGTCGAAATTGTAAAATCTATGCAAACATGTTCTATAGATTTAGGAAAAGAAACTACAAACTGATTTCTCTCGATATTATTAATAAAACTTCGATCTCGCTTTATATTAACATCAACAATATATCCATTGTTAGGATCAACATTATGTTCAAAATTAGCTAAACAATTATAATTATCAAGATGTTTCAATGTTAAATACTCAAAAATAGGATGGATATAATTTCCAACAGCACCATATCTATTAGCACAAACAGAACACCAGTAATCGTACTGAATGTTATGGTAATTTGTATTCCAATCTGGGTGATTTGGATCTCCACAATTGATGGTTAAGGGAAAATAAGCAGGTTGAATTCCAGTAGTGTTCTTTAAATCTTCAAATTCTTTGGCATTTTTTGGATGTATCAAGATTCCCTCTCGACCACATCTTCTTAAACCGGTTAATTTTACTTCCCTTTCAATATTATTAAAAGAAAGAGAATATCCAGAACAGTATTTACATGGATTTCCATTTAGAATACTATCAAATCTCATTTCATATTTAGGATGTGTAGGATTTCTACAATGAATTAATATATTCATTTTAAGAACCGAAGATACTTGACTTAAAAGTAAATAAAAATCATTCTCTTTTTTAGGATATATCAATATAAACCCAGCATTTACAACTTCTTTTTTTAAATCATCAAAAGTATAATTATCATGCAAAGAACGAGGTAGCCAATGATTTATTTCGATATTATAAAGTTTTTCTAATAATGGCAAATAGTTATTTATATATCGTCGTATAGTTCTATCAGATTTTCCTGTAAATACCATTAATTCATTAGAAAGACAAGTATAATTAGAACATTTCAAAAGAGCAAAACTAATAACTTTTAAACAAATCAAATAGTTGTTATTTATAATAAAACTTTCAAGGATTTTAGAGATTTTTAATAAAGAAATATACTCAGTTTCCATTAATAAATAATTTAGTATTTCATTATTATCAATATTCTCTTTTTTCTTATCATTAATATAATCCACAAGACTTTGACAAAATTTTTCCATAAAATATGTTCTAAATTCAATATCGGTATAAGGTAATAAGCCTGCTCTTTTTATAACATTGGAATATGTAAAATTTTCATTTCTTTCAATGGAATATATGAATTGTTGGTACCCATTTTCTATTAATTGTTTTTTAGTTGGAAATTGATTATGAGCTAATAAAAGATTTTCTTTAAGACCTGAGTTAAGAACCTTGTTTAAAAAATTCGCATTTTCAATGAGAGTCTCAAAAATTTGAGAACGATTGCGAATATATTTAGGAATATCTAAATTAAGATAATCAATAATACTATCAATCGTCCCAACATTTAATCCACTCAATAATGATATTTGCTGCCTAACAAACGGGGGATTTCGAGTCAAGAAAAATAAAGCTATAATAAATTTTTTAACTAAATCTATTTGATTATCGGTAAGGTCACTTAATAAATAAGTATTTTTCATGAGATATGCGTAAATTTTAATCTTAATTGAAGAATACAAATTATCATTGATCCCTATCTTCTTAGCTAATGATGAAATTTCATTTTCATTCTTGAAATAGAAACGATGGATTTCGGTTAAAATATCTTTTCTACGAGATGACCATTTATTACGAGATATTAAAACATCTTTCATCTCTAAATTAAAATATTCTCTAGTATTAAAAATAAGGGACTCTGCCAAATTATCAATTTTATTTTTATATGATAAGCTGTCATAAAAGCATCTTAATTTAGATTATTTTTTTATTTCATTAATAAAACAGGATAAATCTTTTTTCTTAGTGATTAATATTATATATATCTTTATTTTTACAAATGTTAGTAGAAAATCAAAATACCTTCTAGTAGTATAAACTATTTTAAACAATATAATTTAAATAAGGAATAAAAAAAAATTTAAGAAATAATATTTTCTTCGAACATTTGCTTATTAATTTCAACTCCTAAGCCGGGTTTATCTAATGCTTTTACTTTTCCTTTCTCACACTTTATGGGGTCCTCAAGTATTTGATACTCATCTGGAATAAATGGGAACTCACACCAGTCACAACGCGTTGCCATAATAAAATGGAGGTTTGCTGCTAATATTTAGCCCGAGTTATGAAATAGCACATAAACCCGTGTGGCCGAACCCAAAAATATGGGGTATGCAACGTACTCCTTTTACTTCTGCCATCGCATCAATCTTTTTTAGTTGTAAATAACCTCCACTACGAGTTACATCAGGTTGAACTATATCATAGCATTCTTTTGAGAGGATGTCCTCAAATCTGAAAATCCCCATATCGTTTTCACCCCCTGCAATCTCTACGGGAGATTTACTACGTAAAAGAGCAAGACCATTCAAGTTATCAGAAGGTAAAGGCTCTTCCAACCAAGCTATATTGTATTTATCACAAATATAAGCAACTTTCAAAGCATCACTGACTGTTGTATACCCAGAATTCACATCAACCATAATGTCTATCTCAAGAAAAGCTTCCCTAACATCTTTAATGATTGCTTCATCATTTTTTATACTTTTACCTATTCGCAACTTTACAGCTTTAAAACCATTTAAATCAATAGCAGATTGCACAGCTCCAACAGCAGCTTTAGGTTTATAACTTCTAGGCATAGAAGCATAAGCTCTCACTTCTCTCTTCATACCTCCCAATAATTTATAAATAGGTTGCTTTGTTGCTTTTCCAATAATATCCCATAATGCCACTTGAATGACGCTAGTTGCTTGAGGAATACCAAACATTATTCTATTGCTTGAATGATAAATTGTGTTGTAAATTTCCTCAGTCATGAAAGGATCTTTTTTTAATAGTAATCGCTTAAGCGCTTCATCAATAAATTTTTTATGAGCTTCATTACTTAAGTTCCAATGCGATAACCCCCATCCTTCAATATCCTCATCGGTTTTAATATTTACATATAAACCAGTAGCTTTTAGGGATGGCATTGCACCAATTTTAATCTTAAAATCTAATTGTAATACATGTGTTTGAACATCTGTAATTATCATAATTAATTATATAGAAAAGAGATATTAAATTATTTCAGTTTTTAGAGTATGGATTTCAACACCAAACAATCTCCTTTTCTATAAAAGGTTTCATATAAGGGCTTAAACTATTTGAAGTGATGAGATCAACTTCTTTACCAAATAAATCCTTAAGATAAAACAATAGATCCATGAAATTATCAAAAGTTGGATTATGAAACTCTACCAGAATATCAATATCGCTCGTTTCTTTCTGTTTATCTCTCACATAAGACCCAAATATTCCTATCCTTTTCACACTATACCTTTGTTCAATTTCTTTTTTATGATTTTGCAAGATTTGAATAATATTTTCAACCATATTAAAATCCACAGCCTTTGTTATAAAGTTTGCAAAAATAATAAATTCCGTAAAGTTTTGTATCATTTGATAATATTTTTGAATTTTTTATAATTTTCCTTTTTATAGAAAATCTGTTGTCTTGTTATATTTAAATCCATATTTTGTTTATTTATTATAAGAAAGAATTGGTTTTGCTTCGGATTCCGAGGGTATCCCTCAATTATGGAAAAGAACTCTCATATCGGGAGATGAAAAGTATTCCCAAATACTCCTG
>JABUBO010000723.1_pt1 | contig 10915 bp, 10 predicted proteins | sample 7240361 | NCBI WGS metagenome assembly JABUBO01 (sample SAMN07256346, study PRJNA390944) | subsurface metagenome | isolation source: Methane hydrate marine sediment | place: Pacific Ocean: Eastern North Pacific, ODP site
TTGATGTAGCTGAAGATTAATTCTATATGTAACCGTTTTTATCTTTACATTGTTGGACTTACCGAACAAGGGAAGTTTTTCCATATCGCGAACAGTCAGTCCCTGGGGTAATTCTTTCTGTAGATTACCTGTGGAACTGGAAATGTCTATTTTCTTATCCAGATATAGTTCTATATATTCAGCCTCACTGGCGAATCCTAAAGGAAGAGCAGGTGAAAAAGAACATTTAATCCGCGGATTAAATCCCTGAGTGTAACTCACAGGTAAGTTGGCTCTTTTGAGGGCGCGAAAGAACGTATGCATTAAGTCCAGATGCCCTATATAACGAATGGGCCCATTTTTGCTATATTCTATTCTAACTCTTTGAACACTGTTCATTATGCCATCCTAGAATTAAGTATTGTGTCCCCAGAATTCGAGATGGCTCCAGGGTAATATTTCCTCAGAGTCTCTCTTTCGATAGACATAGAAGTCGGGGTCAATAGAACACTTGGAGAAAGCTTCCTGCCAGATATCGAAACGAAAATGTTCTTTCCACTGGTCAAATTTACAACCCATTTCACAGGCCTTTTCCAGAACCATTCCCAGTCTCCTATCTCCCCTGCTGAACACAGCTTCTAAAAAAGAAGATTCCACAATATGACCCTTAACCTGGGCGGGAAGTCGGCGAGAAAGATAATCCTTTTTCCTTCTCAATTCTGTAAGCTTTTCCATAGGGAGCAATTGGAAAGAAGTATGTGGTTTGGGAACAAAGGGAGCAATGGTTATGTTAAAGTTTAAGTTTTTGTGTCTCTTCTTTAGTTCTTTTACCAGTTCTATTATCGCTTCAATATCCTCTTCTTCTTCAGTAGGTAGACCAATCATAAAGTATAATTTCACCAGCCTCCAACCAGCATTATAGGCTTGGGAAATGGTAGAAGCGAACTCTTCATCACTAATTTTCTTACCAATTAATTTGCGCAATCTTTCACTTCCTGCTTCCGGGGCAAAAGTTAACCCTGTCTTTCTAATCTTTTGAATCTGGATTGCCAGAGCGAGGGAAAACTTATCCGGTCTTAGAGAAGGTAAAGAGACGGAAGTGTGATTCTTTCCAAAGCAAGCTAAGAATTCACCAATAAGTTCCTCAATTCCAGGATAATCGGTAGAGGAAAGGGAGGTTAGAGACATCTCATCATAACCAGTCGATTTTAAAGAGACTTCAGCAATTTCCAGCAACCTCTTTTTGGACCTTACCCGGCAAGGTCCATATACTGCTTGGCTTTGACAGAAACGGCAACTATGGGGACAACCTCGCTGTATCTCTAAGTTCAACCGATTCTGTGATATATCGATTAATGGTACCAGTGGCGCCAGAGGATAGTGAGAGGTCTCCAGGTCTACTACTCTCTTATCTATCCTTTCGGGGATTCCGTCTCCTTTCCTCTCCATCCGTTGGATAGTGCCATCTTCTTTATAATTTACTTCATATAACGATGGCACATAGACTCCGGGAATCTTTGCCAGTGCTTTAAGAAGTCCGCTTCCCCTATTTCCAGACGCTCCGATGAAATCGGAGCTACTCCACTTCTTATAAGTTTCTATAATTTCTTCTATTACTTCCTCCCCGTCTCCCAGGACAAAAGCATCAATAAAATCGGCTAAAGGTTCGGGATTAGAAACAGAAGGACCACCCGCTATTATTAAGGGAAATTTCCCGTCTCGGTTCCGGGAACGAAGGGGAATGTTTGCTAAATTTAAGATGTTCAAAACATTGGTATAGGATAATTCGTGCTGTAGAGTAAAACCAATAATATCGAAATCCTTAAGAGGCTTCTTTGACTCCAGGGAAAAAAGAGGAATTTCTCTATCCTTCAATATCTCTTCCACATCTAATCCCGGGGCATAGACCCTTTCAGCAAGTGAGTCTTGCCTCTGGTTAATAATAGAATAGAGAATTTGCAATCCCAGGTTAGACATACCCAGTTCATAGATATCAGGGTAACATAAAACAACTTTTACCTGGGCGCTTTCCCAATCTTTATGGACCACATTCCACTCATTACCCAGATACCTGCCCGGTTTAGAAACAAACGGTAAAATGTCCTCCAGCACAGTCTTTTCCAAATTCTAACTCCAGAAGTGAACTCATCAGAAGGCTTGCCCCGGTTAGAAATTGGAAATTTCTAACGGGGTTTGGAACGAGCTTAATACAGTTGGATACGATTAACCTAAAGGTCAATTAGTATCTTTATTCAGAATCCCCGGTAAGGATGTTAAGAAGTTCTTTGGCACAATAGATTCGGCTGCGCTTGCGCCCCGAGACCTCTTGAAGGATTCCGAATTTAACAAGACGATCAACCGACGCCTTAGCTGTGGGCCAGGTTATTTTCAAGTAATTACTTATTCCCGGCAAACTAACAAATGGATTCAGAAATAGCATATCCGTCAACTGGAAAACCGGCGTAGAGACTGATTCTTTCTGAAGTCGCTGGCGATATCTCTTTTGCAGGTCTAAAATCTTATGGCCAGTTTCTTCAGCAATCTTTGATTGTGTCGCAACTCCACGGACAAAATATATCAGCCATGCATCCCAATTACCTTCCTGACTAACTCCCAGAAGCAGGTCATAGTATTCGTTTCTTTGCCTTTCAAAGAAATCACTAAGGTAAAGAATTGGATACTCAAGATAACCTCTTTCGCAAAGATAAAAGGTAATCAAAAGTCGTCCCACTCTCCCGTTGCCGTCAAGGAATGGATGGATAGCTTCAAACTGATAGTGCATTAGAGCACATTTAATAAGGGGTGCAAGAGAATCATCGGCATGAAGAAACTTTTCCCACTGACTGAGCGCCTCTTTCATTTCTTCAACAGGCGGTGGTACATACGTTGCATTATTAAGAGAACTCCCTGGAGACCCCACCCAGTTCTGACTATTTCTGAATTCACCTGGTTGCATTTTTTCCCCTCTGACACCTTCCATAAGTTTTAGATGAATCTCCCGAACTAATCGCAAACTTAAGGAAAGCTCTTTGAGTCTGGAAAACCCATAATTCATTGCCCGTACATAGTTCAGAACTTCCAAAACATCGACATTTTTCGGCTTCTCCTTTGAGGCTTCGTAGTAGAAAACATCTGAAAGAGATGCTTGGGTACCTTCAATTTTTGAGCTTTGAACTGCTTCTTTTCTAATGTAAGGGGTAACCAACAAATTAGGATTGGGGATAAGTTTACTCAGTGACCGAAGTGCTCCAATACCCCGGTCCGCCTCAGACAAAATCTCGACAAACTCCGCTGGAAACTTATCCAGACCTTTTGGAGGTAAAGGATTGGGCACAAATGCCCAATAGTTTGCTGCAGTTTTAATAAGTTGTCCTGTGGGACTATTCTTGAACTTTTCTATATTCATTTGTTAACATTTTAATATATTATCAAAGAAATGTCAAGTATATTTTGATATCCCCAGAAATTATATAAAATGTCTTTGATAAGACCGCCATTATCAAAATAAACTGCTATCTATTTTGATAATATCCGCTTCCCCCCTCACCTTAATCCCCCATAGGAGTGTCCCGACAAGTCGGGACAAAGGTACCCCGACTTGTCGGGGCGCTTTACACTCCATTATATGTTTACCAATACGTAAGGCGGCGACTGTAGATATTCAAAAGAATCCCTGCCCCAGCCATATAAATAATCAGGGCAGAGCCTCCATAGCTGACAAAAGGTAAAGGAAGCCCGGTAATCGGCATAATTCCCATAGTCATTCCCAAATTAACAATAATCTGGAAAAGGAACATAACCACAATGCCCCCTGCTAACAGGCTCCCAAAACGGTTCCTTGCCAGGGAAGCAATTCTTATTGCCCGCAAGAGCAAAATGGAGAAGAGTAAAATCAACAAGCCAGCGCCAAGAAATCCCATTTCCTCCGAAAAGAGGGAGAAGATGAAATCTGTATGTTGCACTGGAAGAAAACCCAGTTTCCCTTGAGTTCCTGTTAACAGCCCCTTCCCCAGGAAGCCACCTGAACCAATGGAGATTTGGGATTGAATTATATGGTATCCCGCACCTAATGGGTCGATGGACGGTTTAATGAAGCAGACCAATCTCATCTTCTGATACTCTTTTAGAAAGAGGCCTAAAGGATAGGAGAGCATAATTCCACCGGAGACGACTAAGGAAGTGAACAGAAAATGGTTAACCCCTACACGAAATTTAAGCCTGGATAAGATATAACAGACGAGCCCAATAACTGCAATAACGACTATTATAAAGCCAAGAGTGGACCAAAGGTTACTGAAAATTCTGGAAAAAAAAGTCTTATTTTGAGAGTCGAGAGCCAAAAGTAAAGGAATCCCTAAAGCTAAAATTCCCATAGAGATAAAGGATACGAGATAGATTACCCTCGCTCCTGCAAGATATAACATTGCCAAAAATATTACCAGAAAGACCAGAGCCGAGCCCGGGTCGGGTTGCAATACAATAAGTGCCACAGGGACAAGGGTTAACAAGAAAGGAACTATCAGTCCGGAAATTCTCTTCACCGCCTCGGGATAATTGGTTAGGTGTTGAGCGAGTATAATAATCAGACCGAGCTTGGCGAACTCAGCAGTCTGAAACGTGAGATTCCCAATAGGAAGCCAGCTGCGGGCGCCATGTGCACTCTTACCGAATAATAGAGTGAGAACTAATAGAAGAAGTGAAAATAGGTATATCCATTTCCCATACTGATTGAATAACTGGTAATTTATACCCATTACAACTATTATCACTGCCATCCCCAGGAGAGCATAAAAACCTTGTCTTGCATAGAAAGGAGTTTTCGCCGGGCTTCCATACATTGCACTATAAATCATTAAACAGCCAATGGCAATAAGGAGAACCATGGCGAAAAATAGATAGTAATCGAATCTTATAGAAATGTCTTTAAGGCGCATATTCTAAACGCTCCGATAAACGCTCCGATAAACGCTCCGATAAACGCTCCGATAAATCCCGCCCCTGCAAAAATCGAATCTCAGGGGCTGGATAAATCGGAGCTACTCCTTTAATCCTTATAGACGAAAATTTCTGGTTCTTTCTCTCCCTTAAGAGTAAATACTCCATTCAATATCCTTCTGGCTAAAGGTGCAGCCGCACTAGCTCCATGCCCCCCGTGTTCCACCAGGACCGCTAAAGCAATTATGGGAGCCTCTTCTGGCGCATAGCAGATAAACCAGGCGTGGTCTTCCCCATGGGGATTCTCCGCAGTTCCCGTCTTGCCCAGTACACTCAATCTTTTAAACTTTACTACCTGAGAAGTGCCGGAGAGAACAGCCTCTCTGAGTCCCCTTCTTATGATGGAGAGTGTCCCCGAAGAAATTTTCACCTCTCCCATCACTTTGGGCTGGAAAGTCTTAATTACATTCTCCTGCCCGTCAATTATTTTTTTAACAATAAAAGGTTTATAAATTACACCTCCATTAGCTACCAGACTGATTAAACTTACCATCTGTAGAGGACTAACTTCCAGATAACCCTGCCCAATGCTCATGTTAGCTGTATCACCAGGATACCACTGTTCACCAAAATTTATCTTTTTCCAGGTGGAATCCGGCACGAGACCCCTTGCCTCTGAGGGCAGGGAAATGCCAATTTTTTCCGCCAATCCCAGCATGCGAGCATATTTTGCTATCTTGTCCCCACCCACTTTTAAACCGAGCTGATAGAAAAATACATCACAAGATTTAGCAATCGCCTGAACAATATCCAAACGACCATGCCCTTTCTCTTTCCAACACTTAAACTTTCTATCTCCGATTTGTAAGCTGCCTCGGCAGACCAAAGTATCATCTAAAGTAATGACTTTCTCCTCCAGAGCAGCTATGGCGGTAACAATTTTAAATAGAGAGCCAGGAGCATACTGACTTTGAATTGCCCTATGGAACATGGGAAGTCCTGGGTCGGTAAATAACTCCTGGGTGCGAGATGGGCTGAGACGTTCGGTAAATAGATTGGGGTCGAAATCGGGTTTACTTACCAGGGCCAAAACTTCACCATTGGCAGGGTTAATTACACAGATTGCACCTGCTTTACCCTTCAGGGCATCCTCACAGAGCTTCTGGATTCTCTCATCAAGGGTCAGAATTAGACTATCGCCTTCCTCAGGCAAGACGCTACTAATTATTCTAAGCTGGCGACCCCTGGCGTCCATCTCTACCTGTCGACCACCACTCCTCCCTCGCAAAGAACTATCATAAATCTTCTCTACGCCAGATTTTCCGATAATATCCCCCAACCTGTATCCAGCCCTAGATAGAGCTCGTAGCTCCTTTGGTCCGATCTCTCCCAGATGACCCAAAAGATGGCTGGCAAAATTTCTGTGTAGATAATGGCGTTTAGGTTGGACTTCAATATTTACACCAGGAAGGTTAACTTTCTCCTCTGCCAGGCAGAAGACCTTGGGGCGGGGAACGTTCTCAGCCAGAAGGATACTTAGTGGCTGGCGAATCGAAGAGCGCACTTTTGCTAACATCAAATGGTAGTCGAGATTTAAAATCCTGCCTAATTTCTTGAGTATCTCTTCTGTTTCCTCCCGGGTCAAATTGGTGGGCGAGAAGAGAACTGAAAAGGACCCTATATTCCGAACGATAACTTTCCCATTCCGGTCGTAGATAATACCCCGGGGAGCAGGGTCGAAAAAAAGCTGGATACGGTTGGCTTCGGAAAGTTTGTAAAGTTTTCCCCTCTCGACTATTTGAAGGCTGAACAGTCTTATGAAAAGAATGGCAAGAGTGGCGATTACGAAATATCTAAACCACACCAGAGATCTCTGAAGTCTCGCCTCAAATTGCCGATCGATTTCGCTCTGGTGCATAAACCCCTCCCCCCCACAACTTTTCCCATTGTTCCATTATCCAGAACAATAAAGGAGCCAGGAGACTATTATAAACGGGATAAAAAATAACTACAAAGAACGGCACCTGAGGTGGGGGTTGACCAAAGAAAATTTTTATCCAATACATACTCCAATACTGAAAAAGGCAGGTAAAAAATACCACAAATATCTGGCTCATGGGATTTCCTCTAACCAGTCTTTTTTGGAATGTTCCCACAGAAAAGCCAATCAGGGTCTTAATTAAACAGTTAGCCCCAAAGAGCCCAAAAGCAAAGAGGTCCTGAAGCAACCCCCAAAAAAACCCGATGGGAATCCCCAATGTAGGACCATGCTTCAGCGAAAAGTAGACCACTCCTATTAGTATCAGGTCGGGAGTTACATTTCTTATGGCTAAGTGACGGAGAAGGACAATCTGAATTGTTACAAATAGAAGGAGGGATACTAAGAAGAAGATATATCTTTTCATTCTACCAACCCTAAATGTCTTTGCGAGGAGCCCCGCACAACAAATGTGCGGGGCGACGAAGTCGTTGCGAGGGCGAAGCCCGTGGCAATCTAGTGCATAAATCTACGAGATTGCTTCGTCGCTTCCGCTCCTCGCAATGACACTTCATGTCAGATTGCTTCACTTCGTTCGCAATGACAGATTAAAAACAAAACTTTTTTAGAGACCTCTTTTTATTATCTGGACGTCCTCTAACTGATTTATATTTACCCGGGGAACCACCCAAGCCCGCTTCTCTAATCCTCCCACCCCCCTTAGAACTTCCTCCACCGAGCCAATAACCAGTCCCGCGGGAAATATTCTTCCCATCCCGGAAGTTATAATTAGGTCGCCAATTTCTAAATCCGCAGTGGGAGATAGATATTTAAGCAAAAGGGACCTCTCTCCTGTCCCGGCAATCACTCCTTTCTCTCGGCTTCTTTGAACCATGGCTGCCAACTCACTATTGGAATCAGTTATCAATAGAACCTTACTCATATCAGGGCCAGACTCACTAATCCTGCCCACTACCGCCATTCCACTCAAACGCTCCGATTTCATCGGAGCTACTCCCTCCTGCCAGGCAACTACAGGTGTATCTTTTTCAAATCCCTGATTTATTCCTTTATCAATGAGTAAAGCAGAAGAGAACAGGGAAGGAGTCCATCCTACCACTCTGGCTGAAACCAGTTCATAAGGAGTTTCCTCCTGGTAATTGAGGATTCTCTTTAACCTCTTGCTCTCAGAAATGGTTTCCTGAAGCTTCTCCTTTTCCTGGAGAAGAGAAGTTATTCTCTCCTGGAGGATTTTATTTTCTTCACGAGCAGAAACGAGCTGAGATATGCTCCTCCCAATTCGACCAGTTTCACTCAATAGCTTACTTACTATCCTGGGATTGGGAGCCAATAAATATAAGAAAAGAGCCCTGCCTACTTTAACTATCCGACCCGTGCGAAAAATGAGAAGTAAAAGGGAAATGGAAAGATAAATTATTAATAGCCTGAGCAATTTATGCTTCTCTTTGAGTAGCACCTAAATCACCAAGTAAGACAAATACTATATTTTTTATTTCCTCTGTTTTATTTTTTCCAGTTCTTCCAGATAGGTGCCAGCTCCCAGGACTACGCAGGTTAGTGGGTCAGGGGCGAGATTGACCGGAAGTTCAGTCTCTTTGCTTAATAGTTCAGGGAGCCCGGAGAGCAAAGCTCCCCCTCCTACCAGAATAATCCCCCGGTCAACAAGGTCAGCAGACAACTCGGCAGGAGTATCTTCTAATGTATCCTTGATCAGGTTTACAATGATATTGATTGGGCTTTTTATTGCCTCGTGCATCTCTCCAGAAGAAACCTTGACAGTTTTGGGCAAGCCTGTAGCAAGATCGCGCCCTTTAACTTCAATTGTCTTCTCTTCTTTCTCCGGCAAAGCAGAACCAATCCTGATCTTTGTTTCTTCGGCTGTTCTTTCTCCGATTAATAAATTTCTTTCCTTTTTAAAATAGCTTATAATCGCTTCATCCACTTCATCACCAGCTACTCGAACTGACCTGGAAAGCACCATGCCCCCTAAAGAAATAACCGCCACTTCTGTCGTGCCCCCTCCAATATCCACTACCATATTCCCCGCTGGGTCTTGAACGGGAACTTCAGCACCGATAGCTGCAGCCATTGGTTCATCGATCAAGTGTATTTCTCGTGCTCCCGCCTGTTCAGAAGCATCCCTAACCGCACGCCTTTCCACTTCAGTAATACAGGAGGGAACTCCAATCACTATCCGTGGATGGAGTAAGCTCCGTTGGTTATGCACCTTCTTTATGAAATGTCGAATCATTTTCTCTGTTACTTCAAAGTCGGCAATAACTCCATCCCTCATCGGACGAAAAGCAGTTATATTGGCAGGCGTTTTCCCTATCATCTTCTTGGCTTCGGTGCCCACCGCTAAAATATCTCCTGTATCTTTATTGATTGCTACTACTGAAGGTTCCCAGAGGACAATACCTTGCCCTTTCACATATACAAGGGTAGTAGATGTTCCCAGGTCTATCCCCATATCATTGGAAAATAATCCTAAAAGGAAATTAAACATCTTTTCCTCCTTTCAATTCGGGGGACACAATACTTAATTACTCTTCTGGAGTTCCCTTTCTCCTCTTCAATACCTTTCTGATTGTTTCCTCAATTTCGCTAAGGAATGTCACATCAGTTAATGGTCGAAATAGTTAAGTATTGTGTCCTCAGGATCTGCTACAATGACTACTTTTTCGGATATCCCACCGATTGTGCGAGGATTACCTTCTGATCCGGTCGCAGTTTCATCACCTTCGCCAGAGCTGGCCTGTCAATCAGCCCACGCACAACAGTCGCCAAGCCTTCGGAAGCACAGTATAGGTAAACATTCTGGCTAATGAAGCCCGTGTTGGCAGCTGAATAGAAATCCTTCCCGTCCGATATCAACCTCATCCGCGAGAGATCCACCACGTAGATGAGGTTCACAGGAGCCTCCTGCACGAAAGACTGTGTACCCGTCATAGCCCGGATATCTTCTGTCAAAACCGGCTTCAACATATGTGCCTTCGCATCAAAAAGGTAAAGACCATCGGCTGTAGCGACATAGATATCGATTTCCTGCATATTCATTGCAGATGGTGCAGTACGCTTTCCTGAATTCGGACGATTTACTCCGAAAGCCGCCCAAAGCATATTTGAAAGTACCTGCATGGGCAACTTCTCGGTACTGAATGCACGCATAGACCTTCTATCTTTCAACACCTGCATCAGGGGTCTACCGCCGTCCATTTCCGGCTTCAAAAGCTGGATCGGCTTGATTTCCTGCGCATAAATTGTAGTGGGGCTAATGTGCATCATGGTCAATATAATACTGGCGACTAAAAACAATTTCGTGTTCATAATAATCCTCTTTTTAGTCCGACTTCTCCAGAGGACCGCAAAGCTTAACCAAATCTACTCTCGCTCTATCCCCTTGTCGATAGCCCAATTTAATAATTTTCGTATAGCCCCCTTCTCTCTCTTTAAATCTCGGTACCAAAGTCTCAAATATTTTATTGATTACCTCTTTATCTTTAATCTCCTTGTTTACTTCTCGAAAACTATTCAACCCACCTTTTTTTGCCCTGGTAATCACCTTCTCAGCGAACCTTCTCAGTTCTTTGGCTTTTGCTTCTGTGGTTATAATCTGTTCATGCCTGAATAGTGCTGTGGCAAGACTAATCAACAGTGCTTTACGTCCGCTTGTAGTGCGACCCAATTTTCTTCCGGCTCTTCCTTCACGCATATATGGATTCCTCTATTTCTTCTCTTTCTCTTTAGACTTTTCAGGGATAGCCATTCCCAGGGATAGCTCCACCCCTTTCTGTTTGCCCAATTCGGTAATCTTTTTCTTTATTTCATTTAAGGACTTCTTCCCGAAGTTTCGGAAACCCAGTAATTTATCCTCAGTCTGTTTTACCAGATCTTCGATAATCTTGATTTTGGCGCGATTTAAGCAATTTATAGAACGGACAGTTAGCTCTATGATATTCACCGGAAGAGCTAAAACGCTCTCCAAGACTTCCTCGGTCTTAT
>JABUBO010000724.1_pt1 | contig 10891 bp, 10 predicted proteins | sample 7240361 | NCBI WGS metagenome assembly JABUBO01 (sample SAMN07256346, study PRJNA390944) | subsurface metagenome | isolation source: Methane hydrate marine sediment | place: Pacific Ocean: Eastern North Pacific, ODP site
AACCGGGAGAATGTCTAATTATTTCAAGAGATAAGAATAGCATATTAATAGCCTGTAATAAAGATGGTGAAGTTAAACTCGAGAGAGTCTCGTATCCTAAATCTGTGGAGTAATTTAGATTCAAGAATTTTATTATTGATACTAATATATTTGAATTCTTAATTAATAATCAATTACCAATTAAGTGGAATAGATATTGGCAAGAAATTAAAAATAATACAAAAAATCTCATTCTATTCGAAATTTTAATTACAGAAATATTTTATAAATTGTCAAAAATTTATGGATTCTCTAGAATTGAATCTAAAATATATCAAATTAAATCATTAACCAGTTCGATAATTGCTAAAAATAATGATAATATTGCCTTATTAGCAGGTAAAGTTAGAAATAAATATCAAAAAAATAACTTATCGATTGTTGATAGTTATATCTTAACTTATAGCAAACATCACTACGCTAGAATCGTAACCACTGATTCTGGAATTAAAAAGGCGGGTAAAAATGAAAAATTAGAAGTTGATTACATACCTTACAAGGAAATTGCTTAAAAAATAAAAATATTAAAAATAATGCTCTTATAATAAAGTGGTAAAATCCCCAGATGATCTATTAAATGAAAAAACAACAATAATATCAGATCTATTAAAAAAAATGGAAATTTTAAAATCAGAAGTTGAGTTTCTAAAAAATGAAAATAATGAATAAAAATAAAAATTTGAAGGCTTAATTAGCGGTGAATTAATAGTTCCTCAAATAGATGTTAAATCAGAAGTAATTGAGATTCAAGAATTATCTGATCATAAAATAGAAAAAATAATAATAAAGTATTTGAAAAAAAATAAAGGAAAAAGAAATTATCCGAGCGACATTGCTTTTTCCTATAATTTAAATGCAAAAAAAGTTTTTGAAATCTGTCAAAAACTGAAAAAAGAGGGAAAACTTGTTTGACAACATATACAAATGAAGGAGATACGATTAAAGGGAAATTATTAATCTTTGAAGGTAGAAAAGTTGGAAAAACCCAAGTATTTAGAAAATTCAAAACTCATAGAGGAGAAAGAGCTAAATTAAATGATGGAGAATGCTGGATTGAAACACCAATAGATTTACCTAAAAAAAATAATTTATGACTTATTTATAAAATTTCTTACATAAAGGAAATACCCATCTACAAATATAATAGAATTAGATCTATTGATTTTTTATAAATTTTTTCCCAAACTAACTTCCCCCTAAGGTGAGAATTTATCGAAGAATCGACAAATTACCAATAAAAAATCAATAATTCTTTTTAAATACGAAAAAATAAGAATATGGGGGATTCCATCTGAATCTATAGAAAAAGTGATAATTATCAATCAGATATTAATTTTCTTTAAATCTATAGAAGATAAATATATAATATTTGGTTAATAATTGTTAAAGAACTAAAGATCTTCTAGTTTATATTGAATTTGTAAAAATGGACAAATAATAATCATGAATAAAAGAAGTATGAAATGCCCGATTTGTGATAAAGATGTAGACAGTAGAGATTATCGTCGGCATCTTCAATTGTGTAAAAATAAGAAATATACTACTTTTAAAACAAAATCATATTTAATTCCGAACAAGCATTTTAAATTTTTAAAATATAAAAATATATATACACGTCCAACTTTACCGTCTCAATCTCAATCAAGACGATTTAAAGAGTTATGTGGGTGCGGAAGTGAAAAACCTTTTATAGATTGTTGCTATCGACCGTATCAAAAATCATTTAATTTAATAAGACTTTTTAATAAATTGAAAGATATTAAAATTCGATTAGGGAACAAGGCAACAAGACATTTTTTCTGGCTTTATCAACAAGATTTATCGATAAAAAAAGAATCGGATGAACTTTCTAAAAGACTTGAAATGCAGACGGTAATGGAAATGTTTCGAGAAATTATGTATTTACATTCTTTATCAGCACCTGAACAAGGGAATATATTTAGATATTCTGAGGATCCATTCAAATCGGCGATACATTTCGAAACTATGGTCGTAGATCGTATATTTCCAGGACACAAATTTCCTTTGTACCAAGAAATTATAAAAAGATATCTTAAAAAATCCTCTTCATTAGAAAAAGAATGTTTCCAATCTTATGCTAATAGTCAATTTGATATTTTTGAAGTGATTGAAGTTAAAAAACATGTCAAACGTGGATTAAATTCATGGTTTAAACTTAGAAATGTATTTACGGGCAAAAAATATGAGTTTAAAGATCCAACATTTACAGGTAAAATTCACATTTGGGATACAATTATTGGACGATTGTATAGGATTGATAATTTTAACGTATTATCTACATCCGTTTTTATCATTAACTCAAGGCAAAAAATTATTTTTCTCCGTGTATTATTTTATCTTCTGTGGCATTGGGAATTAAAAATAAATAAAAAACCATATAGTATTTTGATAAAGGAATATGAGCAGTTAATTCAAGATTTTTCAAATTATCATCTCCCTTTAAACTCGTCTTTATTATTTAATCCTCGACTACGAGAATATTTGAAAGTGGATGGTTCAATAATTTTTGAAATATCCTCCATTTTTAATCAAAAAACTTCCTCTATAACTCCGAATATATTAAGTCCCGATGGAAATATTTTTCTTTACACAGAGGCTCAAGGAGATATAAAACCCAATAGTGAGCATGACGTCTATACATTGTTAAAAAAAAGACCCGATCGATTTCAAGTGAATACCTCATATATAAGAATTTCGGAGGAATTTTCCTTTGATTTTATCATTAATAGCGTGAATTCATTAAATTTAGCTGGTGGAAAAAAATTAACTTTCGAAGAATTGATTGCATTTCCTAAAGAGGAATTCTTTAATAAAATCATAGAATATTGTAAAGATACAATAATTATATCGAAATCATGGATAAACAAAGATCTAAATAAATCTATTGATCAATTATATGATACTCAAAAAGCCATTTGTGGATCTGTCGAATATAATGGATCAAAACTTTTATTAGCAACATATTCAAAAGAAAGTATGGTTGAGCTACAGGGATTATTGCGAGAAATTTTAGGAGAAAAGATTATTTACTTAGAAGATCTAAAAACGATAGATTTCAGGGATAAGAAATTAATGGATGAGATGGAGGATTATACAGATGAAATGGATAAAAATTTAGATGATATGGTTGAATTTACAGATGAAATGGATGAATGTATAGAAGAAGATTATCAAAATGATGATATATCTATTCAAAAAAATATAGAAGAAAAATTATACAAACAACTGATAAAACGTTGGTTTGATCAACCACTTCCAATCCTTCAAGGAAAAACACCAAAGAAATGTATCAATGACCCATCAATGAGACTAATTTTAATTGAAATTATCAAAGAACAAGAAAATTTTTTTGATAAAAAAGGTTACTTTAACGGACAAAGCCTAATAAAGAAGCACTGGAAAAATATACATTAATTATGCACTAAACTATTATTTCAAGATAGTTAAATTTCCAACTCTCAATTAAAAAATAATAAATGGTAATTAAAAATGTCTAAAAAAAGAGAAACAAAAATCGAGATTGAGTTGTCTATATATTCTTATTTAATTAAATTTTAACTAAATATTAAATTCCTTTTAAGTAAATGAAACTTACATACTATCGAGGAACGATCCTAATAGACGGAGAATATAGTATTCCAAATACTAAATGGGATTACAGAACAAAATGCTATAGAGCACAAGCTCTACATTATAAGGATATAATTGATTATTTAGAAAACTCAAAAATTGCCTATGAAGATAATGTTTTAGGTTTAACTCCTTGTCCTGATTTATCTTCAAATATTAAATTGAGAGTATATCAGAAGAAAGCAGTGGAAAGATGGTTAAACCAGAAAATTGGAGTTATTGTTATGCCAACTGGCTCCGGAAAAACAATCCTCGCAATCAAAATTATAGAAAAAATTAACTCATCTACATTTATTGTTGTTCCTACCTTAAATTTGGTTAAACAATGGAAAGAAAAATTGGCAGGAGCTTTTTCTATAAGAATAGGAGAATATACTGGTGTAAAAAAAGATTTACAATCAATAACAATCTCAACTTATGAATCTGCTTTTATAAATGCTGAATATTTAGGAAATAAGTTTAAACTGCTTATTTTTGATGAGGTACATCATCTTCCCTCAGAAGGTTTTAGACAAATTGCTGAATTGTTTGCTTCTCCTTTTAGATTAGGTTTAACTGCTACGTATGAAAGAGCAGATGGGTTACATAAAGAATTGCCAAGGTTAATGGGAGGCATAGTATTTGAGATAAAACCAGATGAGTTAATAGAGAAATATCTTGCAAAATATGAGATAATAAAAATAAATGTCGAATTAACAGAAGAAGAAAAAAAAGATTATGAGAAATCCTATAAAATTTTTAAAAATTACTTGATCTCAAGAAATATTAAAATGAAAAGTCCAGGAGATTTTAAAAAAATAATAATACGTTCCGGATATGACCCCGAGGCAAGAAAAGCGATTTTATCTAGAAATAAAGCAGAGAGAATAGCTTATAATTCAAAAAATAAGATAGAGCAAATTAAAGAGCTCTTAAATAAAGATAATAGAATAATTATTTTTACAAGATATAATGATATGGTTTATAATATTTCAAAAAAATTTCTTATCCCTTGTATAACATATAGAACAAATAACAAAGAAAGAGAAGAAATTCTAACAAAATTTAAAAAAGGGAAATATACTGCCATAGTTTCTTCTCAAGTCCTAGATGAAGGAATCGACGTCCCAGAAGCAAATGTGGGTATAATTATCAGTGGAACTGGAAGCTCAAGAGAATTTATTCAAAGGTTAGGCAGGCTATTAAGACCTGGAAAAGAAAAAAAAGCTTTATTGTATGAGCTTGTAACAAAAGGAACTATGGAAGTTAGAACTTCATATAGGAGAAAAAAATAATGCTACCAAAAGATTTGCTTATCACTTATAAAAGGAAAGGTAATATTAAACCAAAATATCTTAAGAATATTAATCTGGCAGAAATATTGATAAATATATTTCAAAAATTTATAGGAATAAAATATAAAGAACTTCAAGAAAAACTGGAGGAATTGGAACAAGGAGAAAAAAATTATAAAATCATTAGAGGTATGAGTTTTCTATTAAAAAGAAGATGCGAATTTGAAATAAATTCAATATTAAATTGCACAGAAGTTAGAATGTTTTTATTTGAAAGAGGTTTTGTTATTAATGAGGATGAAAGAGATAAAGTCTTTGAAGAAGCAAGCAAATATTTCAATGCATCAAAAGAAGAAATAGAAGAAGCATTTTTTTCTGACTTACAAGAAGAACAAATATTAAAAAAATTTAATCCCATCTCCTCCTTAGAGTTAATAGAAAAGTATAATTTATCCTTAACTCAAACGTTGTTATTTGATGCATTAGAATTAACTTTTGTGGTGGAAGGAAATTATCAAAAAATTTTTAGACAGATAAATTATCTTGGGTTAATATATGAGATAGAAGAAAATGAAATAAAAGTTACTGGACCTGGTTCTTTGTTCAAAAATACTAAAAAATATGGGACATCCTTAGCAAAGCTACTGCCTCATATAACAAATACTGATAAATGGAAAATAAAGGCAAAGATTGAAACAAAATGGGGAAATGAACCAAGAATATATAATTTTGAGTTAAATTCCTATGAAGATATCCTATTACCTCATTATACCGAACCCATAACACATTTTGATAGTGAAGTCGAAGCACAATTTTATCATGATTTTAAAATATTTAACCTAGGTTGGGAAATAAAAAGAGAACCAACAATAATTAAAGCAGGAAAATATGTTACAATTCCAGATTTTGGTTTTTATAAGTATGGTTTAGTATGTTATTTGGAAGTAGTTGGTTTTTGGACACCCGAATATTTAAAAAAGAAAATATGGAAGCTTAAAAATGCCGAACATAAAATAATAGTAGCAGTTAATCAAAATCTAAATTGCAGAAAGGAAGACTTTACAGGGGAGGTTATATTTTATAAAAAAAAAATTCCTCTAAAGCCAATTATAAAAATTTTAAAAGAAATGGAACAAAAGCACATTCAAAAAGAAATAACAAATATTCAAAAAATAGAAATAAAAAAAGAAATGGTTCTAATAAAAGAAAAGGCAAAAGAATTGAATATAATCCCTGAAGCTTTAATAAGATTAAACATACCAAATTATTTTATCATAGGAGATAAAATTGTTTCACAAAGATATTTAGATAAATTGAAGGAAGAAATAGGCAATGAGAGAGAATACAAAGAAATCGAGATTATTTTGGAAAAATATAAGCTAACTCCTAAAGCTTTAGATTATGTTGGCTACAAAATAATGTGGAAAGGTATAATGCCCGTAAAAATAATTAAAAAAAATTAAATTCTTATACCATTTCGATATATAAAGATTTTAAATTTTATTGCAAGTTTTGAAACCGTTTAATATCGTGAAGCCAATATCCTTATTATAAAGCTAACATCTATATAATGTTTATATAATAGCAATTAAGGTAATAAGGGCATAAAGATTATGTGAAAACGGTTGCGATCTCTCCCGGAAACTATATAGTCAGCGGAGGAAGGGACAAAACGGTAAAAGTGTGGGAGCTATTAGGAATAGAATGGAAGAAACTTGAACATAAATGTTCACATTGGGGAGTAGCGCTTCTTACTTTATCAGAGATATATAAGAAATATCCACAGGATTCATTGGGATGAAGGATGGGGATGTGGAGTGAAATGTTTCAGATGATGGACGACCATGAAAGAATCGGTGTGACTTGTGCTGAGTGCGGAAGAAATTTCTGCAGCGCTTGTATGACAAAAAATGGAAAACCACATCCAACAAGTGGAGGATTAGCCTGTCTTGAATGCGGTGGACGCATGACGCACTTTAACGGATTTTAAGTAATAAAAAAATATTTTAATTAGTTAATTACCATCTCAATAATTGGAATGCCTGAACATTACCTTTACAATCAACTTTATGTATGCATTTATAATTCCCAATTAACATATTTCCGGAAATATTTTAATTTTCAAGATTTCTTCATTTTTTTTAGAATTAGTTAATTTATAATTAATACATTAGATTTATTCAGATTATGAAAGAAAATTCATCTACAAAAAAACTAATAATTAAAGCAGTTAAAATTAAAGGAAATTGCCAGGTTTATAAAGTAGGAGATAAAACTGTCATTGACGGTCCGGAAATAAATTTAAAACAATCAGATAAAGTGTGTATTCATGCAATATCATGTCTTGGAAATTTTATTGTCGCACTACGAGAAGGTTTAAACCCTCAATCACTAGGTCTCGCAAAAGAAGACAACAAAAAAGCTTACTATCAATGTCTCGATCCTGGAACACCATATACTAATGGTGGAACTGTAATCTTTGAAGTTACACAGGTTGGCTAATTAAACTTAATAAATATAATCATTTTACATTTTTATTTTAATCAAAATATCATCGAGATAATTGATATTTTCCTGTTCGAGTTCTTCCTTTAACGCATTTGCTAAAGAATATCTAAACGCCCATAGTTCCAAATTTTTATCCAATTCTTTTACTTTCTTAACAATCGGTACAAAATCCCCGTCTCCAGATACCAATACCGCCGTATCATATGCATTCTCATACGCAAGAGAAATTATATCAATCGCGATTTTTATATCAACTTTCTATTCAATGGCATCATTAAACGCGATTTTATCAAAACTCGCTTTAATCACATATTCACTTCGATTACTTAAATCCTTATACCACTTCCTTTTCTCTGGATTCATGGGATGCACGACACCTTCATATAAAAATATGTTTTGTAATTTTCGGCGTCTGGTTATGATGTTTTTCAGCTTTTCATAGTCCGCCTTGATGTTATGCCTCCTAAAGCCCTTGAAAATGTTGCTATTATCTATAAAAATTATGATTCGGTCCATTTCAAAAACTTTTTTTGCTTGCTTAAAGATACAGAAGTTCTCATTTTTTTTTAATTATTTGAATCTTTTGTAAATATAAGCATTTAAATCTCTGCTTTCTATAACTTTTACCTTAAGACCTAATCCTTTTGTATAATCTCGTGGATCAACCGCATCTGGATGATATTTATATCTTTCCCTTACTGAATTAACACCTGCTTCAGTTAATTCAATAATAACTAATATGCCTTCAGATTTCATTACACGCAGTAATTCACTTAACGCACGCTCTTTATTATCTATATGATGGAATGTCGCATAGAGAAAAACAGCATCAAAAGAAGCATCATCAAAGGGTAAATTTTCAGCATTAAACGGCTTGAAGGTAATCATTTCCTCAACATTTACTTTTTTAGCAGATATCCTCCAATCTGCCCAATACACCCCCTCAGGCTCACCAGTAATAACTTTATAACCATGAAGGGCAAGTGTAATTGCCATATGAGCTCGTCCTGTGCCAACATCTAACACCTTTGAATTTTTTGATAATTCAAGTTTAACTACAACAGAACTCAAAAAATCGATAACTCTCCCAAATTCCTCTCCTAAAATCTCTTTTACTTGCCCTATATTCATATATTTATCAAAAATTACACAATTTTAAATCTTATTGAAGTTTATGTCCCTCTTTAAGAGCTTTTAGATTTATATCTAAATTTTCTCCTGAGAATTGCCGCTTTAAAGATTCCTCAAGATCTTCTTTCTTTAATGGCAAAAATCTTAAAATATAACCTAATATAACGGTATTAGCTGCTTTTAGATTTTTAACATGGTTTTCCGCTATTTCTGTAGCCGGAACAAAGTAAATATTATCTGAATTTTCATGTAGAACGCTTAATAGATATTTTTCTGAGGGATACTCTTCATTAATTATTCTTTTCTCGTCAGTTGATATAATTAATTTTGTGCTTTTATTTGGCTTTGCATATTTTAACACATTTAAAATACAGCTTTTCTCAGTAGATATTATCATATCTGTTGAACCTATCATTGGTATTGGAGCACTTAACTTATTTCCGAAACGAAGGAAGCATGTCACTTTACCACCTCGCTGACTAAGACCATGTGTTTCAGCAGTTATTACTTTATATCCATTAGTCATTAAAGCATTTCCTAAAATTTGTAACAAGCTTATTAAACCTTGACCCCCTAAACCGGTAATTACAATAGTATAACTATCGAAAGTCATTATAACTCCTCCCTATTAATCGCCTTATTTGGGCAAATTTCTTCACATATACCACAACCTAAGCATAGACTTGAATTAATGTAAGCAACATCATCTTTTTCATTAATAGCAGGACATAAAAATTGACTATAACATAGACCACAATTTTTACATAATTCCACATCAACATGTCTTACTTTTACCTTATGTCTTTTAATATATTTCTGGATACATTCATCCTTTACCACAATAACATGCAGATTTTTTTTTCCCAAGACATCAAGTCCTTTTTCATAAATGATTTCCTTCAATCTAGTTGCATAATCCTTTTCATTACCTTCATGATGCCTTATTACACTAACGCAAGCACCAGTACCTTGCAAAAACTCTTCTAAATTTATACCTTTCTTAAAGTTTCCCCCTTTATAATAACGAGTATCGCTTCCTGGATGAGGCTGTTGCCCTGTCATTCCGATCCATCCATTATCTAATATTAGCACTAAAATTTGTGCTTTGTTATAGATTCCATTTAAAAGCGCAGGTATTCCGGAATGAAAAAAAGTTCCATCTCCTATAATCGCAATGTTTAAACTTCCGTTTGTTTGAGCAACTCCTTGAGCTAAGGCTATACTTGATCCCATACAATACTTAACATTAGCAAAAGATATAGGAGGGAACGCCAAAAGTGTATAACACCCTATATCTTGGTAAAAATAGATTTCCTTTCCTGTTTTTGATTTGATTTTTGTGATAGCTTTCTGTAGTGCATATCCAGTTGTTCTATGGGGACATCCTGGGCATAATATAGGTTTCCTCCCCAATATTTTATATTTTTTCCCTTCTATTTGGTTTAGATCTATTTTTGGTGCTATATGGGTTATTTTAATTAACGCAAGAGAAATTTTTGTAGGATTTAATTCTCCAACAAAAGGTAATAATGAAGTTTCTTTACTATATGAAAAAGGGTCCTTCCCATAAATTTTTAAATTTAATCCATTCTTTTGAGCAATCGCCATAACCTGCGTTTCAAGATAAGGATCATTTTCTTCTACAACAAATATTTGCTTGAATCTTTTAAGGAACGATGTAATTAGTTTCTCTGGAAGTGGATTTATGAAGCTAATTTTAAGAATTGGTGCTTTTAAATCAAGAAAATCCAAGGCTTCACGCACATAACTGTATGATACACCACAAGTTATGATTCCTAACTCATATTTATTTTTCACATCCTCGTTTTCTATTCTATTCAATGAACTACTCTCTGACATTTCCAATGCTCGATTCATCCTACTGTATATCTGATCTTCCTTTAACTCTAAAAAATAAAGCCTTGAAGCAACATTAACTTCCTTTGATAAATCAAAATCGCCCTTAATCTCTGAGCGCTTTATTTCTCCAATAATCACATTACTTCTGGCATGAGAAACCATCGTGACAGTCCTTAATATCACCGGAAGTTTCAATTCTCTTGAAATTTTAAATGCTCTTTTTGTAAATTCTAAACATTCCTGAGGATTGCTCGGTTCTAATGCTGGTACTTTAAAAAGTTTTAAATAATACCTTGAATCCATTTCTACAGCACTCGAATGTTGTTGAGGGTCATCAGCAACCAAAATAACTAACGCGGAGTTTGAATTTTTTGGACGAGTTGTAGCAAGAGCATATAAAGGATCTGAAGCAACATTTAATCCCACAA
>JABUBO010000725.1_pt1 | contig 10879 bp, 9 predicted proteins | sample 7240361 | NCBI WGS metagenome assembly JABUBO01 (sample SAMN07256346, study PRJNA390944) | subsurface metagenome | isolation source: Methane hydrate marine sediment | place: Pacific Ocean: Eastern North Pacific, ODP site
GCCCCTTTAAGGAAAGGGGCTGGCGAGGGTAGCATCGTGATTTTTGTAGGGGCAGCTGAAATCAAGAAAGACGAACCGGATATACATCCCCTGCGAGTTATACCTGTTTTTGTGCAGATACAATAGCCAAATGGACAAGCTTTTGCCTCATGATTTTACAGAAAGACAATAATATCGTCTTAGAAGCGGTAAACATCACGAAGGCTTTTCCAGGGGTAAAGGCCCTTCACAAGGTCAGCTTCCAGATATACCGGAACAAAGTCAACAGCCTGGTAGGAGAAAACGGTGCTGGGAAATCAACGTTAATGAAAGTTTTGTCCGGCGTGTACCCGGAATATGAAGGAGAAATCTTTCTTGGGGGTAAGCAGATTTCTTTTTCAAATCCTAGAGAAGCTCAGGATAACGGAGTAGCGATAATCCATCAGGAACTGAACCTTATCCCATACTTAAGTGTAGCGGAAAATGTGTTTCTGGGCAGGGAGTTTACGAATGCGCTGGGTCTAATTGATTGTAAGCGGATGTATAGTCAGACAAAGAAGCTGCTGGAAAGGTTGAATCAGCACATAGATCCAAAGATGCTGGTCCGCGATCTTCGTGTGGGTCAGCAGCAGATGGTAGAGATTGCCAAAGCACTTTCTCTTGATGCTCGAGTTGTGATTATGGATGAGCCGACGTCGGCTATCAGCCAACGCGAGATTGAGGCCCTGTTTGGCTTAATAAGATCTCTATCCGAGCATGGTGTTTCTATTGTTTATATTACGCACAAGCTCGATGAGCTCTTTCAGATAGCGGATAGAGTAACCGTTATGAGGGATGGGAAGGTGATAAGTTCCACGGCCGTTGAAGATGTTAGTTACGATGATGTGGTGCGGATGATGGTTGGCAGGGATATAAAAGACTTTTTCGTTAAATCGCAAATAAGTAAGCAGCGAGAAGTCTTGAGTGTGGAGGATGTATCCCTTATACATCCAATTCACTCCGGCGAATACCTGGTCAATCATATAAGTTTTAATGTAAAACAAGGTGAGGTCCTGGGAATATTCGGCCTGATGGGAGCGGGTCGAACCGAGCTATTAGAGACAATCTTCGGAATGCACCATAACCGATCATCAGGTAAGATTTTATTGGAAGGCAAGGAGGTGAACATTAGGTCGCCCAAGGACGCACTTAACTGTGGAATAGGTTTGGTGCCTGAAGATCGGAGACTACTGGGTCTGGTCCTTTTGATGTCTGTTGGAGCCAATATTAGTCTGGCAAATTTGAAAAGAGCAGAGCGGTTTTCTTTTTTAAGCAATCGGCTTGAAAAAGCGATGGTGGGAAATTACATAAACCGCCTGGCTATCAAAACTACCTCCGTTCAGCAAACGGTGGAGGCCTTGAGCGGCGGTAACCAGCAAAAAGTTGTTATTGCCAAATGGCTGGCAACCAAACCAAAAGTGCTTCTTCTGGACGAACCGACAAGAGGAGTTGATGTCAACGCCAAAAATGAAATCTACAGGCTCATCAGTGAACTTGCTGAAGCGTCCTTGGGAATAGTAGTGGTTTCTTCTGAACTTCCTGAGATTATGGCAGTTTCAGACCGAATAATCGTTCTCTCGGAAGCAAAAAAAGCTGGCGAGTTTGCCCGTTCAGAAGCTACCAAAGAGCTGATTATGAAAGCAGCAATTCCCAAGAGAGGCTAATCCAATGAAAATCAATAAGTGACTATAGAGGCAAAAATGGAAAAGGTAGAAAATTACAAATCTTATCTGAAAAAGTCTCGGTCTCTAATTGCCCTTTTATTGATGGTTGTGGCAATGACCTTTCTTTCCGATAAATTCCTCACCATTACCAATATGTGGAATGTAACGCGACAGATATCCGTTAATGTTTGTCTTTCCGTCGGCATGACTCTGGTAATCTTGACAGGCGGCATTGACCTGTCTGTTGGCTCAATCCTTGCCCTGACGGGAGCCGTTGCCGCTGGGCTTCTCAAAAATGGCACAGAACTGCCTATGTTTAACCTGTTAGTCCGCTATACTTTCCTCGGGGCAGCCCTTTGGGCAATCCTCATAGGCTCACTTCTGGGTTCTTTCAATGGATTCATAATAACAAGGTTTAAGGTTCCCCCGTTCGTAGCCACCTTGGGGATGTTGACTATTGCACGCGGCTTGACAATGTTGTGGACGAAAGGATTCCCGATAACAGGCTTGGGCGAAACCTTTGCCTTTTTAGGCACTGGCTGGTTTTTAGGTATCCCTGTGCCGGTATGGATTTCTGCCATTATCGTGGCAGTTGCTGTCTTAGTAACAAAAAAGACCAGGTTTGGCAGGTATATTTATGCCGTTGGCGGAAACGAGGAGGCTTCTAAACTTTCAGGGCTCAATGTTAATAAAATAAAGTTGTTGGTGTATACGATTGCTGGAGCCTTGGCTGCGGTTGGCGGATTGATTATTGCGTCCAGGCTGGATTCGGCGCAACCAAATGCCGGCATGGGTTATGAGCTTGACTCGATTGCCGCTGTAGTTATTGGTGGCACTTCTCTTTCAGGCGGTAAGGGTTCGGTTCTTGGGACAGTGCTCGGAGCTTTGATTATTGGAGTTCTTAATAATGGATTGGTTCTTTTGAATGTCTCGCCATTCTGGCAGCAGGTTGTTAAAGGGTCTGTGATTCTCCTGGCAGTGGTGATCGATAAGCTTCACGCCAAATAGTAAAAGTGATGTGCACCCGAACCATAAACTATGTTCACCGCTTGTCCTAAAGCGTCTCAGGGTAATCTCTTCGGGGGAAGAACTTGATAGAACCGGTAACCGTAGGCCGGCAGCTCGACTCTGAATGCGTCCTTGTGCTATATTAGTTCACAGCCTTTCAAATCCACCAGTCCAGGCGTATTAACTCCACTTAAGCCTATTTCAATACTCTAGGGTGTGGATTGAAAGTTTAATACCACCAGGATGTGTTCCGAGTTGTCAGTCGAACTTGCCACCGCCGTACTGTGGGTACTCTCAGAGCCATTCATCCACTGGTAGTTGTTCCACAGCATGTCTCAATACAGGGTCCACGTTTATGTATACTTTGTTAGTCAGATTCGGCGATGAGTGTTCGAGTAGTCTCTGTGTTACTGCTGTTGATATGCCGCGTTGGGCCAGGGAAGAAGCGAATGTCTTGCGTAGATCATGGAATTTCAGGTCAGGTAAGCCCGCTAACCTACGAACCCTGTTCCACTGCCGTTGAGACAGCCTGTCACTAATCAGCCTTTCCTGACCATCCGGCAACGTAGTCATGTAATTGCCAATCTGTTTCATAATTACCTCAGGCACAGGGCGGGAGCTCATGGCTTTCTTTGTCTTCTTGCGACTATTGCTGTTCTTGATATGTATTTCACAATGAACGACAGATAGGCACAAGTTGCCATGAACAGTTTGAGCCTCAGTAATGAAAAGGTGGAAAATAGGACAGTTCTAGGACACTCAGATGCACATTCCAAAAGAGGTCTTCCTCAAGCTAAGCAAATCTAAGTACTTACGAATGCATGATAATCAAAAACGGAGAGGGCGGGATTCGAACCCGCGCAGCGGGCTTATACCCACTGGACGGTTTAGCAAACCGTTGCCTTCAGCCACTCGGCCACCTCTCCAATACAGGAAAAACTCATTCTGATAAATCTGCTCTAACTTTACATCCAACAAACCAATTTTGCAAGAAGATTAAAGGCAGGTTATATAATTTTGATACCATAGTTTTTGCTTGATTGACCATCCGAAAGCCATGTATCTTAAACCAAAACAGATACCGAATGACTGAAGAAGGACTATCAATATGAACGTTGACCTTCACTATGGCAAAGGTTTTGTAACACTGCGAATTCCCGATGAAAATATCAGCGAAATAATTCGGCCGTGGCAAAACAAGGGAAAAGCCGACAGCGAAACAGTTTTAAGCCAGGCCTTGGTATGCCCAGAAAAGAATGATTTTCAGAAAAAACTGGCTGGTAAGCGTCTTTGCGTGCTGCTCAGCGATGGCACACGAGAAATGCCATTCACGGATATATTCGGACAGCTTTTTCCAGCATTGCAAAAATGTTCGCTGGTGCGGTTTTTGATTTGCACCGGAACACATAATGCCGAGACCCCACAGAATCACAAAATCAAGGAAAAGATAGAAAAAGCCGCCATAAAGGCAGCAATCTGCAATTTTGAAATCCACATTCACGACTGTCAGCAGGACAGACTCATACACGCAGGTCGAACAACGCGCGGCACAGAAGTAATGTTTAATGCCAAAGCCGATGATGCCCGGATTTTTCTTGTGCTCTCCGATGTAAAGTGCCATTACTTTGCAGGCTATTCCAATCCAATAAAGAACTTTGTACCGGGGATATGCGCATACAGAACAGCTGAGCAAAACCACAGTCTGGCGCTTGATGACAACTCCACGTTTGGGCTTCACCCTTGGCACAGTGACCAAAGCAGAAGGGCAAATCCGGTCGCTGCCGACCAGCTTGAGGCAATGCGGCTGATTATAAAGCAGTGGCCGGTCTATGCGCTAGTGACTATCAGCACTCTGAACAGGATACAGTGGGCACGATTCGGACCTGCAGAGCAGGTTTGCACCGAGGCCTTTGCCGTAACTGACCGGAGAAATGCGCATACCGTAAGCCCGGTTGAGCGTTTGATTGTTTCGCCCGGCGGATTACCAAACGATGTGGACCTTTATATTGCCCAGAGAGCTCTTGAGCTGACAAAAAACGCCGTCAAAAATGGCGGTGAAATCCTGTTTTTAGCAGCCTGTCCAAATGGTATAGGCGAAGAACTAACGATGGAGAACTTTTACAATCTGCTCACAACTCCAATTGACCAGATACTTAAATCAGTCGAGAGTAAATACAAACTATTCAGTCATAAGCCGTACAAGTTGGCCCGGCTGTTGCAGCGCCTCCGGCAAATCTGGATGTATTCCGAGATACCTGACGAACTTATCGAAACAATACATCTGCATCCTGCGCACCAGCCGCAGAAAGTTGTGGACAATTGGCTCGCAGAAGACCCGGCTGCTAAGATTACAATAGTGGACGGTGCCAACAAAATCGCTCTATACCCGAAAACATAGGTACCATTTACCTGATGTATTCACTTCTTGTCTCTGCGATGAACTTGAGCATCTGGTCGGCCTGGGTTTGAACATCGGGGTCGGAATTAGTCACTCTTGAGTTCCACTTGCGATACTCTCTATTTAGATGCTGTCGAGTCTTCTCTTTGCTCATATCCGAGGTAACGCCGAGAACAATTTCCGCATCTTCGACTTCATGCATACCGACAGGAAGGATTTTTTCCATCATAGTGCGAAACCTGTCGGCGTTAACTTCGAGCCATTCCGCCAGGTCTTTTAAAAGAGTCAGTTCTTCCACACTGGCGACGCCATCGGCCTGCACCACATGCAAACAGAGGTCCAAAATTTCATAGCGGCCCGCGATAGGCGCAATTTCCACAATTTCCTTACAAGTTTGAAAAATGTCGATTCGATAGCCTTCTCGGAAAAAATGGATGGCTTCCTTCAACGCTTTATCGAGTTTGCGCCTTGCGCTATTAGATGCTTGAGAAGAATCGAAGTTGGCCATTGACCACTCCTTTATAACTGCAATCTCACAATCAGATAGCCGGTTGTCTGCAGCACCAACGGCAAATGCCAGTGTCACTGCCAGAGTTCTTGTGCCCTGGACATTTTCTTGTAAATCGGCATAGCCAAATGTGGGATTTTCGTAAGTAAAGATACACGCAGCATCTGCAAGTTCTTGGCCGCTTTCGGCAGAGAGTATTGATGTACTGAACTGTAAATTTCTTTCCCCTTTGCGAGGCAGCGCCAGCCAGTCAAGGTTTATGTGTGCGACAGTAACCCAGTCTGACAAAGTAGTGTGTGCATCAGGAAGCTTGCCAAGGTCGCAGCCGTAGCAGAAAACAGGTGAATCCTGCATCTGCCACTTTTTAACAGAACTGTGCACCGCTTCGGCTCTGTGGATTCCATTTGTAACGTCCGCAATAGAAATCTGCAAAGTCGTATAGTGCCTGTCGCTTGGTGTATGAATTGAGCCGCTGATTTTCACAGTAAAAGCATCAAAGACGATATCATCCTTTTTCTGTGTTGCCAATTGAACACGGCAATTAAGGTCTTTCGAACCGACCTGGGAGAAAAGGGCGGCACCTGGATTAAAGCCAACTTTAGACAAGGTGGTAAATTTCAAGTCCGCTATCAAATGAAAAAGAGTATCTGCTGCAGATTTCAAAATTTCAATCGGACTTGGCATCAGGAACCGGCCCATTTAGATACCCGAAGTTATCGTTATTCGACCTTTACGGCCTTCAGTTTCTCGGCCTTTTCTCTCACGTTGCTTTGTGACATCCCACCGTTTTTATCTAAGCAAAAATCAACTTCAAGAGTGGTGCCCGATTTAAGGTCATGGAACTTACAGTGCATCCTTTGGTTCACATCATAGCTATAAGTAACCTTAATCGGGCATTCGGCAGGCCTGCCCGGAGGAAGTTTAAATTTATGCGTCGCAATCTTATTTACGTACTCAACAGCGGCATCTTCCCCCTGCGTTATGGTCACCTCAAGTTCGATTTGTCCCTCAGACATGGTATAGAACATCTGCGACACCTCACAGGGTAACGGCGTGTTTTTCCTCAGGATGATGCGATTTTGGATTGCACGTTGGCCGGTTTCCTTATCAACAGGAGCGCAAATAGTGCCATAGCTGTGATTACAAACATCCGTGAGGTTAATATCTTGCAGCCCGCCGGAAATTCCTGCCGGCACCGCTTCAGGTTTTTCTCTCAGCATCGTCAATCCGGCGTGTAAAGCAGCACCAAGTGCAACGCATTCATCAACGTTAACCGTTGTCTCAGGCGCAAAGCCGAACATCTTTTCCAGGCGTTCCCGGACAAATGGGATTCGAGTGCTGCCGCCTACCAAAAGTACCTTATCAATTCCGGAAGGTTTAACACCGGCCTCCTCAAGGGCCACTTCCACCAGGATATCCGTACGAGCCATCAATGAAAAAATGGCTTCTTTGAACTCTTCGCGTTTAATTTCCGCTCTCATACTCCCCGATGGGCCATAAAGCATCTTTTTCGCAACCAGGCGCCTCGACAATGTCTTTTTGATATCTTCGGCCTCATCTTCATACTTTGCCCTATCCTCATCAGAGCTAATTAGCTCGGTGCTGAATTTGTCTTTGTAGTTTTGTTCCAGAATTGCCAGTATCTCCCTGTCAAAGTCGATACCCCCAAGCGCATGGTCACCCTGCGAACAAAGAATCTCCATTTGATGTCCATTAACGTCTATTATGGTTACATCGAATGTCCCCCCGCCGAGGTCATATACCAGAATCTTTCCGGAAACCTCGCGCGTCGTAGTATAATACAATGCAGCGGCCACGGGCTCATTGACAATACCAATGACATTCAACCCGGCCATAACTCCTGCGTCCATCGTTGCTTTTCTGCGGACTTCGTCAAAATGAGCAGGAACAGAAATAACGACATCACGGATTTGGCCGTCCTCGGCTGTCCTTGGGACTCCTTGCGGAGAGCACTCTTGTTTGAGCTTCTTCAGAATCAGAGATGATAATTCCACAGGCGTCCACTCCTTGCCGTCGACCTTCTTGCTGTATTTTGCATCTCCCATGTGTCGTTTTATCCAGCGAACGGACCGTTCGGCATTTAGATGCCGTGAATTAATCGCTTCGACACCCACCCGGATTACACCAGAGTCCTCTTCATCAAAGAAAATAGCCGAAGGCGTGAGCCTCTCACCGTCAGCGTTTGGCACTATCTCCGGCTTGCCGATAGCATTGAGAACCGCTAATGCCGAAAAAGTCGTTCCGAGATCTATACCTACGATGTTAGCCTTTTCACTAACATTAGCTTTTTTAGTAGCTTTGACCTTTTTACCAGCCATACTATGCCCCTTTTTTTCTAATGAACTTAACCAAATAGCTTCACCTGAACTGTTCGAACCACCTTGATGTTCTCCTCGTCAATAACGTATTGATAGCCAGGCCTGATGACCTTTGCAATCTTGCCTGCCATATTCGGCTCATCCGAGCACTCCTTGTCCTTAACGACCTCTGCAAACTTTTCCTGACCGCGGTAATCACTGTTGATTTCCGGCTTAAACTGTTCGACCCCGCTGGACTCAAGAGCAAAGACCAGCTCGTCACTCACTTCTTTGAGGTTCATTGTTTCAACATCCTCTTCGGACAGCTGATTTATACGGTTTTCAAGATTATCGATGCACCGGATAACACGCAGGCAAAATGTTCTGACTATATTCCAGTCATAACCATCCTGAAGTTTTTCCACTCTGTCCTGCTGTTGAGAGGCGTATTCACGAATGGCCGCCACCTGTTGGCTCAGTTCCCTAAGGCTGTTATCGATTGGCTCTGTACGCTCAAGTGTCGCCTGCTGAACACTTTGAGCTGCCTCCTTGACCCGCACCGTATTTAAGTTAAAACTTTCGGTGCCGATTTTTAATGGCTCTTTAGATTTGATAGAGCTTCCGCCTGAGGGCGGCACGGCAACTTTCTGTGTTCTCAAAGCTGCTCTGTCGGCTTTGGAGGCCATCTCAGCATTTTTAGCTGACGTGTTTTCAAAAGCCACCTCATCATCTTTAGGGGACCCTTCGAAATTGTGCCAGCCCGATTCTCTCAGAACTTTTGTTTGTTTTTTAAGTTGAATCTCCTGCTTACGAAGTTTGTGCTCCTGCTCTGAGGTCTCGGCATATTCTTTTCCTTCCGGTCCAGCGGGCTGCTTAGCTTTCGTTTTTATATGCCCTCTTAACCAATCGGTGGCGAGTTTCTTCAAATTAGGCAAAACTTTGATAACCAGCCGCCTTGTCCCCACCAGCAGCCACCACGTAAAAATCGACCCTCCTGTCAGCACACACAGTATAGAGCCGGTAAGGACCAACTCTTTCATCTCTTTTCGTGCTTTGTATTTGTCTAATTCTTGTCGCCAGTTCTCACCATAGAGAATATCAGCAAAGGGGTAAACATCCGTTTCACCTGCAGCCAATCTGTCCAGGTCAGCTAAGAGTCTTTCCTGCTGTTCCTGTCGTAGCTGAACTGCCGATTTGGTTTTCCCATATTTGTATTGCCTGAGATACTCGTCCAGCTTTGAGTAATACTCAAGCTTGTAGGAAGACATCTGCTGCTGTTCTTTTTTTTCTTCGACGAGGCTCCAGCCAAGCGCAGCGGCACCGGCAAGGAATAACGCTAAACCAAGAATAATGGATTTTCTGCGCATATTCTCAAATCTTAATCATCAACCGTCCATTTAGGCACAAACTCGGTGGGGAAGTAGCTAAATAAAATATAAATAATAATTCTGAGCTAATCAAATCAGTTCACTATGCAAAATTGGATACTTTTCCGCGTCCTATAAAACCTTACATCCCCCTGCAGCATAAGGTGGGAATGGTGACATCATCACCACAATTTTTAGCTCTGTGACAGATGATGACCCGGATTAAATGAGAACCCCGGCAATCGACGCCGTCATAAACGCCGCTAATGAGCCGCTTAGAATCAGCCGAATGTTCATCCGCCTGCGGTCGACCGACAACACCCAGGCCAGAAATATCATTACCACCAGTCCGGATAAACTAACGACACGCCCCATACAAACCAATCCTTTCACTGACAACAATCCAAAGTGTACTTTTTAGACATCGACCCAATTGCGCTGTTCTCGTTAATAAAGTATCTAAAGGCGGGATGAACCGGGCAGAAGGTGGTTTTGTTTGCCGGGGCCAGCCGCAACACGGGTGGGTGGACGATTATCGAACTGCCGTCTCACTATACCCAGTTAGTCTTTAATTGATAAAAATCACGTAAACATTTTAGGATTCTTAGCTTCAAAAAATGATTTTATAATTGATTTTGGCCAATGTCAAGCTGAAGAAGTAAATAGGCTTTTATAAGGTTTAAAAGGCCTAATGGCGGGGAGGGCGGGATTCGAACCCGCGGCACCCATAAAGGGTACACCGGTTTTCGAAACCGGCTCGATAAGCCACTCCGATACCTCTCCAGGTTATTGTAAAAAATAACTTATGCCAGACCCGCGAAAAACATTTTTTGAGCTTACCACAGCCGTCAACGAAGTTCAATCTGAGAAACTCTAGTCTATATCCTGACCTTCAAAAATGGCTTAAAGATCAACGCAAAGACCAGCGAGGCGACAAAGAAGTAAATCACCCACCAGTCGGCGCCGCTCGTTCGAGACAGACGGTCGGGATAATCAATATTGATAGACTGGACAACCGAATCGGAACCAAAAGGCTTCTCCACCGGATACAGCATAATATCAGCCCAATGTAATCCTGGGCGTTTGGCACTTACACGCGTAAAGCCATCGCCAACTGTTAGTTCTTTATCAAATTGCTCCCCATCCACGTGAAAAATTAAATTGCGATTTCCATTTTCAATTGCTCTGATTTTCCAGTGTATCTGGTGCTGACTGAAAACCCTCACCGGGCCTATCGTTACTTCCGCTACAGGTGTTGGCTCAATACGCACAGTCGGCCAAGGTGTTTCGATACTACCATTAAGCTTGACTGTCACTATCACTTCTTCTCCCGGCAACAACGGTCGAGATTGATACCACAGTCCCATTTGGACCAGAAGCAAAGATACCGGCACAATCATCACAAGCATCGGCCGGATAGCATGAATCAGCAAGAGCAGAGCTCCTCTAAAAACTCGCCCCTGAGCTTGTAAGGTCACTGCTATACTATCCTTGAAAAGTTTCAGGGCGAGCATGTTGGCCTTGATATCGTCTCTGACCCGCCCGATAGCTCGTTGATTGGAGGTATATTTGAAAATAACCAGCAATACCACTCCCTA
>JABUBO010000726.1_pt1 | contig 10863 bp, 7 predicted proteins | sample 7240361 | NCBI WGS metagenome assembly JABUBO01 (sample SAMN07256346, study PRJNA390944) | subsurface metagenome | isolation source: Methane hydrate marine sediment | place: Pacific Ocean: Eastern North Pacific, ODP site
TGCGCAGGCGCTCTTCAAAAAGTTTCAAGATTCTTGAGACTGCTATCTCTTGGTCAGGAGAAAGCCATGGCTTGTGTGTCGCCAGAGCAATAGTATCCTCGTCACGAACTATCTTTCCTGAGCCAGTTAGAGTTGCAATTAACTCACTGAAAGCCTGCTTAGGAATATCCAAACGACCCTGTAACACAGCTTGAGGGAGGCCTTTTCCCAAGGGGTGAAGCGAGTGCTCCTCAGCCAAGATATCCAAAGCTTCGTCAATCTGCTTCCTCCAATGCATTAAATCAATTACCCAAGAACCCGCCACGATAAGCTTATTCTTATCCAGTAACAATCTTACACAATTTCTAACCTCTTGTGACGAGTAGTGGCTGGCCATGAGGAGGTCATCCTCTTCCATATACTTATTCTTATCCAACTCTGTTAGGATCAATTCTTCTATTCCAAGATTTATCCTTCCCTGCAAGAAGAAGATAACATTGTCCATGTCTTTGACTCTATGTTTGCTTGCAAGCGGGTCAAGTACAGTTCCACCTCCGATAGTCTCTGCTGGAGAGGGCTTTCTGATAATGAAGTGTTCCCCGATACGGGTCGCAACCGGCTCTTTAAAGCGAAGTTGAGCAAAGGCTGATTCCCCTTGTTTGAGAGCTTTTACCCCAAGCAATATTATTCTCCCCAAGATTTCCCTTGTCCCTAAATATACTACGAGTTCCGTATTACTTTTCACAGGATTAGCTAGCCGGGAGATAAGTTCAACCCTGGTGTCAAGAATCCTGCTAGATCTGACCTGCTCTTCTCCTCCAAAGATGATATCACCTCGTTTGATGTCTTTTTTCTCTAACCCAACCAAGTTGAGAGCCACCCTAGTGCCAGGTTGCACTCTGTTTGTCTTTTCTTTGTAGCTTTCTAAAGCTCTAATGCGGGTGTGCAAGTTTTTAGGGAAGATGACTACCTTCTCACCTTGTGATAGAGAGCCATCGATAAGGGTTCCGGTTACCACAGTCCCGCTTCCCTTTATGGTAAAGGCACGATCTACCGGTAAGCGCGGTTTACCTATATCCCTTCTTGGGGGTATCTTTGAAATTAGCTCCTCAATACCTCTTTTTAATTCGGCGATGTTGGTTCCTTCTCTAGCACTTACCCTAACTATGGGGACATCAGATAATCTTGTCCCCTGCAGTCTTCTTCGTATATCCTCTTCCATTAAATCTAGCCAGTGAGGTTCATCTACTAGATCAACCTTGGTTAGGGCAACTATTCCGTGTTCTATACCAAAGAGGTTCAAGATTTGCAGGTGCTCCTCTGTCTGGGGCATCCATCCATCATCGGCAGCAATAACTAGAAGTGCAGCATCAATCCCCCCTACTCCAGGGATCACATTGCTTATAAAATCTTTATGTCCCGGCACATCAACAATGCCTATTATCTCCCCAGAGGAGAGCGAAAACCAAGCGAAACCTAAGTCAATAGTCATTCCTCGTTTCTTTTCCTCAGGCAAGCGATCTGGGTCCATGCCAGTCAACGCCAGAACAAGGGCAGACTTGCCATGGTCGATATGGCCAGCTGTACCAATAACAAACATAGCTCTAACCCGCTTAAATCAGCGCCTTTTGGATTACTTTAATCACCGTCTCATCCAAAGAGGGCGTGATAGTGCGTGGGTCGATAACAAAACGGTTATCTTCAATCCTACCGAGAAGAGGTGGTGATGAGAGGCGTAGTCTCTTGGCAAAATCCTCTACAGCATATGGTGGTTCAATCGCTATCAGTTTAGTCGGTAAAGTCTGATCCGGTAACGAACCACCGCCCACAGTGCTAAAGCCATCACAAGTTGATGAAACCACACCTAAGTCAGTTAATCTTTTCGATATCTCTTCTGCTCTAGATGCTATCTCCTGAATTGGATAGCTGATCATCTGCCAAACCGGGACTTTCTCAATTGCTTCTTTCTTCAAATAGTGTAACAGAGTGACTTCTAGAGCGATGGTAGTCATTTTGTCAATTCGCAGAGCCCGTAGCAGAGGATGCTTGCGAATTTTGTCTAGGTACTGCCGTTTGCCTAAGATGACTCCTGCCTGTGCCCCGCCCAAGAGCTTATCCCCACTGAAGCAAACTACATCAATACCCTCGGCTATTGCCTCCTGGACCATCGGCTCGTGCTCTAGGCCAAACTGTTCTGTAGGTAGAAGGGCGCCGCTACCCAGATCCTCGACCACAGGTAAATTATGTCTTTTCCCCAAAGCCTTGAGTTCTGAAATGCTGGCAAGGTGAGTAAACCCACTCATCCTAAAGTTACTTTGATGAACCTTAAGTAATAAACTGGTATTCTCATTGATAGCTGCTTCATAATCCTCAAGGTAAGTTTGGTTGGTAGTTCCTACCTCTCGGAGGTAGGCTCCACTTTGCTCCAGAATTTCCGGGATGCGAAAACCGCCACCAATTTGGACCAATTCCCCTCGCGAAATAATAACTTCCCTCCCTTTAGCCAAGGCGGTTAGTATAAGAAAGACAGCCCCCGCATTATTATTAACCACCAAGGCAGAGTCGGACCCGGTGAGGATGCAGAGCAACTTCTCGACACCTTGAGCCCTTGTCCCCCGCTCACCTAGGGAAAGGTCATACTCTAAGTTGCAATAATTTTGGCTAGAGGTTACAACAGAGGCTAGAGCTTCCTGAGATAAGGGAGCTCTCCCGAGATTGGTATGTAAGATTACCCCGGTGCCGTTGATCACAGGTTGTAAAAGGACTAACCCCTCTTGAGCTAGGTACTGCTTAATTTTCTCTATTATCTTATCTCTGGATGGACAAGCAGCACCCTGCAAAAGCTGCTTACGAATTGTTGCAATCACTTCCTGTACTGCTTGGGTAACCAATACCCGTGAGTACTTATCCACTTCAGCTTGAATTTCTTCTCTTTCCAAGATTTTCTCGATGGATGGAAGCTTGCGCAGTTGTTTATTTATAAATTCCTTCTTTTCTGTTCGCCTTGTAACTGTGCTCATAATAGAATTATCTTACCTCTTGGTTTCCCTACTACCGCTCCAATGATGGCTGTTTCTTTATAACCTGCTTCTTGGAGCTTGATGAGCAATCTATCTGCTACCTGTGAGGACACAGAGATTAACAAGCCCCCGGAGGTTTGGGGATCAAAGAGAATATCTAGCATCCAGTCATCTACTTTGCCCGCAAACTCAATCATATTAGAGCGGAATTCCTTAATGGAATACATACCTTCAGGATTAAGCCCCATCTTGGCGAAATCAGCCGCTTCACTAAGAAAGGGAACCACATCGGAATGAAGCTCAATAGTTACCTCGCTATTCAGAGCCATCTCACAAGCATGACCCAAAAGGCCAAAACCAGTGATATCAGAACAGGCATGAACCCCCAGAGATATCATTAGTTCTGATGCCTTCCTATTTAGGGTAGCCAGGAGTGAAGTAAGCTCGGCTATTGTTTTACTATCAGCTAGTCCGGCCTTTAGAGCAGTGCTTATAATCCCTGTGCCCAGGGGCTTGGTAAGTATTAGTTTGTCTCCAATTCTAGCCCCACTTTTAGTCACAACCCTCTGTGGATGAATTATACCAGTGACAGACAGACCATACTTCAACTCATCATCTTGCACGCTATGCCCACCCACTAGCGTTACGTCTGCTTCATGCATCTTAGCTAATGCACCACTGAGGATCTGTTTTAAGATTGATATATCCATAGTCTTGCTGGGAAAGCAAACGACATTCATTGCTGTAATAGGTTTACCACCCATAGCATACACATCGCTTAAGGCGTTAGCTGCAGCAATCATACCAAAGGCATAAGGGTCGTCGACTATAGGGGTGATGAAATCGAGCGTTTCAATAATAGCTAGCTCATCCGTCAATCTATATACACCAGCATCGTCAGCTCTCTCCAAGCCCACAATCAAATTTGGATCGGGGACGAAAGGTAGGCCACAAAGTGCTTTGTCTAACTCACTAGGACCTAACTTAGCAGCACAGCCTGAGTAACGAGTCGACTTAGTAAGATGACAAATATCCTTCATTTATCTATCCTCATTTAACTTGTAGACTTAAATAAATGGCGGAGGGGGAGGGAATCGAACCCCCCGCGGCAATTTAATTGCCGCCAACGGATTTGAAGTCCGAGAAGCCCACCAGAGCCTATCCGCCTCCGCTTTAATTTGATAACTGGAAAGTTGGTTGTTTTTGAGCCCAGCTTGAAAATGTTACAGCACCACCCCACCCTTGTCAAAAGGCACAGTGCCAAGGTGCATAGGGTATGTGATACAGCGCAAACCCCGTGCTGACTATTCCTCAAACACGGTCTGTTTTTCTACTTCCACCTGCAGGGCTCGCAGCGCCTTCTTAACCAAGTTGAGGCGCAATTCCCTCTCCTCATCTTTGGGCAATTCGGGATTGCCTAAAGGATGAGGGATAGCCACGGCGGGCACGATGCGATTAGCCCCCACGGTCAACGAGATGGGCACTATCGAAGCTACGTGCACCACAGGCACCCCTACTCGGTCTATCTCTTTTGCTAACGTTGCACCGCAACGCGTATCTGTCCCTCAGGTGGAGGTGAGGATCACCCCATCAACATCGGCTGCCTTCAACTTCTCCGCAATCGCCTTGCCAAACTTCTGAGAGTTGGCAACCGAAGTGGCATTACCTACGGTAACATAGTAGACGTCATACAGTTTACCAATGGTGCCATCCTTCTCCAGAGCACGCATAGCATCTAAAGGCAAGACCCTATCCGGATCGTCGTTAGCGTAGCTTGGATCGTAGCCACCGTGACACGTCTGGTAGGCGTCTGGGGTTAGGTCATCCACCCCGGCGATATTGTATTCGGCAAACTTGGAAGCACTGGCAGCCTCTATTCGGTCCGGGTTACCTAGGGGCACTATCCCTCCCGAGGTCACCAGGGCTATTGTAGCTGAGTGCAGGTCCCTAATCGTGGGACTCGGAGGAACACGTTCAAAGGTGGGCATCGGATACTCGGTCTGGAATGGTTCCCCCCTTAGTTTGGACAGGAGCATGTCTACCGCCCTCTCCGCCCCGGTTCGACTGACAAATTGATTGACCCTGATGCCGCGAGGGAAGTAACCATCCTTTTCTGGGAGGCCGATCTGTTGCCCAAGGCCTAGTTTCCGCACAAAACCGGCCATTTTAGGAATGGCCTCTTTCATGCCTCGAACCGAATCGGCGGTGGGGATAATGTAAACCTCCTTACGGTAGAGATCCAACGCCGGGTTCTCTTCGTACATGGCGGTGACCACCGGGATGCCCAGCTTCTTGCTTACCGCTGAACACGAGGCTCCGCAGGCAATGCCGTATCTGCCGGCAGTGAATGCCGGACCAGCTACAAATACGTCTGGCTTATAAGGGGAAACAAATTCCACTACTTTCTCTACCGCGGCCTCTATGTTCTCGGCAAAGTAACTATCGCCGCAGACCACTGTAGCCACTATCTCCCCCTCTTCCCCTAAGGCTTGCTGCAAGGGTATGCCAGGGCCAACAGCGCCCTCCTTAACCAGGGGAGGAATGTTGGCTTTCGCCTCGCCTCCTATTTGAGCGAAGAACTGATTCAAGTAATGGACTACTCTATATTTTTTGTCTGCCATTTTCCTTTCTCCCTTTCCCTTAAAGGCTTTCTAATACCCACGAGCGGTTAACTTGCCAAAACCTAACTGGCAGGTAGACCCCATAATGCTTTGCATCTCGATATTTAGGCCCCCATCGGCAGCCAGACAGCCAACAAACCCGCCAGCAATGACCTCTGCCGGTTTCAGGTCTCCAATGATATGCTTCATAGGGGGAAGAGTTATCATCTCATTGGCATTGCCTACACTAATTACTGCGTCAGCTTGAGGCACTGCGTCTGCCAGGGACTGGGAACCACCGTTTCTTCCGGCATACTCATCGGTGATTAGTACGGTCTTTATCCCATACTCTTCCATCTTCTTGCATAGCATCATCATATCGGTATCGGGGTTGCCAAAACCTTCCTCGGAAACGATTGCCCCCTCTGCCCCAATGAGTTTCACCAATTTGCTGGCACAGTCTGAAGATCTCTCCTTGTCTGCCAAGGTGACATTTAAGTTGGTGATTATCACCCCGATGAAGTTCAAATCCTTGCCATGCCTCCGATAGAGCTCCTTGATTACCGGATTGTTCAGGTGATGGTAGGTAGTGTGCTTGTCGCAAGCGGAGACGCAGTTGCCGCTCACTATGGCTCCATCCATGACTTCATTGGGATGGAGCAAGGTAGGTAGGATCTTCTTGACGTCAACCCCGTAGAACCAGGTATCGTGCAACAGACCCTCTGACAACAGTGTGTGAACATAGGCGACTCTGGGGAGGGTGGTATCAGTGACCGGACTCAATTCATAGACCTCCACCTCATCAGGGGCGACATCCTTACACGCTTTGCCCAGATAAACCGCGGCCCTCAGCCCGGCAAAGCGCACAGCCTCCTCGTAGGGGTGGGGGGCTAACCCATCGATAGGGCGCAGAATCAGTGCCACATTGTTGGTCTGAGAAAACGGCGAGTATTGAGCCGCAGGGCCGGTCATATCTATGAGCCCCTCCTGATAGCCGATGATGCGGCCCACGGTCGCTAGCGCTGCCCCTCTTAGGACGTTGGTTCTACCCGACCCCACTGTCCCCATCTTACCAATCATCCCTGGAAAAAGCTCCCCTGACCCACTTACCTTGACCCTGGGCTCGATTACGTCTTTCACCGGGATTATCCTCACTTCCTCTCCCGGCCGCGCCAATTCAACATCCGCTTCAGCTAATCTATCGTCTTGCAGGGCTACAGCGATCAGCTCCTTTTTGTTTACATAGAGGGTGCCGTCTTCAATGATGGTCTCCTCACCAAATTGTACGTCCTTGATTTTGATTATCCCTAGCTCTAAGCGCATATTAAGCCTCCTTTAGCGAATGGCAAGCGTTTCAAAAATTTTTGGTAGCATGCCAAAGAGATTTCTCGAACTCGGCTTTTCATATTCACCTTCACCTCCCCAAAACATACGGGGGCAATCTGCTTGGAGCAGATTGCCCCCTGTCCTTTTACCTGAGAGATCATCCGCTACTATTTACGGACTTACCCCTTCGGTGACCTCACGCAGAGGTCTCTCCAGGGGTCTTACCAACGACAGTCCTTTTGCCTGAGAGTTTCGAGACACTAGGCTTACACCCGGTCTCTTTCCCCTTCGGCTCCCTATACAGGGTCTCTCCTACCGTTGTGGCAAAAGTTTAGCATATCTCACCATAACTGTCAAGCATCTGCCCTCGGTATTCCAGCCTCATTCTGTTGAGCTGCACCTCGGCCAGGAGCCTCGTCACTCTCTCTACACCTTCATCGCTCCGCCTGGTGCCAATCTTAAAGGAGATAATGTGTCACTAAGGTGTGGACGAGCGCAGATTTTTGACAAAAGGTAATATATCCACTAAAATTGCGGTTCAGCTGATAATAGAATAAGGTATGACGCAAGCTGTGGATTCAGTTAAACTAGTAAGGGGGTCCCTCACCACTAAGGTAGGTCACGAACGTATTGCTATTTTGTCAACTTTAAGTTGCCGTAAAACCTGGCTTTTGAACATGCAACAGTCTTTTTTGCTAAAATACATATTCTAGCAAGCAGGCGCGGAAGAAAGACGAGGTGAAATATGGAAGCAGATTACGAGGTAATTATTGTCGGGTGTGGTTCCGCTGGATTAGCAGCCGGGTTATATGCTGGTCGAGCTAGGCTTAAGGTGCTGCTTTTGGGGAGAGAAACCGCTGGCGGTGAGATGAGAGGCATAGAACAGGTGGAAAACTACCCTGGCTTTCCCGATGGTATCTCAGGTGCCAAGTTAGGCTTGGAAATGATGAAACAGGCTATGAAATATGGCCTACAGTTTAAGCTAGCCGAGGTCGAGGGAATCGAGTTGCAAAAGGACTACAAGGTAGTTAAGGCTAAGATAATTAGGGCTGGTGAAGCTACTTATCTGGCAAAAACGGTCATTATCGCCGGTGGCGCTCGTCCCAGGAAGTTGGGCGTGCCAGGAGAGAGTGAATTTGCAGGCAAGGGCGTGAGCTACTGCGGGGTATGCGACGCACCTCAGTTTGCGGAACGAGTAGTAGCAGTAGCCGGCGGCGGAGACGCTGGCCTTACCGAAGCACTGTATCTGATACGGCTCGCGTCCGAGATCACTGTAATTGAGCTAATGCCCCAACTGACCGCTAGCAAGATTCTTCAGGAGAGAGCCTTGGCTAACCCAAAGATCAAAATCTGCTGTGGAACCAGGATTGAGGCCATAACCGGTGATAACCACGTTAAGGAGTTGGAGCTTCTTAATGTATTAACAAGCGAAAGAACGACATTGCAAGTAGGCGGAATTTTAATCCGAATTGGGCTTGAGCCTAATACCAGTTATCTAAGAGGTTTGTTATCTCTGGACAGTGGGGGGTTTGTGTTAGTAAACGAGGAACTGGAAACGTCTATCCCAGGGATTTTTGCCGCAGGCGATATAAGACATGCATCGGCTAGACAAATAGCTACCGCCGTAGGAGATGGAGTAACGGCAGCGCTATCGGCTGGTAGGTTAATAGAGTTAAAATACTAAGGTAGTGGAAGAGAGCTGGGGCTTGACAGTTACGGCAAGATATGCTATAAGTAAGTCCCAACGATAGGAGAGACCCTGTATAGGGAGCCGAAGGGGAAAGAGACGGGGTGTAAGCCTAGTGTTTCGAAACTCTCAGGCAAAAGGACAGGGGGCAATCTGCTTGGAGCAGATTGCCCCTTTTTGATTGGGGAGAAGAAGTAAAAGCATTTAAGAACCATTTGTGCAGGGGGGCTAGATAATGGCAGTCTTAAAGAAGACGCCTCTTAATAAGGTGCATCATGAGTTTTGGTCTTCCTGTGTTGGCGCATGGTGTTGCCAACGCCCGGGGCTGAAATATGCCTCACTAAGTCAATTGATGCCTAGAGCCTGACACCCAGCCCAATGGCTTGGCGTCAGGCTTAAGCAATAAAGAGACACTATTTTATAGAAAAAGGCTTGACAAATAAATATTTTAGGTATAATGTTCGCATACTTATTGCTGGTATTATATTAACTAAAGGAGGTGATGTTATAGTAACAGTCCGAAAGGGGGGAGGGATTTAAACCGGTTAAAAATATGAAGGAGGTGTGGATTCATGGAAGCTATCATGGGAGCTATGGACTGGATAAATGGTATTGCCTGGGGATGGCCGGGAATGATAGTAGTTGTTGGTGGCGGCCTTTACCTTACTATCCGTCTTGCCGGCTTCCAATTCGTTAATTTTGGCCGGGCTTTCAAGCTCCTAGTGAGAAAAGCCACCCCGGATTTAGTAGACGTGACCAAAGGCCAAATAACCCCTCGCCAGGCACTCTGGGCGGCTACGGCGGCAACTGTCGGCAACGGCAACCTTGCTGGTGTGGCTACGGCTATTGCCATGGGTGGTCCCGGAGCCGTCTTTTGGATGTGGATAACGGCCCTTGTGGGTATGGCCACCAAGTCGGCAGAGGTCATGCTGGGGCGTCATTTTCGGACAATTAACCCCGATGGTTCCATTTCTGGTGGTCCCATGTACTACCTGACGAAGGGGTTGAACATGAAGTGGCTGGGGTGGATATTCGCCCTCTTTGCCGCCATTGCTGCCCCTGGTATTGGCCTTATGGTGCAATCCAACTCGTCTGCCTTTGCGCTTGAATTCGGCTTTGGTGTCCCGCGCCTGGCTACCGGTATTGTTATGGCTATAGCCCTTGGATTAGTCATCATCGGCGGAATCAAGATTATCGCTAAGGTTACCGAAGCACTAGTCCCGGTCATGGGTGTTTTCTACATTATCGTGGCAATAATAGTCTTGGCTATGAATGTGGTCGATATTGGTCCTGCTCTGGGCTTGATCTTTAAGCATGCTTTCACCCCTTACGCACCGATTGCTGGTGTCATCGGTTATATGGTAGCACAGACCATGCGTTTTGGTGTGGCACGTGGTATCTTCTCCAACGAGGCAGGGCTTGGTTCTGCCCCTATCGTCCATGCTGCCTCCACGATTAGGAACCCCATTCACCAGGGTTACCTGGGCATCTTTGAGGTTTTCCTGGACACTCTTGCTATCAACACCATGACCGCCCTGGTTATCCTTACCTCGGGGGTATTTGGCACGGCGGCATATTTTGCCACTGAGCCATTCCTGACCTCTACCCCGCTCCTTATAGCTGGTTACACGGCAACGATCGGAGGGTGGGGGGCGCCTCTCGTGGGCGTGGCCTCGTTCCTGTTCGGCTTTTCCACCATGCTCACCTGGTCCTACTATGGTGAGCGTAGCCTTTGCTTTATCACTGGTGAGAGGCGGATGGTCCATCTGGTCTACCGGTCGATATTCGTGGTTCTTTGTGTATGGGGTGCATTACAGACGATTGCGTTTGTGTGGCTGTTCACCGATACCACCAATGGGCTTATGTTGCTACCTAACATGATTGCCCTTGTTCTCCTGGCTGGCACTCTTTACAGGTTTACCAAGGGGTGGGCTAAAGAGGACATACTGCGGCGCGTTGAACGCGTGGAAAAAGGTGAATAAGTAGGCGATACAACCAACGAGTTAAAGAAGACGCCTCTTAATAAGGTGCATCATGACCTGAAAGTAAGCCGATTGAGGTGGCGGCGCTGCTGTGTGAGCGCAGGCTTGACAGTTACGGCAAGATTATGATAACATATTTGGGCAACGGCAGGAGATGCCTCACATAAGGAGCCGAAGGGGAAAGAGACCGGGTGTAAGCCTAGTGTCTCGAAACTCTCAGGCAAAAGGACTGTCGTTGGTAAGACCCCTGGAGAGACCTCTGCGTGAGG
>JABUBO010000727.1_pt1 | contig 10832 bp, 4 predicted proteins | sample 7240361 | NCBI WGS metagenome assembly JABUBO01 (sample SAMN07256346, study PRJNA390944) | subsurface metagenome | isolation source: Methane hydrate marine sediment | place: Pacific Ocean: Eastern North Pacific, ODP site
TTATGTTTGAAGTTTATAATGTATCTCAGGCAACTCCTTTAAGCGTTGAGCAGCTTGTTCCGGAGTAATATCCCGTTGGACCTCCGAAAGCATTTCATATCCGACCATAAATTTTTTAACTACTGCCGATCGTAAGAGGGGAGGATAGAAGTGAGCATGCAATTGCCAGTAAGGGTAATTATCTCCGTCAGTCGGGGCTCCATGCCACCCCATCGTATAGGGAAAAGAAACATTAAACAGATTATCATACCGTGTCAGATGACGCTTAAGGATATCAGCCAGTGCATGACGTTCTTCATCAGAGGTTTCATACAGACGGAGAACATTTCTACGGGGCATCAGCAGGGTTTCAAATGGCCAGGTAGCCCAAAAAGGAACCAACACTACCCAATGGTCATTTTCTGTTACAATCCTTTCTTTCTGAACCAATTCTTTGTTAAGGTAATCTGACAAAAGATTTGTACCCTTCTGATGATAATACAATTTTTGCTGATTATCTTCTTTCTTTGGTTCGTTGGGAAGGGATGTGCCCGCCCATATCTGTCCATGAGGATGAGGATTTGAGCAACCCATGATCTCACCTTTATTTTCGAACACCTGCACCCACCGGTATGTTTGGCCAAGTTCGACAACCTGGTCAGCCCAGAGGTCGACAACCTTTCGGATATCCCCGACTGGCATTTCGGGTAAAGTAAGATCATGCCTTGGAGAAAAGCAAATTACACGACAGGTACCCTGTATACTTTCCATTCCGAAGAGAGGATCTTGAAATTCTGCAACAGGTGGTGAATCCGGTAAAAAAGCTGAAAAATCATTGGTAAAAACAAACGTATTTTTATAATCGGGATTACGTTTCCCGCCGGCGCGTTCATTGCCCGGACAAAGGTAACATCCGGGTTCATAAGAAGGTCTTTTTTCTTCCGCAGGTGATTCAACCTTACCCTGCCATGGTCACTCTGTCCGGTGAGGTGATACCAAAATCCAATCACCGGTCAATGGATTAATTCTTCTGTGGGGATAATTGTATGTCTTCCCAAATGTTTGTTCCATATTTTATTTTTGATCCAAGTTTGTTAATTAAAATTGTAAAGATATTTTTTTCATCCAAATAGTCCACTACTTTCAATGGGCGACATTAAAGATAATTTGTATCTCCCAATTTTTTCATAACTTAGATGTACTTAATTCAGATGGGATGGTAAGGCTCCTTTTGATATATACCAAATTATTGCAGGCTTTGCTATATAGAATAATGAAAGCACAGGATGATTTTTTGAACATCATGATTTTCCTGTTGATCCTGATTATACTTCCAGATCACACTACAGGAAACCAGCTATATCGTTTTACCAGCCTTACAGTTAAAGATGGACTATCTTTCTTCCGCGTAAGAGTTATTACCCAGGACAGATACGGCTTTATGTGGCTGGGTACTGATAATGGCATAGATCGTTTCGACGGCAAAAATTTTATTTCGTTTAAACATAATTCGGCTGATCCCAATTCATTACCTTTTAATAATATAAGCTTTCTTCTGCCCGATAAGTCAGAGGACAGGATCTGGATTGGAACACGGGGAGGATTATGCTATGTTGATATTAAAACATTGCAGATTACAAGGATAGATGTCGGACCATATAATGATATCAGAACGCTTGCTGAGGGGAATGACCAGATATTATGGGTGGGGACACAATATGGTCTTCTTAAATTAAATAAAAATACGCTTGAATACAGTGCTTATAATACCAGTAACAGTAATATAAGCCATGATCAGGTACGATCGGTTTATCCTGATGATTCGGGGAATCTGTGGGTTGGTACGTTTGATAAACTGAATAAATTGGAGAAGGATTCCGAGAATTTCAAAACAATTGATTTGAAAGGGGATTATAATCCGCCCATTCAGAATAATCTCGTTCTTACCATTTGCCCATTTTCTGAAAATTCCGATTCCTTACTCTGGATAGGAACTGAAACAGGATTATGCCTTTTTAATCGATATACAGAAAATTACAAGGTATATAAAAAAAGCGGGGATAAAGTGCTTAGTAATGATAAAATACCAGCGATTCATTTGTTTGATTCTAATAGAATCTGGGTTGGAACGGATTTTGGGCTAAATCTTTTCAATATAAAAAATGAAAAGGCAGAGTTTTATTTTCATAATCCTACGGATCCGAATTCACTGTCAAATAATAAAGTATGGTCCATATACGAGGATCGGGCAGGTATAATCTGGTTTGCGACTGACAATGGAGTTAACCGGTTGGACAGGAACCAAAAACCATTTAAATATTATCCTGTTAATTATGAATTAAATGGGAGGCCTGTTGGCAGCCAGATTAATTACATTCTGATTGATCAAATGGGTAAATATTGGATGGCTACACAACAGGGAGTGATCAATTATTCTACTTCAGCCGGAATTATCAGGACTTTCCGACACGTCCCCGGTGATCCTACCAGCCTGCTTGCCGGCAAAACATTGTCTTTGTATTTTGATGAATTTGGTAAACTGTGGATTGCAACTAACAAGGGAGTAAATGTTTGGGATCCGGGGAAAAGCAATATGTATTCTTTTCCTGCTGATTTTAGTCCGGGTATGGGTTTAAAGTCCCCTTTTATTTGCACCCTGGTCAGGGCAATGAATGGTTCTTTTTGGATTGGGACATGGGATGGCGGATTACATAAAGCATCCGGGAATTTGGGGGATTTAAATAATATAAATTTCAATCCGGTAAATGAATTAAATTCAGACCTGATTGTAAGTGATCCACAAGCTTTATGGATTGCTGTTGGTAGTAATTTATACCGGATGGATTTACTTACGAATCAGCTATCCTTGATTGAATCAGTTCAGGAGGTAGTGGATGGATCAACTATATATTCTATTGCTTATTCAAGTAAAGGATCATTATGGTTAGGGATTAAGAATGGGTTGATTGAATACCGGATTCATAAAGACCAATACCAGTTTTATCCTGTTGTAATAGGGAAAGACATTATTATAATCAGTATCCTTGAAGACAACCTTAGTAACATCTGGTGTTGTTCCATGACAAATCTGGTTAAGTTTATTACCCAAAATAAGGAATTTGAAGTATATTCCATTGGGAAAGACATCCCGATCAAAGGATTTTTGCCAGGAAGTTGTTATAAATCGAATAATGGAGAACTTGTATTTGCAGGACAGGATGGATTTATTGTATTTGAACCGGAAAAGATTAAAAAAAGTGATTACCAGCCCAATATTGTAATAAGCGAATTATATGTTCAGAATGAGCTAATATTACCAAATAAAGAAGCAAAAGGTCAAATTATTCTGGAACAAAGCATTTTCTGCGAGGATAAAATTGAGCTTAAATACAATCAGCGATCAATAGCTCTAAAATTTGCTTCCCTCCATTTTGGTGATCCTACCGGGAACGTTTTTGCATATAAAATGGAGGGATATAATCCGGATTGGAATTATATTTCAGGTGACCAAAGCTCTGCTGCCTATTCAAATTTACCTTCTGGCAATTATACATTCAAATTGCGCGGTACAAATAATGACGGGGTCTGGAGTAAAAATGAAATTGCATTGACCATTAGGATTAAACCCCCACCCTGGGCAACTCCTGAATTTATTATCCTGTACATCGTTATTTTTCTTCTTCTTCTTAGTCTGGTTTTTTATTTCTACTACATGAAAATCAGGTGGATAAACCAGCTTGAAAGAATTAGGATAGAGAAAAAGCGCAACGAGGAAGTTGCGTTAGCCAAACAACGTTTTTTTACAAATATTTCACATGAATTCCGAACACCTTTGAGTCTTATTTTGGGGCCAACGAATGAATTGCTTGAGAAAAACACCCTGGGTAAAGAGGATAAAAAATATGTCCATTTAATATCTAAAAATGCCCACCGGTTACTCAGACTCATCAATCAATTGATTGATTTCAGGAAATTAGAAACCAAAAATCTTAAACTTCAGGTATCCAATCATGAAATTGTCGGGTTCTGTTATCATGTGTATGATCTTTTTACCGATCAGGCTGAGAGAAAACAAATGAAATATTCTTTTTTTTCAAATGTTGAGAAGCAGAAAACCTGGCTTGATTCAGGGAAAATGGAGACAGTACTTTACAACCTCCTCTCCAATGCGTTTAATTTTACTCCACCGGGTGGAGTAATATCAGTAAATGTAAATGTTCAAAAAGAAAATATTGAAAAATACCCTGAAGGATATTTTCAAATCAAGGTGAGTGATTCCGGAGTAGGAATCTCTCCTGAAGAACAAAAGAAAATTTTTGATCGCTTTTACCAAACGAAAGAAGGAGAGAAAAGGATGAAAGGCTCCGGTATAGGTCTTACATTGGTGAAAGAATTTGTGGAATTGCACCAGGGAAGTGTGATGATTGAGAGTTCAACTGGGTCAGGCTCAGTTTTTATTATAACAATACCCCTGATGATAAGTCGTACCCATCAGGATGTTATTTTCGGGGATCAAACAGATGTTGAATTCATTCCTGAATCTCCCGGTTATTCCATGGATGGGAAAGAGATGGAGGAAGAAAGATTGGATGCCGAGAAACCCTTGATATTGCTGGTTGAGGACAATCCGGAAGTAATTGATTTTATAAAGCTAAGTCTGAATTTTAAATATGAATTTCTAATTGCTGAGAATGGCAGGGATGGTTTGCGGATGGTAGAAGAAAAAATGCCCGACTTGATTGTAAGTGATATCATGATGCCGGAAATGGATGGTCTGTCTTTTTGCCAATCCATTAAAAAGAATCCAAAGACCAGCCAAATACCTGTAATATTGTTATCAGCCCGAACGCTGGATGATCAACAAATAGAAGGTATCAAGAGCGGTGGTGATGCATATATCCCCAAGCCCTTCGATATAAAATACCTGGATGCAATCATCGGGAATTTATTTACGCGTAAGGAACTGCTTGTTGAATACGTCAAGATGCAATCCATTCTCAACCCGGCTGAATTAGAAGTAACTTCAACCGATGAAAAAATTCTGAAACAGGTGATTACTTTTATTGAAAGCCATATCTCGGATACGGAACTAAGTGTTAAAAGCATCTGTTCTGCAACCGGATTTACGCATTCTTTTATATACAGGAAGATAAAGAATATGACAGGGGGAACATTGAATGAACTAATTAAAGATATCAGGATAAAGAGGGCATCACAATTATTAAAAATCAAAAAATTCACGATAGGGGAAGTCATGGTTGAAGTTGGTTACTCAAACCATTCATACTTTTCAAAATGCTTTCGCAAAGTTTATAAACAATCTCCAGGTAAATATTTAAACAACCTGAATAACTAGCCCGAAGTCCAGACCTTCAAGAATACCTACATTTAAAAAGGTCAGTTTTACTTCAGACTCCTCTATACAATCCTACCACTCCTTTCGAGATTTTTGCCTGTTTTAATCCGATCCAATTTATAAGGAATATTAGTAGCATTTATTTTGATTTATATTGCTGTATTACAGCAATATAAAGAACAAAAGATTGATTTGAAAGTCGGATTATTATCCAAATGTGACTATTTATTGTTCAATTATAATTAAATATTTATTGTTATTGAATAAATATGATTCCATTGGATTTTTTTTTTCAACGTACTTTTAACAACATGAATTATAAAAAGAAAAAAATCTTTTATACCAGTCTCATCATTTTTCTCTCATTGTTGACACTGGTAGTAGCAACATTCATTATTTATGTGATAATAATCCATTAATTATCCTAAGTTAAATTGTTAAACTAAATTCCTAACGTATGAAAAAAACCTTAAAACTTTGCATGATAGTTTGCCTGCTATTTGCACATTATCTGATTGCAAATGCTCAGGAAATGACTATCACTGGAACTGTGACGGAATCTTCAGGTAGTTCCTTACCCGGTGTAAACATCGTGATTAAGGGTACATCTACTGGTACTATTACCAATGTAGATGGTAATTACAGCATTACAGTTCCCGATGAAAATTCTATTCTTGTGTTTTCATTTGTAGGCTATCTATCAAAGGAAGTGACAGTGGGGAATCAGACAACCCTTAATATTACGCTGGCAACTGATGTGTTTGGATTGGATGAGATTGTTGTAATTGGTTATGGTACCCAGCGAAAGATTAACGTAACCGGTTCAGTGGTTACAGTACAGTCAGAAGAACTTTTAAAAGCACCTGTCACCAACGCTTCTGACCTTCTTATAGGCAGGGCTCCGGGTTTGATCACCAAACAGGACGGGGGTACTCCGGGTGATGATGCTGCAACGCTAAGTATCAGGGGATTTGATTCACCCCTGGTTCTGGTTGATGGTGTTGAAATGTCGTTCAACCGGTTAGATCCTAATGATATTGAATCGATCAGTATTTTGAAGGATGCTGCAGCTGCCATTTATGGTGCGCGTGCCGGTAACGGTGTGATCCTGGTAACTACCAAACGTGGTTCAATCGGTAAACCTACTATTGAGTACCACGGAAATGTAAGTTTCCAGCAACCAACCGTAATACCTTCAACTGTTACTTCCTGGGAATACGCCGAATTATACCGCGAAGGAGAACTAAATTACGGGCTTGAACCTACATACACCGAGGAAGATATAGAAAAATTCAGACAGGGGGGTGATCCCAATTACCCCAACAGTGATTGGTATGATGCCCTTTATACAGATTGGACACCCATGCAGCAACACAACCTTAGTGTTCGCGGTGGTATGGATAAAATTAGATATTTTGTTTCGGTGGGTTTACAAGACCAGGAAAGTATATTTGAATCAGGTGATTGGAATTTCAGCCGGTACAATGCCAGGGCAAATATTGATGCTGATATTACCGACAACTTATCGGTTGGATTCGACCTGTCATACCGTGTGGAATTGCGTGATCAACCGACTACTGACTTGAACGCTTCACTCAATGACCTGCGTACAGCTCAACCGATTTGGCCTACTACACTGCCCGACCCATCATTGGGCGGAGCCTATTCAGGTTTCAGCCAGAGGAGTCCTGTTGCTTCTACAACAAAAGATTATTCAGGTTTCCGTGATGACCAAAGGCAATATTTCAGAGGGAAAATCAGCCTGCAATATAAAATTCCGTATGTGGATGGTTTAATAGCCAAAGCTGGATTTAACTATTATACTTATAACACAAACAGAAAAACACAGAATAAACCGTTTGATGTTTTCAGGTACGATTACGACACAGAAGAGTACACACTTACGGGAACAAATGGTGCCAATACACTGAATGAAGAGTTTACAAAATATCAGCAACTGTATCCTCTTGTATCCTTGGAATACGATAAAACATTTGGTGACCATTCGGTAAAAGGGCTACTTCTTGGTGAATGGATAGATACAGATAGTTTAATAGTTACAGCCGACCGGAAAGATCTTTTATCTATGGATATTCCATACCTGTTTGCGGGTTCATCGGAAAATATTCTGAATAACGGTAGTGCCAACGAAACCGGCCGGGCCAGTTATGTTGGACGTCTAAACTACCACTACCAGGGGAAATACCTTTTGGAAGGAACTTTCCGGTACGATGCCAGCCATAAGTTTCCCGAAGATTCGCGCTGGGGCTTCTTTCCAAGTGTTTCAGCCGGATGGAGGATTTCAGAAGAATCGTTCATGCAGGGCTTTGGCTGGCTGGATAACCTGAAATTAAGGATATCGTACAGCCAGTCTGGTGATGACAATGTGGCTGCGTTTAAATTCCTTACAGGTTACACTATTCGTGAAGGGACGTCAGAAGTATACCTGATCGGTGACCAGGTTGGAAGGATCATTAATACAACAGGATTACCCAACCCGGATATTACCTGGCTGGACATGACTACCTATAATGTAGGGATGGATGCTAGTTTTATGAAAGGATTAATCGGTTTTGAGCTGGACCTCTTTTACCGTGAAACCACAAACATTTTTGGAATTCCTACGGAAACATACCCATCGACATTTGGGGCTACATTGCCGCAACTGAACCTGAACACAACCGATGACAGAGGTTTTGAACTCCTTGTAAGACACAGGAATAAGGTGGGGGATTTTAATTACACTGTTTCTGCCAACGTAGGATTGGCAAGGGAAAAATACGTTGATTGGTCGGAAGAACCGTATGATGACCCGGACGAGATCAGGATTTTCCAGCGTACCGGTAACTGGACCAACCGCTGGATCGGTTATGTATCGGATGGAATCTTCGAAAGCCAGGCTGAGATTGACGCCCATCCCGTAGATCAGGACCAAAATGGTAATACAACATTAATTCCGGGTGATATTATTTATAAAGACCTGGATGGAAATGACACGATTAACTGGCGTGACCAGGATGTGATTGGATATGGGGCATTCCCTGATCTTACTTACGGAATGGATATTAATGTTAGTTATAAAGGACTAAGTGTAAGTGCATTGTTCCAGGGGGCTTCCCTGTTTAATATGAACATGACCGGAGCTGCAAGAGTCGGATTCTCCAACGGATCGATACCATTAGATTACCATTATGATTACCGCTGGAAGCCTGATCCGAATGATCCAGCGACAAATATAAATCCCGATGCACAATTGCCGGCTACGAACGATCAGGTAGGAGCAAACGCCAACAATAACAAAACATCTGATTTCTGGCTGGTGGACAATACGTATTTAAGGTTGAAGAACCTGAACATCAGTTATAATTTACCACAAAACTGGATAAGGAATATAGGTGTCCAGGGCATAAGGGTGTATGTTGCAGGAACCAATCTGCTTACACTCTCTAAACTGGGTATTTATAAGGGATCTTTTGACCCTGAGGGGCCAACAAACAATGCAACGCGTGTCTATCCGCAATTGAAAACGATTACATTGGGTGTAAATGTTACTTTATAAACTTTAAACCGGATTGAAAATGAAAAATATAAAATATCTTATTATAACATTATACCTGATATTTTCAGGTTGTGAAGATATCCTCGACAAGCAACCTCTGGATATTATTTCCGATGCCGTGGTATGGCAGGATGAGAACCTGGTGGAAGCCTATTTGAATGACCTTTATTACCGTACTGATTTTGTAAACTTAACAGGACAGGCAGGATTTAACCAGGGTATGGTTGCCTCAATGGGAGCTGAATGCCGCCCATTTGGTGGATGGCAGGATCCTTATAAGGCTGCAACTACAATAATTGACGAAACCGGGGCACATAATAACCTTGAATACTGGAAGTACAGTAACATCAGGGATGTTAACTATTTTATTGAGAAAATGGAAACCGAAACGGAATTTTCGCAGGAATATATTGATGAGAAAATTGCCGAAGCCAGGTTTCTGAGAACATATATGTATTTCGAAATGGTAAAACGTTATGGTGGAGTCCCGATCCTCACGGTTGCGCAAAGTATTGATACTCCGGAAGAAGAATTATATGTTTCCCGGAATTCGGAAAAAGAGGTGTATGATTTTATTGGTTCCGAAATGGATGCAATTGCACTGGTTTTACCCGAAAGCTATGGAACTGAAGGGAAAGGCCGCCCGAGCAAATGGGCAGCACTGGCATTAAAAAGCCGTGCCATGTTGTATGCATCCAGTATAGCCAGATACGGACAAGTACAGCTTAATGGATTGCTTGGATTTCAGGCAAGTGATGAACAAAGTTACGTTCAGAAATCGTACGATGCTTCTATGGCCATCATTAACTCGGGATACCATGCACTTTATAACGAACATGCAGACCCGGTGCATAACTTTGGCCAGATCTTTATCGACGAGAGTGATGCAAACACGGAAGTAATTTTCAGCGAACGGTTCGATTACGACCAGCAATTATCCCATTCGTTAAACAACCTGACCATGCCTGATGGATTTTCCAGGGGATGGGGGTCAAATTTCAACTACTTCTACGATTTTGTTGAACTATTTGAATTTGCTGATGGTTCTCCCGGAACTTCCATATCAAGAGCAGACTTAACAAGCCAGGAGTGGACTATGGACTCATTATTCCATAACCGGGATCCACGGTTTAAAGCATCTATCTTTTATCCTGATGTGGAATGGCAGGGTGGAACAGTTCTTTTCCATTCAAGCACTATCGTTGGGGGAGAAAAGTTTACAGCAGGTACAATTGGCGATGAAGGGTGGCCGGCTATGGCGCCCAGAAGAAATACCTTGAGAACAGGATTCCACTTACGAAAAAGAATCAATGAAGATATAGTACAACCACTTGCAGGAACCGACGATACGGATTATATTGTCTTCAGGATGGGCGAAATATACCTGAACCTGGCTGAGGCAGCATTTTACCTGGGGAATACAAGCGAAGCGCTGGATGCTATTAATGATCTCCGTGAACGTGCAGGAATGCCACCAAAAGCAGCGATTACTGAAGATATCATCCGAAATGAAAGGTATGTGGAGCTTACCTTTGAAGACCATCGCTACTGGGACCTCCGGCGCTGGAGGATTGCAGTACAGGTGTTGGACGGAGTAAGGTTAAAAGGACTAAAGTATGATTACAACTGGGACACCCAGAAATATCAAATCAGCTTAAAAAACGGTGAAGGTGTGGAACGTGTATTCCAGGAAAGACACTATTATTTACCCCTGGGTATCGACAGGATCGTAGATAACCCGAATCTTGTTGAAAATCCCGGATATTAGTTGTTTTTAAAATAAAAAGTAACCCCGGCATTGTGCCGGGGTTACTTTCAACCTGGCCTTCTGATGATATCAAGGCTGACTGTTTAAAATCCTATCAGATAAACATGCAAACAAGACTTTCATATTATTCCACAGTATTGATGCTGGTTTTTTTGGCAGCACTTTTTCAT
>JABUBO010000728.1_pt1 | contig 10831 bp, 20 predicted proteins | sample 7240361 | NCBI WGS metagenome assembly JABUBO01 (sample SAMN07256346, study PRJNA390944) | subsurface metagenome | isolation source: Methane hydrate marine sediment | place: Pacific Ocean: Eastern North Pacific, ODP site
CGAGGGGGAACAGACATCCAATAAGCTCGGCTCGCTTTCCAACTCTCAGTGCTAGTGGCTGTTGATACGCAGGTATATCCTCTCCTTCTCCCCAGCACTTGATACCATAATAATAAATACCCGGCGGTTTATTCACCACAACAACTCCATCATCATTACACTCTAAATCCTTCAAAATGTCACATGTACGTGTCGCTTGATTTGCATTCAGAATCACACAGCTATCAGGGCTGATGTCAGCAATGGATCTTTTACAAAATTCATCTTTTATACTACCATTTCCATATAGTTCTGCCACGGCGATATTTACCGCTCCTGTGATTTTACTTATATTTTTCACTCTCACTCGAGCTATTATCGCATCTTCATCGGGTGGTAAAACTTCATAGAAGATAGGATAGCCCGCATCAAATTTTGTTTGTACTACATCATAAGATACTCGAATATAGGGTCTTAGGCTCGATATGTGTTCCCTACTGCCAATTGCAGATTCAAACTGGTCTGAATAATAATTACAACCAATCATAAATTCTGGATGAGAGCCATCACGGAGTGTTTGCTGTAACTTGGTTTTAGTAAGCGGGAAGCTATATACTCCTGTATGATTCACATATTTTTCCTCAGTATGGAATCCAACAAGTAAGCTTGGTCTATTATTCCATGTGAGTGAGTTTTCTCCCCAAGGTCCAGTTGTGTAAAACCAGAAATTTCTCGAATCCGCCGGATAAAAATATCTCACATAGAATCCAAACTCAGCACTAATGAATTTGTCCCATGAAAAATCTGCTGGTAGTGGTTCAAAACGAAAAAATGGCCACGCTCTACGGCTTATATTATATCTAGAATCAATTTTGCCGGAGATCTTCAGTTCTGTAGAGCGTCCATAATTGGTATTAGGGTATGCATCATCAATAAACGTATCAGCGATACATTGCAGATTGACTGTTTTTGTTACCATGTCATCGACATCTCCACATACTCCCGCGCTTCTTGATCCGAGTATGATTTTTATGGGTATTCATTTTTTCTCACTAAGTATTGTTACAAATCTACTCTCCTTCGGTACAAACACAGTAACAACCCAAGTATCCCTAACCCATCTGGTTTTTACCTTTACTATTTTTCTTATCTCCGTCTTATCGGTCAATATATTTATTACGCCTGGAACCGCCTCTATTCGTGATTTTAATTTTGCAGCGCATTCAAACAAGCCACTTACAACAACATCATATTCCACCCCGTTTTCCACTTCTCGCATTTCTGCGATTTCTGCTTCTACTTCCACTCCGGGAATATAATCAGAAATAATGTCGTTGATTATATAGCCTAATAGTCCTGCCGCTATTTCACCATCACCAAACACCCCCCTTGGGCCTTTGGGTATTCGATCTGCGATTTTATCTACTCTATTTCTTATCCTTCCCATAGTTCTGATTGCTCCTATGCAACTACAGCTATCCTACATACGATGTCGTAACTACTATTAGGCGCTATCTCCTCTATACCGTAACAAGTGTGTTCGATAGAGATTAAACGATTGATTAGGTAAAAAGTTTCTTCTCTTTTTCAATTATTTCTTCTTCTTCTACTACCTCCCATGATTTTGATTCTCCCAGCATATATTTATATATAGAGCATTGTCTTATATATTATTTGTGAGATGGGTCAAGTAGCGATAATCGGGGTGGATCCCAAAGGGAAAGGTAGAGCGTTTCTTTCAGAAGTCTTATTACCAACGTTACAAAAAGCGGAAGCTACGCTAAGAGGCGAAGGTATACCGAAGTTCAAGAGCGATGCGAAATCGTGGGGTGTTACGGTTGGGGAGGTTACAAGTATTTTTGATTTTTTTGAATCTTATAGTGGTCCTTTTCTGCCCGGAACACAACAGGTTCTTGCTCGGGACAGAATAAAAAATAATGGCTTACTTGATGGAAACGTATATCTTAAGTTTGAAAGGTTGAATGCTGATGGCACTCCTGCACCTCCGCCCATCTGTAATTTGGTAGTAGATATTCCCGCAGGATATTGTTGTTCAGCTTATTGCACTATTCCAAATGTGCCATGTGCATTTACTGATCCACGAGATTGTATAGCGATTAATCCGGAAAATCTTGCTATTACTATACCAGAAACACCGGGAACCTACTACTACGGCGTAAAGACGTGGGGTGCAGACGAGGCTGAGCCTTCTTATCCAGCACCAATCGCACTAATGGCGGCGATAGAGGTAGAGGAAGAAAGCGGGATAGTGAAACTCATCAAATGTATGTTCCCGCGGCTGATGACCAAAACGCCGACACCGAGGATTACTAATAAAGAGATGACACCAAGGATAGACTGTATAAAAGAAACCGGAATTATACCACTACAGTCAAGAACAGGTGCTTTAGGTGCAACAAGAGGGCAAAAGCTAGAGGAAAGGCTAAGAGCAAGAGCGATAACGGTAAACGGTGTAAAATATAAGGAAATTTAAATAGCATACATTCTTATTACAATCATACTTATTTTAAATATCGAAAACAATTATTAATAGAAGCTGGCGGCGCACTCGCAGCGGCATATTTCATTCTTAAAAACTATTTAATCGTAAAAAACAAATAATAAGTAGGGAGTTGAAAATGGTAGAAGGACAAACATTCCAAGTGTACGTGTACACGTCCCTATGCTACTATATAGATGCCCATGGCGGTCCAGCAGGATTAACAATCACAGATATTTTTAAGGTGATAGATGCCTATTTATTCCAAGTGTCGCCATCAGGCTACGCGTTTGTACCGACTATAGGTGAAGTCTTCGGCGTTATCGATTACTTCTTAGGATTCAATGGCAATGCGGCAACGGGGTGTGATTTTTACTAAGTATTTAAATATCAAAAACAATTATTAAAGAAGGGATAAAAATGCTCTCAGAAAAAGGCATACGATACATTTGCTTTAACTTCGGCGATGCAAATAGATGTTGTGTAGCATCAGGTTTGAGCTGGAGCTACAGATATGGTGGTGTGGATTATCCCGAAACCGGCGGTACAGCGCAGGTAGTATCACGATTAGCAAGCGGGTTGGTTGATTCGGTAACAATGACCAGCCCTGCACGTGGCATGTTCACACAAGCGGATTTAAATGCAGCGAACGAAGAAGCGGTTACTCTTGTAGATGCACAAATAATAGTTGGACACGATGAGCCAACCGAAGATCAATGGTGCTTCTTCTGTGATAGCATCACCAACCAAACCGAATGTGAACTTTATGGATGTTTCTGGTATAATGAGCTGTGCCATCTAATCGCGCCGACATGTGCCGAATTAAATAATTCGATAGACTGCCTGAGTTATGGCTGTTACTGGTATGGTGTTCCATCATCATGCCACGATACAGACCAGCCGAATCTGTGTTACTATATAGATGCACATGGCGGACCAGCAGGATTAACAATCGTTGAGGTGTTTGAAGTTATCGATGCCTTTTTGTTCTCTGCTGCACCAGCCGGCTACACGTTTGTACCGACTATAGGTGAAGTCTTCGGTGTTATCGATTACTTCTTAGGATTCAATGGCGATGTAGCGACGGGGTGCAACTACATAACATAGGAGGAAACTAAAATATGACACTAACACAAGCGGGAATAAACTATATCTGTCAGCAGTTTGGATTAAATAACTGTTGTGTAGAAGCGGGGCTTTCGTGGTTTTATACAATTGGTGAAACACAAATATCAGAAACGGGTGGTACCGCGCAGATCGTATCGAGGCTGGCAAGTGGGTTAATCGATTCGTTAACAATGACCAACCCTGCACGTGGTACATTCACACAGACCGACCTAAACGCAGCAAACGAAGGAATAGTTGTTACGCTTCAAGATGCAAAAAATATCGCATTACATGACGAACCCGCTGAAGAGCAGTACTGTTACGGAGAACCACCTATACCAGATGAACCAGAGGGCAACAGAAAGATACTGAAACTCATCAAATGTATGTTCCCGCGGCTGATGACCAAAACGCCGACACCGAGGATTACTAATAACGGGATGACACCAAGGATAGACTGTATAAAAGAAACCGGAATTATACCACTACAGTCAAGAACAGGTGCTTTAGGTGCAACAAGAGGGCGAAAGATAGGGAGAAGGTTAAGAGCGAAATATAAATAGCGTACTTTCTTATTAGAGTTATGTTTAAAAAATTATTTGTAGCGAAAGCGATAGGATACCGAATATTCTCAATACTTATTACCTTTATTGTTACCTATCTCTTCACTCGCGATTTACCAACAACTACCGGGATAACCGCTGTAGTGGCGATATTAGGTACTGTAGGCTATTATTTCTACGATTTGGTTTTTGATAAGCTTGGTTATATCACAGCTAAAACGAAAGAAATAGAAGGTATTAAAGGCGGGTACCCGCTAATCCCCCTATCACAAAAGATAAAAGGGTTTGTGGCTTTGATGCGCCCCTTAACCATGACCGGAGGATTCATAGCTGGATTTTTTCTTGTTATACTTGCTTCTTATTATTACAATACACCCTTCACATGGAATTTAGCGTTTCTCGTTGGTATGATTTTAGCACTGGTGCACGCAGGAGCACAAACAGCTAATCAAGTTGTCAAAGAAGAGATAGAGATTGATCGAATAAATAAACCCTACCGTCCTATCGTAAGAGGAATAATCAAGCGTGAAGAGGGCATAATATTCTGTATATCTCTTTTTACAATATCAATAGCAATGTGTTTCTTCGTTAGCCCAAAGTTCCTATTCTGGATATTGGTGATTTCTTTCTTCTCAATTTTTTACTCTGCACCGCCACTAAAGGTAAAGAGGATATTTGTTTTGAATAACCTATGGCAGGGCGTGGCTCGTGGTTTACTTCCCGTAGTAGCGGTATTCAGTATCTTCTCTTCTTCGTTTTTCCCACCGCTTTTCGCTATCGCTTTGGGGTCGGTAATCGGAATATGGGTAGTGGGAGGGCAATCAAGCAAAGATATTGATGACATCGAGGGTGATAAACAATTTGGAATTAGAAATTTCTTTACTGTGCTTGGTGAAAAAAACGCGCTAAAAGTAATGTTGATAATTATGATCTGTTCATTTGCGGTATTAGATCTCTACATCGCTTTTGGGATATTACCAGTGAGTATGTTAGCACTAAATGTGCTTATAATTCCTTCGTTTGGAATAACACATTTCCTGAATAAGAAGATTACTATCACAGAAAACAATATTGGCTGGACTTTATTCTATTCTACGATAGGCTTGTGGTATATCCTCCCTGCAATTTGTTTCTCGTTATAGTGTTTTAAACATCTACACAATCACGCCATGCCATCCTGTCTAAATATTCATAGCGATTCAGAAGACATATACCAGTAGGAGCGTGAAGAGCACTATTGACAAAATACATAGGAATGATATCGGCACCTTCACAGAACTTCTTTATGTTCTCTATGCCGAAAATCATTATTGCTTCCGATAGGTCTTCTACTCTCATTTTTCTCGTCACCATAAATCTACTTGTAAAGTTTCCTCCTTTATACCCCTGGATGCAGAGAATCCCAAAGTAGTCGGTTCATAAAGAAAAACCATATCACACCAAAAGTAAGCAATACAAAAACCTCTAAATACCCTATTATCGGTGCAAGAATTACCGGTAACGCGTAAATAAACGCAATTTCTACTAACGACATATCCATCAAACTCTTGTCTCTATCCCATTCTCTCTTCTTCACTAATCGCCACACGAAATATACCCCTGTACCCATAAAGAAGATAATAAAGGGAAGAGTCCAAAGTGAGAATGTATATTGAACAAAAATCCATAATCCAATTACTATCTCCATAAATGTTAGCCCAAAACCATATAATTTCGCTTTACCGGGATAGAACAAAACATTCTCTATTTTTGCACCTATCTTCTTCAGCATATTCCGCTCTCCAGTTTCCAAATCCTTGATGTTTCCGGCAATATCGATCTGGAAATGAATACGAACATAAACATAAGCCGCTACAAGAACCATCAACGGACTTATCTCATTAGCGACTATGAAATAACCATAAAATACCAATGCCGTGAAGCATAATGAGATAGGAAGAAAAGAGAGAGTAGTTACCTTATTTCCTTTGTTGTACCACTCACCAAAAAGGGAGAATAAAAATAGCGATAGAATAGCGAGTGTGAAATTACCACCAGAATACCCTGCGATGAAAATACCAAAAAGAGCCGTCAGGATTATTCCTGTATGAATAACGTTTGTCGCCGATTCTATGCTTATCTCTCCATTTACTAATGGATGCAATGATTTTGAGGGATCTTTTGTATCAAACCCTTGTGATGTATCGAGAAGCGAGTTTTCGCCAAAACTGAAAAAATGAGCTAATAGCGCAAAAAAACATACCAACAACCCCTTTATAGAGAATAGGCTGCCGCCACCAAGTAAGAAGGCGGTAACTAAAAGTAGTAACGTAGCGGGTAGTGTCTGAGCACGAAACAATTTTAACCACTGGTTAAGCTCTTGCATGAGTCATCAAGAAGAGTTTTATTTATATATTTAAATAACTATCTAAAAATTGGTGATGAAAAGATATGGAAAGAAAAGAGCGAAAAATAGGCGGATTGTTAGAGAAGTTGAGCTCACCGGAAAGAGAGATAGAAATACCTGAGAAACCGGGACCGAAGATCTTGGGCAGAGACCCTTTGATAGGCACGTTAAGAAGGGCACTTGATATACCTGTTCTAAGGGACGAAATGCCCACGCTTATAGAGATCTCAAGGTAAAAAGGGTAATAAAAGGAATGCCTATCCTTTTCGATAGACCCACACCCTTTTTAAACCTTTTACGTGGAACGAAAACAATCACGTTAGGGGATGCACATGTGGAAGTGCCAGCAAGTGTGGTTAGTCAGGCACAGGTATATTTAAGGCAGAACAGAGGGGGGTCGGGCGAGGACATAGTAGGTAGTGTAGCAAAAGGGCTGTGGGCTCAATCATTGGCAAGAGCTTTCTGTATGTCTGAAGAGCGAATAGATGTCCCGGAGGAATACCTTAGTGAAACAGAAAAGGGATGTATAGATACGGTTAGTTTGCGGCTTGCACGGGAAATAATAATATAACTACTTACCGTTCAACGGTAGATTAGAGAGGTGCTATGAAAATAAAGATACCCATTCTTAGTAGAGGAAGCAATTATAGGGTGAGTTGGGAACGATTAGGGGAGAATGTTTACAAAGCATTAGGTGATGCGTTAACTGATGCCGCAGATACCGATAATGGTGAAATATGCGCTTTATACGCCCCTGTTGTCGCATGGCTATTAGTACAAGAAAGAGCTAATTATTTTGGTACAATTTGGCCTGGCTGGAATTACGTTAGCTTGTTTACTACCTTAGAAAGGGCACTCGTAATTGCAGAAAGAGAAGGATACCCAGAATGGCTTGGAGATGGTGTTAAAGAAGCGGAGAAGGTACTAAGAAAACTAAGGTAAAATGTCAAGAAGACCAAGATTAATCCCGGTGAAAAAATATAACTTCCGAATTATCGGCTACAATCCAGAAGGTGAAATCCAAGATTTCGACGATACTATGCTTGAATGGATGGCTATTAATGTAGCTAAAACTATGCTTCGTGGTTCCTCCCGCTATCGCCAACCCATTACGAAAGTTGAGATCAGGGATAAAAAGGGAGAAATCCGTACAGTTTTGGAACAAAAAGATATCTTCTTCGCAAGAAAGTGGATTAAGGAATATTATCCTTTGCTTCCAATAGAGAGGTAATAAGCTTATCTATTGCTTCAACCGTCCTTTGCGAGAGGGGGGGGCAAAAATCTTCTTCTGAAAAGGGATGCTTCAAACGATGAGGGACGAAGAAGTTACCTTTAGTTACAAAGCTTCTGTGAAGGTACCTGCCAAGGCAGGTTGCCAGAGAAGCGAAAAAAAGAATTTAAATATAACTTTCCTTTGAATTATCATTATGAGAATAGTGATCCACCGCCCTCTTAAAAAGCGAAGCTCAAAAAAATCTTCTTCTGAAAAGGCGCCGCTAAAAAGCGGTAGTGAATCGTTAGTAGTAGAAGCGATATCAAAATTAGAAGCCGCGATAAAAGTGGAACGATGTGGCGTTTGCAAGACATGGATTTTAAATAGTAAAAAATACGTAGAAGACAAATTCAATAACCTTAAATACAGTCAAGAGATATATGATATTATGAAAACGCGGGGTATTTCTAAACCCTGGCAGGAGCTTGATGATGAAACAAAGGAGGAATTGAAAAGGGAGGCAAAAAGGGGAAGATGATAAAAATAAAAATAGGTAAAGAGGATGCCAAGCGTGAATTGGATAGCAAAACGTGGCGTGGTTCGTATCTTACAGCGGCAACCTTAGAGTTCAAACATGCACATGAATCAGTTAGACGTAGACGATATGATGTAACTCTTCTGCACTATGCGTTTGGACATATAGATATGTATAAAGCAGTTGAACATGGTGAAATACCAGTACATAGAGCAAAGGAAATACTTGAAGATACGAGACAATCACTGCATGGAAATATTATAGAACAAGAAAGAAAATAAAGGAAGCAAAAGGAAGATGACATCAAAAAAAGAGAAGAAAGCTGATTTATCCGAAGAAGCGGAAAAATGCGCTATTGCTTTTGACGTTGGTATGGAAGAAGCATTTGCCGTTTGCGGTGGTAAAGAGGGAAAGGATCGTTTATTCTGTGAGATGGGTGGATTGCTCGGATTAAGTGCAGATGACGCAAAAGATTTAGCGAAATTTCATAAAGAAGTACTTGAAGATTTTGAAGATGAGGAAAAACGAGCGGATATGGATTTTCAGGATATGCGTGCTTTTGTTTTATGTAAAAGTTGGCAACTCATAGACGAGGAAAAAAAACCGTTCAGACAGGCTATTAGTCAATCATGGACATATGTGAAAGATAAATTTAAAGATAAAAAATGAGCGAGGAATTAAAACGTTTTCGCGAAGATTACCGATTAAAGATAAGGGATAAAATACAAAAAGCGGTTAATTCAGAAGAAGATTGTGAAGATTGTAGAGTTTCCGTTGGTGTAGGGATGGCACTTAATCTAGGTAATTCTTTGGGTTACTCTGACTGCGATGAATTATACAACAAAGTTATAAATGAAGAGATTGAAGCTGATACTGTAGTTGATACGTTTATTAATCGCAGTGAAGGTAAAGAGGAGCAACGCAAGTTTAAAGAGATAAAAAGAATGATGCATACACCGTTGTAAAAATGATAAATAACCTCACAACCAAACTGAAAATAATTAAATGCCTTGTTGATGAAGATAAACCTCTTATTCTCAACCATATCGCTAAGAAAACCGATTTGGATATTCAATTAGTCGAATATCACATTAAGAAATTAATAGCAGAGGGTATAGTAAACACGGCAATAGAAGCAGAAAAGAAATATTATTATCTCTGCGCTCCCTTCTATGATGAAGACAATATGAATGCTTTATATTCTCTTTTAATACCTTATGTCAAAGCAACGGCAAAAGAAATGAGAGAAGAAAAAGAAGAAATAACCGAAAAGGAGATTTTGAATGCCTTTATGTATTTAATGTTGCTGTTCATAGAAAATATTAATGTTGAAATAATAGGTGAAAAAGTATTTCAGTGAAATAGAGTTTGAGAAAAGCTTTTTATACCCTAAACTAATATAAATACAAATTTAAAAAAATAGGGGGTGTTAAAATGGTAAGTCATACAAAAGTCGGTGATTTGGAACTGTCCGTCGGCAAAGGCGGTATTCGATTCAAAAAGAAACCTTCCGGCTATAATATCTGCATCGGCAAAGAGTTAAAAGGCGGTGTAGGACCGGTAAAAGGTGGAAGATACGATAAGGACTGGCAGGCAGAGTTCACAAAAGCTGCGAAAAAGTGTGCCGCAGCGGCATAAAGGCGAAGAGAGTGGTTTTTACTACTCTACTTCTTTTTTTCTTTTTTCCCTTAAGTTTTTGTAAAAATTGTTTTGCTTCTGCTTCCCTTATTTGTGCTTTTTCTTTCTTTTTACGCTTTAATTCATCTAAATCATAAATTATACCATTTTTCATAGCTACTGATTCTGTTATTCGTATCCAGGTAGGTCTATTCCGTTGTTTCTCTTTTTGTTTTAATTTTTCAGGCGTGATCAATATACTACACATGCAATTTCCATTAAATCGAATTAAATCGTCCAAGCAATGTGAGCACGGACAACGTCTATCGGACTCCCAATCGCAGAAACAACGACCTCCGTGTTCTTCCATCCACTGAATTTTAAAAATGTAGTGGGGGTCTATTAATAAGTTGTGTTCTTCAGCATATTTCTCTAGTTTAGGTAATATTACAACTTTTTCCAACGGCGCTTCATCTCGACTCATTTCTTTACCTCATTGCATCTTCAATTTTTTTTATTATGTTTTTTTGCATAGCGATATAATCGTCTAAATACCCGTCTTTATTATCTTGAATGGCTTTATCGAGTTTCTTCTTTTGCTTTTTGCGTTCTGCCTCCAATGCCATATATGTTATAATTCTCTGTGCTCGCTCTTCTTCATCCTTCATTTTTTCTTCAACGCTTTTTTTGATATCCACACCCTTCTTTAACATTTACCTTTTCGTCCTTTCTCGCCAATAAAGTCGGATAAACTCGTTCTCCGAATCTTTGCTTTACCAATTACAATAACTTCGTCTTTGTTAGCTTCAAAGAGCATAAGCAGTTTCCCATCTTGAGCAACGATTTCATTGACAAACGAATACAAGTAGTTTTTTGGGAGTTCACCGTTTTTATTCCTCGGGGCGTTTAGATTGGACAATGTCAAACTGTA
>JABUBO010000729.1_pt1 | contig 10821 bp, 7 predicted proteins | sample 7240361 | NCBI WGS metagenome assembly JABUBO01 (sample SAMN07256346, study PRJNA390944) | subsurface metagenome | isolation source: Methane hydrate marine sediment | place: Pacific Ocean: Eastern North Pacific, ODP site
GATTTGCACAACAAGGACATCATAGAGATTGGCTGTGGACAGGGAGAGTTTTTGACCCTGCTCTGCGAACTCGGTGACAATCGCGGGGTTGGCTTTGATCCAGCCTACGTCAGTGGGCGGAACGAGAGCCAGGCCAAGGATCGGATCACTTTCATCAAAGACTTCTACTCAGAGAAGTATGCCAACTGTCAGGGTGACTTCGTTTGTTGCAAGATGACGCTCGAGCATATTCAGGAGACGGCCGATTTCGTCAGCACTGTCCGCCGTTCGGTAGGGGATCAATCAGACACGATCGTCTTTTTCCAGGTGCCGAATGTGACGCGCATTCTGCGTGACTTGGTCTTTTGGGACATCTATTACGAGCATTGTTCGTACTTGAGCCTGGGATCCCTGGCTCGCCTCTTTCGAAAATGTGGCTTCGACGTCATTGATCTTTGGAAGGACTATGACGATCAATACCTGATGATAGAGGCCAGGCCGGGCAACGGACGAATTAGGCCGGTTCTGGCACAAGAAGACGATCTGGAAGATCTAGCCCGCAACGTGGCCTATTTTGCTGAAAACTGCCGGCGTAAGTTGGAGGCCTGGCAACGGGATTTACAGGAGGTCAGGCAAAGTGGGCGACGGACCGTTATTTGGGGAGCAGGTTCAAAGGGGGTGGCCTTTCTGACGACCTTGAAAATTCGAGACGAGATTGAGTATGCGGTCGATATCAACCCGTACAAACACGGAACGTATATGGCCGGGACCGGGCAACGAATTGTAGCGCCAGAATTTCTACGAGAGTACAGGCCAGACATTGTAATTGTGATGAATCCGATTTACTGCAACGAAATTCGGCAGGACCTCAACCGCATAGAGGTCACAGCCGAGCTTATGCCGGTCTGACGATCAGGGGTGACAAGCAAGTGTGATTTAAATGAGCGGAGAGATAGACAATGATGAGCAATGAATACACTTCACAGCAAAGCATCTGCCCCGTGTGCAACGAAACGGACATTGCTGTCTTTATTGAGATTCCCCAGGTGCCGGTTCATTGCTGTCTGCTCTGGCCAACTCAAGAGGAAGCCATCCAGGTGCCCCGAGGGGACATCCGGCTGGGATTTTGCCGGGATTGCGGCCACATCTTCAATCTAGCCTTCAATCCGGAGCCGATGGAATACACCCAAGCTTATGAAAACTCACTGCACTTCTCGCCCCGTTTCCAGAGCTATGCTGGGTCGCTGGCGGCGCGCCTGATAGACCGTTATGATCTGCGCGACAAGGACATAATCGAGATCGGCTGCGGTAAGGGCGATTTTCTGAGGCTGATCTGCGATCTTGGGACCAACCGTGGAGTCGGGTTTGATCCAAGCTATGCGCCTGAACAAAACGGCGGTGGAACGACTGCAGAACGGATCACTTTCATCCAGGAGTTCTACTCGGAACGTCATGCGGACTACAAAGCGGATCTCATCTGTTGTCGGCAGGTCTTGGAGCACATCCAATTTCCCCGTGATTTTTTGAATGGCGTACGTCATTCGATCGGGAACCGACCGAGGACGGTCGTGTTTTTTGAAGTGCCGAACGTGTTGTTCACGTTGCGAGTTCTGGGAATTTGGGACCTGATCTACGAACATTGTTCGTACTTCAGCCGAAGTTCATTGTCCTGTCTATTTACTTCGTGTGGATTCGAGGTCTGTGACCTAAAAGAAACGTACGAGGGTCAGTTTCTCTGCATCGAGGCTTTGCCAGGTGAAGGTTTAGGGAATTCTAGGCGTGATCCCGGGGATCACCTTGAAGAGTTGGTTTCTGATGTGGCGACCTTTGCCGAAAAATATCGGCGCAAGGTGGAGGCCTGGCGATGTGACCTCGAATGGATGGGACAGGCGCGGCGGCGGGCGGTGGTCTGGGGAGGGGGAGCAAAAGGGGTGACCTTCTTGAATACCCTTAAGACTCGGGACCGGATCGAGTATGTGGTAGATATCAATCCTCGTAAGCAAGGTAGATATGTTCCTGGAACTGGGCAGCAGATTGTACCTCCAGAATTTCTTCGAGATTATCAACCAGATGTTGTCATCGTGATGAACCCAATATATAAAAAAGAGATTCAACAGACCATAGAAGAGCTTGGCTTAGCTACTGAATTTATGTATGCGTAAGTTAAGCTCAACCGGCTGTTCAAGACCACCGAGGCGGAGGTGAATAATCAAAAAGAGTGGTGGCAGTGGTAGCCTGTGAAACTTCAGCTAAGCAAGGAAAGTAAGGGTTTTTGGACGTGAAGGCTAGCAGAAGACGATTGGGCCAGGTTTGGTATGAAACAGCACAGTAGTATAGAAGATAAAGTAGTCGAGGTCAAGTTGTGAATGATAAGGAATACCAAGCGCCTATTCAAAGAGGACTATTAAAACCGACCCTACAGGTAACGATTTTTTCCATCTTGGAGATTATGGTAGGCTTTATTACCGGGATTATCGTAGCTGCCAAGTTCGGTGCCACGATAGAAAGAGATGCTTATTTTGCCGCTGTGGTTGTCCCAGTCTACCTTACCACCGTTCTTGTCTTCTCCCTAATGGTAACTTTTGTCCCTATATTCATTGAATATGAAACCAAGAAGAATAAGGAAGAAGCCTGGAAGGTAGCCAGTATTCTCATAAATTTGGTCTTTCTGATTCTCTTTGGAATTTCATTACTGGGGTCCATCTTTGCCAGGCAATTGATTTCGGTAACCACACCAGGGTTTAAGGGAGAAGAACTTTCATTAACTGTGTCTCTTTTAAGAATCATTTTCCCCTCGATTATATTCAGTGGACTGACCAGTCTGTTATCGAGCATTTATTATGCGCATCATCGCTTCCTACGACCTGCGATAGCGCCCGTTGTAAGTGTACTTTTGATGTTATCATCTGTGGTTGTTCTCACTCGTTCTTGGGGGATAAAGAGTCTGGCCTTTGGATACCTGGTTGGTGCAATTGTAGGTTTTTTCATTTTGGTTCCCATTCTCTTCAAGCAAAACCGGTATCATTTTAGTTTTGATTTTCATCATGAGGGTGTAAGGCAGATAATTAAGGTGATGTCGCCTTTGGTTTTGGCAGGTTTATTTTATAGGGCGACTACAGTTATTGAAAGAATGATTGCTTCCACTCTGCCAACAGGTAGTATCTCATATTTAGGGTATGCAAATAGAATAACCTCAATATTAAGGACAATATCAACAGCGGGGATTTCTACGACCATTTTCCCGCAAATGGCAAGGAGCTGGGCGGAAAATGATCTGGTGAAGGTTCGAAAATACTTTGCAAGGGGTGTTCGAATTATAATGCTAGTTACTTTCCCCATTGCAGCGGTTTTTATTGTACTTAGAGTGCCGATAATTCAGGTGGTTTTTGAGAGGGGGGCATTTGATCATAGCACAACTCTAGCGGTTGCGAACGTCTTGATGATTCTTCTTATTGCTTTTATATTTTTTGGGCTTGGAGATGTTATAGGAAGGGGTTTCTATATCTCACAGAAAACAGGATTGGCAGCGACACTAGGCATAGTTGGAATGATAATATATGTTCTTCTTGCGCACTTTTTGGTAAAGAGTCTTTCATACCGTGGATTGGGAATAGCCTACTCTGCTCAATCCGTGTTTAGTATAATCGTAGGAATGATATTTGTGAGAAGAATTTTTGGAGGAGTAAACGGCGACAAAATTCTCAGAGGCTTAACACAGATATTAATTGCATCTCTGTGTGGAGGGGTTTCTATTTACTATAGCTTCAGGATGGTCTTTGTAGGTGACAGTCTAATGATGAGGTCAGCCGCCTCTGCAATTTTGGGCATAGCAATATATGCTTTTCTTGTGATTTACGTTCTAAAACTGGAGGAAGCATTGGTATTAAAAAAGAAATTACTGGATAAACTCAGATCCTTAAAATAAAAGGCAGCTACAGCTTGAAAGGTGCAAAAATTTTTTTATTGAGAAAGACTCTGAAATAATGAAGGTAAATAGGCGTAGAATTCTATTTATCAAACCCGGTGATGCAATAGGCGAATACGATAACGTATTAGAGCCTGCTTCAAGATTTCCAGTTTATGATAGTGGCAAATCCTACATGGAGAACATCCTGGAAGTAGCACAGCGCTCTCAGCTGATGATAATTTCGTTTGGCACCAGACTGGCATACAAAACTTATAAAAATCAAAGATTTTTGGTATTACCTGTTTCATTGAAATTAAACAATTTATTCTTGCGTGCGGTATTCAAAGCTTTATGGCAAGTTTTGATTTTTATTGTATTAGTATGCTTCCGTCCTAAATATGTTTTTTGCGTTGATCCGGGGTATAGTTTACTCATTCCTTTTATTTATTCAATAATTTTTCGCTCACGATTTTTTCCTCTTTTAGCAACTCCGGTTTCATCTTTGCTCCATACTGCACTGCTGCGTAGAGTTCAGTTTCTAATTACCATAAAGATTCTCAGTTCTAAACATACCGGCACCATCCTTTGTTGTTCTAACTTTACAAAAAATGAGTCAGTCAAATATGGCATTAAGGAGGATAAGTTAGGTCTTTTTCAACAGCAATATAACAAAGATTTCTTTAAAAAAGAGAATGTACGTTTGCCGATAGAAGGTGATATTTTTAAAATCCTCTATGTAGGAAGGATAAGTAATAAGGAAAAACGTGTTTTCGATCTGGTAGAAATCGCCTATCGGGTTAAAAATATTGAACCGAACATAAAGTTTTTCGTTATTGGAGACGGGCCTGACCTTCCTGAGCTTTCTACACGGATAAAAACAAAAAGACTAAATGATACAATCTACCTTTTGGGTTATCAACCTTCGGGTTTAATATACTCCTACCTAAAAACAGCCCATGTCTTGATCATAACTTCGAAATATGAAGGGTTAGCCAAAGTAGGTTGTGAAGCAAATTTTGCAGGATTACCCATTGTATCTTCTAAGTGTGGTGGCATCAGCGACTATCTTTATGATGATTATAATGGGTTCTTAGTTGAACCTGGCGACATAAAAGGATACGTGGATGCCATTATTTGCCTTTATTCTAATAAATCATTGCTTAAGAAATTCCAAAAAAATACCAAACAGATAAGTAAGCGCCTTTTAACCCCATCCGAAACCTTAACTGACCAATTAAGGAAATGCTTGAGATGAGAGGAAATGAATTGGAAATATGTTTTATGATGGGAGCTCATCCAAAGATTAAGCCTGGTGGAGCCGAGCTACAGCTTTATCAAATTGCGCAATTGATGTCCAAAGGGAGACATAAAGTTCATCTTGTCACCGATAGCCCAGAAATAAGTGGAAGCTCGACAAACTGGGAAGAAGGAGGGATTAGATATCATAAAATTAAGTCTAAAAATATGTTTTTGAAATATTTGATTGTCCCATTCCTTATTTTTGGAAGAATAGATGCTTCTGTTTATATATCACGGGGTCTTTTCTTTTCTCTGGCAACAACTCTTTACTGTAAACTTTATAGAAGAAAGTCTGTTTACATGGTGGCTTTGTCTACTGACTGTATACCGCCCATAACCTGGCCTGTATTTAAGGATTTATTTAAAAAGGGAATCAGGTTGGGCGTTATCTCTTTGCTAAATCAACTTGGAATGTGTCTCGCTGATAAAGTAACAGCTCAGTCGGAACATCAAAAGCGTCTTCTCAACAAAAACTTTGGTATAGGAAGCATTGTTATTAAAAATGGGATGTCGATACCTTTGAGGCTTCCTGAGAAAGAGCTTCCACTGATGGTACTATGGCTTGCTAGCTTGCAGCGATGGAAACAAGCAGATGTATATATCGAGGTAGCCAGGCAGTGTCAGGATTTCGATTGTAAATTCATATTGGCTGGGCGTCCATTAGATAAAGCATATTTGGAAGAACTTTTGGAGCAAATGGAAGGCTTACCAAACATTGAGTATGTTGGTGGGGTTAGCTTTGAAGAAAGTAACGAGTTGATAGGGCGTGCAAGTGTTTTCGTCAATACCAGTAAATATGAAGGATTTCCCAATACCTTTATTCAAGCATGGATGAGAGAAACACCAACCGTGAGTTTAAATGTTGATCCAGATGATGTGATCAAGAAGAATAGATTGGGATTTCATTCTCGGTCATTTGAACAGATGGTAAAAGATGTGAGATTTCTCATAGAAAACAAAAGAATAAGACAAGAGATGGGTAGGAACGCAAGGAAATGCGCCATTAGAGAACATGATATTAGAAAAATTGTGCCTAAGTATATTGAGTTAATCGAGAAGACAATCAACAAAAAATGAAGATTGTTTGGATAAGATACAAACGATTTGATAGAGACCCCGATAAGGTAACCTGGATCGAGATGACGAAAGAGTTGTTGAAGAAGGGACATCTCGTTTCTCTGATTGTTCCTTATTCAGGCAACAGACATGATTTTGGTCTGGGAAAGAATATCGTATATCTACCTACAGTACCTTGGAGAGGGTTTTATAGTCTTGGATTTTCTGTTGCACTGGTCCTCTATTTAGTTCCTGGCGCATTATTGGATACTCCAAACGTTATCCTCTTGGACTTTATGGCCTTCTTTCCTCTTGTTCCTTTCATGGTCTTATCAAAGCTAAGGTTGATTAAGACGAAATTCGTGCTTGACATAAGAACCGTACCGGTCGAAGTGCATGACCTAATATACCGTATAAAGGAACAGATTTATAAAGCTGTTGTTTCGCTTGCACATTTCTTCTCAGACGGTCTAACTGTGATATCTCCTCTAATGAAAAAACAAATCTGTTATAAGTATAATATTGATGAACACAACGTCGGAATCTGGAGTTCAGGTGTATCACTTGCAACCTTTGATTGTGAAGATATAGGCCCGACAAATGAACCCCCTTTTTGTGACAAAAAATTTATTATCATGTATCACGGTGTCTTGAGCCAAAGTAGGGGACTGCAAGAAACAGTAAAAGCAATTGAACTTTTGAACAGTAAATATCCTGATATTGCACTTTTTATATTGGGTGATGGAAAGGCGAGGGATGAATTGGAGTTGTTAGTAAAAGAAAGGAAGTTGGAGGACAATGTCTTTCTGCATAAGCCGGTTCCATATGAAGAGGTGCCAAAGTATATTGCCCACTGTAATGTCGGCATTCTACCATTTCCCAATTTAAATTGGTGGAGAGTATCAAGTCCCCTGAAATTGATGGAATATCTGGCCATGGGAAAATCGGTTGTTGTCACCAACATTGAGGCGCACAGAGAGGTGCTCAATAACTCACCTTGTGGGATTTTTATAAAATCCCACCATCCTGAAGAGATTGCTCAAGGAATCGAAAAGGCTTATCATTTAAAGGATAAGTTAGGCGAAATGGGAAGAAGAGGAAGAGAACTGGTAATTCGTAAATATACTTGGGGGAAACAGACGAAAAACTTAATAAACTTTTTGGAAACTTTATGATAAACAGAATGCAGTTTAGTAAAAATATGGTGAATCCTATCACCACCGAAAAAATCAATAGTTTTTTTTATCTCTCTCTATTTTTACTCTGTGCTGTAGTGATGGGTACTTTAATAGGAAAAGAAAATCCCGTAGGATGGTTTCTAGTGATAATTGCGGCCTTCACTCCCATTTTATTTTTAAGCAATGCTTTATCCCTTGCGGGGCTTATCTTTTTTATTTTTATTATCAAAGGAACTTTCGAACCGATATTCGGTGTCTTACCCAGAGAGGCAATATGGGCTTCAGATGCTATTATCGTCTTTCTGTTCCTAAGAAGTTTACATTTAGGACTAGGTGAAAAAGAGTTTGAAAAAACCCCTCTTTTTTTACCTATTTTATCATTTTTTATATGGGCAGCGCTGTCGGGTTTCTTAAACAGTATTTCATGGTTTACAATAGGAGTGGCTCTCAAAGATTTTTTCAGGTATGTGTTGTTGTTTTATGCCCTTATAAACTTGAATCTACAAGAAAAAGAATTGAGATCATTAATAACACTGTTTATTATGCTTATATTTCTTCAGATTCCCATAACTATTTTTCAATACCAACTGTATGGACAGCATGATTGGGTGAGCGGAACTCTTGGTAGGCATGGAACAGGCGATATGCTTATACTTGTTACAGGTATAATAAGCATACTTATAGGATTTTTCCTTTATTACAAAATCCATCTTATGTATCTATTAGTAATTCCATGTTTATTAATTTCTCTTATTCTCGGTAGTGCACGGGCTGCTTTGCTTTATATTCCTCTTACCATAATATTCATCATAAGAAAGAGCCTACACGGAAAGCTCCTTGCAAAAACGTTCGCCATGCTCCTAATATTAGGAATTTTTATAGGCTTTACCCTTATGATCCCCTTTTTGAGAGAACCTTTTAATTCATTAATAAAAGATAGTATCCGGGGACTAAAAACGCAGGTTAATGCTGCTGTTATAGGTCCAGAAGTTCCCGGAAGGCTTAGAAGCCCTCGCATGGCCATGGAGTGGATCAACAGAGAACCTCTATCTGCTGTGATTGGTTATGGTTTCGGTTCTACAAAAGAAAGCTATTTTGAAGAATATACCGGAAGATTCTTTAAAACATATTCTCCAAGAACAAACCAGTTATCCTCCACATTGATTGAAATGGGATACCCAGGGCTGATATTCTATTTTTGGCTAATTTTTATAGCTTTCGCTATCAATCTTCGCTTTTTTAGAAATGTCAAGGATAATTACTGGAAAGCAGTTTCTTTTGGTGTCGATGGGATCATATTCATGCACCTGGTTGGAATTCTTTATGGCAATATCTGGCATGAAAGTTATTCATCGTTTCCATTTTGGTTTTTCCTGGCCATCATATATTCACTTGGGAAGAAGAAAGGAATCTTCGCAAAAGGAGTGCTTCTGGCTGACCCGAATCAAGGTAGTCCTGAGAAAAGGCAATGAAGGTTTTGATTCTTACCAATATGTACCCAACTTCTGAGTATCCCTTTTATGGGATATTTGTGAAAGAACAGGTTGAATCTCTCAGAGAAGAAGGCATTTTTGTGGATGTATTTTTCATAAATGGACGTGATAATAGATTGAATTATTTCTTTGCAGTTCCTGGTCTAGTTAAAAAATTGAGATCCGGTCATTATGATTTGGTTCATGCTCATCATACATACTGTATATATGTTTTTTGGATTGCAAAATTAGTTTTAGGCTTAAAAACATCTTTAATATTGACTTTCCATGAAGCAGAGGCTTTAAAACCACCCGAACTTATACCAAGAGATATTGATGCGGTTTCGAAACTTGTGTATTCAAAAAGAATTAAGAAATGGGCTCTGGGCAGGACAGACTGTCTCATATCTGTATGCGAAGATTTGATAGAAGCCCTAAATTTTAAGAGAAAATCAACAGTTAAGCCTCCCGGGGTAGATCTTCAATTGTTTCGACCCATAAATAAACATAAATGTCGGGAAAAATTACATTTACCCAAGTATAAAAAGATAGTATTCTTTCCTGCTGATGTTAAAAACCCCGAAAGACATACACAAAAGGGATTTGATATTCTACAAAGGACATTTGCACTTCTACCAGAAGATAAAATTTTGTTAATTACCGGTGGGAGCATTTCTCATCAAGATGTGCCTCTCTATATGAATGCATCTGATGTAGTAGTCCAGACTTCTAACTTTGAGGCTTCTCCAATGATAATAAAAGAAGCAATGGCCTGTAACTTACCTATAGTCTCGACAGATGTTGGTGATACCAAAAAAATAATTGGAAATACTGAAGGTTGTTTCATTTGTAGAAGAGAGCCTGAAGACATAGCCCACAAGATAACATTGGCATTAGATTATGGTAAAAGAACCAATGGAAGGAAACGTATCGGAGAGTTGAGATTGGGACTACAACAAATCGCTCAAAAAATAATTGAGGTTTATAAAGATACTGTCAAAGCGAGGATGATGAATTGAAAGTCTTAACGGTGGCTGGTACAAGGCCCAATATCATTCAGGAAATGCTGATTAATAGGCTTTTTAAACAGAGAGGCATAACCGAAGTCTTGTTTCACTCCGGCCAGCACTATGATTATGAAATGTCCAGAAAATTTTTTGAGGAATTCGATCTTCCTGATCCTGATTATCATTTGTCAGTTTCATCTGGTTTGCCATGCAGGCAGATTGCAGAAATAGTGACTGGCACAGAGAAAATCATACTGAAGGAAAAGCCTACCGTTACCTTAGTACATGGCGATGTAAATTCAACCCTAGCAGTTGCCCTTGCTTCTGCAAAGTTGCAAGTTCCTGTTGCTCACATCGAAGCGGGCCTGCGTACACCGTTTTTCTATAATCCAGAGGAGATAAATAGAAAACTAACTGATCATCTATCAGAACTATTGTTTCCTCACATACGAGAAGCATACGATGCACTTATGAAGGAAAATTTTTCGCCTGAGAATGTTTTCTTAGTTGGAGATGTCGTGAAGGACACCTTGCTTTGGGTTTTAAGGAGATACCATATTACTCCAACCCTGGGTGACTATTGTTTAGCTACTGTCCACAGATACGAAAATGTTGAATCCCTGAAAAGAATGACAGAAATTGTTGATGCCTTTCTGGAATCAGGTGAGCGTATAATTTTCCCGGTCCATCCCCATACGGAAAATAAACTGAGAGAACACGGACTACTTAAGAAATTGAAACAGAGTAAGGTAGAGGTCATCAAGCCCTTAGAACATAAGGAATTTGTCAGTCTAATGGCCGGAGCAAAGAAAGTTCTTACTGACTCAGGGGGTGTTCGAAGAGAAGCGTATATATTGGGTAAGCCAGTAGTGATCTTAATTGAAATTGTATGGGTGGAGTCTATGGTAAGGTGTGGATGGAGC
>JABUBO010000730.1_pt1 | contig 10787 bp, 7 predicted proteins | sample 7240361 | NCBI WGS metagenome assembly JABUBO01 (sample SAMN07256346, study PRJNA390944) | subsurface metagenome | isolation source: Methane hydrate marine sediment | place: Pacific Ocean: Eastern North Pacific, ODP site
GCAGATGGCGAAAATAGCAAACTCCAAAAAGCCTTTTTCAGAGAGGAGCTTTGCCGCTTCCATTAAACGGTTAGCGTTGTCGGTACATATTTGAGCACCAAGACTCGCTCGATTGATAGTCAGAGAACTAAAATCTTGTCGCTTTTTCGGAGGCATGTTCGATGAGTCTCCTTCTTAGCAGACTTTCCCACTCTTCGATGCTAATATTTCACTGCAATTCTAACTCGTGATTATCAAAAAAACAAGGCTGTTTCTATGAAAGCGCCGCAGCCTCTGCCCAGCTCAGTTCTGGCCGTCTCATCGTGCTGGCTGTGGCTAGTCTATGAGAATTTCTCCCCCCTTCAACCTAGTGGTTAACAGCCACCCGCTCAGCTGTCTTTTTCAATCCAGGGAAGCCAGAGAGGGTTTAGTGGATTTGGCTTCCAGTCGCTTCAATTTTTTTCCTTTTCTTCTCTTAAATAAGTTATATGTTTTATCTGGTCTTTTCTAATTGCAAAGGTTGAATCAAACATATTTGAAAGGGCTTCATTTAATTTTTTCATTTGAGCTATTTTTATATTCACTTCATTTAATCTTTCTTTAATTCCAGATAATATTTCTTTGTCTTTTTTTGATGATTTTTTCATTGCATCTAATTTAGCATCTATTCTTTTTGATATATCAATTCTTTCAGACTCTGTAAGAGTTTCTTTTTTTAAAACATCCATATCCTCACGTATTTTTTTTAGTTCAATATCATCTGCTTCATTAGTTTTAATTTTATTTTGTTCAATTTTCATTTCTTTAAATATAGATTCTATTTCTTTATCCTTTTGCTTTGAAGCTTTAAAAAAAATTTCTTTTTTTGATAAATCAGCAACAAAATAATATATATCATTTTTATAAACAAGCAACATTAATCCTTCATATTTATTATTTGCCGTCTGAAATATCTCAAATTCACTGATAGGATTAGATGTATAAATTATTACTTTTGTGATTTCAGTAGGAAATTTTAAAGGATTAAAAGAATATTTTCTGTTTATTTTTGGAAATGAAGTACCAATCAATGAAGAACAAATAGGTAAACTAAATAGTAAGATAGCCAAAAGAATATAAAAAGCTAATTTTGTATATGATTTTCTTGAATACCGATGAATGCCAAGTGTGAGACCTAAATAGTATGAATATATGTTAACCGTGAAGGTTATATCAGGCCAATCTGAAAATGAGAATTTCCATATTGGAAGATAGACTACCCAAATAGATAAAGGAACTAGATACATTAGAGAATAAATAAGAGTTTTCCTTTTTTCTGTTTTTCCGCATATTATCTTTTTAATTAATTCTTGATGAATTAGTACATATCCAAGGAAAAAAAAAGCAAAGGATTTACCAATTAAAAGAAAAATTGGATAAATTGCTACTGTGGCATAGTCAATAATTGAAAATCCAATCTCTAAAGTGGATAATCCCCAAGCTTCAAAATAAGAGAACAGATAAAAATATCCAATCAAATATATATATGCATACCCTAAAATTATTATTCCTGGAGCGACTTTAATTATCGATAGAACATTGATTGAAGAGGAATTTTTATCTTTAATCTTCTTGTCTCCCTCTATCTGACAAATTCTAAGTGATTTTACTCTCAGGTATCCGTGAAGTCAAGGGAGGTTCGGAGGATTTTGCAATTCAGACAGTAGAGGGCATTTTGGAAAAAATCCACTAGAAGCGTTAGGAGCAAAGATCTTAATTTGAGATAAGAGGAGGGCCATGGAGGACGAAAAGAACTTTAAAGAGGCAGTTCCTCTAGGATAATAGAGAAAAAAATATCATTGGGGAGAGAGGATCTATCAAAACACACACACAACAACCGATAGAGATGGCCTCTGATAATCACGGTCCACGAGGCCAGTTCAAACCTCTGAGAAAATCTCTACGGATTCTTCTGATCTTCCGAAGGAGTTTACTTTTACCTGGTTCCTCGATCATCATGATGATCTCACTATATTCAGGAATATCGAAAAATCCATAGTACTGCTGGGCATAGACGACGATATGGTTCCCATGAGGAAGCATCTGGTGTCGGAGGGTGCGTCTGGTCATGCGATTGAGTTCAGGCCGGTTTTCACCAAGCAACTGCATCTGTAAGAGCGTGTAGGTGAGAGCGACAAAAACAACCTGATTGGTAACAAGGTTGAAGTTGGGGGAATGAAACCCCGTCAGGTCCCAGAAGAGCTTGGTTTGGCGATGGCGTTCCTCGATTGTCTCGCGTAAATGATACCGATCGCGGACAAAGGGGGCATCTTGAGTCTCAGAGGTGGTAACCAAACCCCAGGGCGGTTTATCCTTCTGTTGGGTTAGAACCACTGTCAACGGCACCGGACAAGCATCCCAACTGGTCAGGTCGTTAAAGGCCACAACTTTCTCTGGGGGCTTAGGTTTTGGCCAACGGCCTTGTAGCTTCAATGTACGTTGCCGTGCTTCTTCACGGCTGAGAATACTCTCGGGCTTAGCCGCCGTAACAGGCGGAGGAGGCGGCGTGTACGGCTGGTAGTCTTGCCATTTAACAGGCTCGGCTTTAAGCAAACCCCTCGCATCCTCTAGCACATTCATGTCACTCCGAAGCCCGCTTAGAGTCTCTACATTCCAGTGCGTCTTGAGATGACCAATCCGTTCTCCGTCAAGAAAACCTCTATCAACGATGAGCCACTTCATAACCCCCTTGCCCACAATCTCCAGAAACTGCTCCACCAGCTCATAGAGGATAGGACATTCATGAGACTTCCCTCTCCCCAGATGCATCGCCACGAAGAAAAAAAACTCCCCAGAGGAGTTGGTATGGATCAACTCGACCCATTTATAGCAGCGCCGGTATCGACAGCGTCGAAGCTGTGAAGGAGTAAGCTTTTCTTTTTCAACCGGATGGTTGTGCTCGTCGAAGAGTAAAACATCTGAATTTTCGTAGTTTTCATTATCGGGAACAAAAATATAGGACGCATCGCCTATAAAAATGCCTTCCGGATCAAAAAGCCCTTGCCGCTCCACAAGCCGTGGCATCTCCGTGTTAAACCATCCCACTAACTTATCTGCCTCTGTGACTCGTGCGGTCTTACGCAAAAAGTCCTGGTCACAGGGTGTTTGGCGGTCATACTTGTTCTTGTTGTTAAACCCGGGACAGTGAATCGTAACCTGTCCGGTTTTGGGATGAACAGTCTTTTTTCCAACTTCTGGACCAAGCGCGTTCAGCAATCCTCCGCTGCGAATGACCAAAGGATAGCCGTGAAAACTCTGCATCCCATGCAGCCTGAGGCTAATATCACTGGCTATATACAGCCATAGAGGTACCTCTTGCTTCTTCCGCTCCAAAGGGTAGGTATCGGCCAAATGTTTCAGAACCCCTCGGGTGTTGAGATATTCAAAAAACTCTGTCTCCGCTCCCTCAGAAACTACCTCCAGATAATCAATCTCCCCATTTTCCAAGCACTTCTTCACGTAGACCTTGTCCTGTTCAAAAACGAGAAGATTCATTGACGAGCCTTGTCAAAAGTCTTCAGTTTTGCATCACGCAACTGGTTTAAAGCTGCAGAGATTGCAGCGTCTATCTTCCGGATTGCCGCCAGTGTCTTCTGAAAACGCTGGTAACGGTGGGCCCTTGTGGCCAGCCACTCTGGCACAACTCTGCCAATATAGATGAGTTTCGTTCTGCCCCCCGTTCGTCTGGAAAGATACCAGGAGACATGGAGCTGGCCCCGGGCACACTTGCATCGAGTGTTACCGCAGGACCTGCGGATCTGGTAGAGGCTGCCAACGATCATCGGAAGTGGCCGCAGCACTTGTCCAACCAACCTGCGGCGCTCCTCATCTAGGTGAAGAACTTTTTGCCGGAGCCTGCTTGAATCCAATGTAATCTCTTTAACTGATATGTTTATATCTTATATACATTCAGATGTCAAGTAAAAAAAAGGAAATGATAAATAAAATTTTTCATCCCCTTTCTTGTTAGCTCACAAGTGCTTAAAAATTAATAGGTTATCTTATGGTCCCATCTTACTGTCTGAATCACTGTATAAGGTCGCATCATCCATCCACAAATACACCTGGGATCAGGCCGTATCTTGGGAAACCTGTATAATCAAGGCCAGGAAAATTTGTCCTCTCGATAGCAAGACCTGGTTCCAACAAAGTCTGGCTCAAGACGGCAAGACCTAATCTTCTGACTACTCCCTCAGAACCGGGGTCAGGCCTTGCCATAGGGAAAAGATATTTTCTTCCTTCTCGCCCTTATAGCATTCCTAAGGATAAGGCATGACCCCATGACTGCTTCCTCTTCGCGGAAAAATTAATTCCTCTTGGTCGTAATTGAGTTTTTAGAGGCTATGATGAAAAGAGCATCAAATTCTAAAAAACATCCCGCAAACTTTGAGTTTGTGTTTGAAATAGTGTTATGATAATTTTTTATAACATAAATTAGCTATAACTTCTGTTGAATTTTAGGAGGTTATGATGAAAAGAGCATCAAATTCTAAAGAACTTCCCGCAAACTTGTTGAAGTGGCACTGCGATCTTGAAAAGATTCCTTTCAGAACCACCGATGAATGCAAACCTTGCGAAGGAATAATTGGTCAGGAACGAGCACTCAAGGCCATCCAGACAGGTTTAGAAATCAAGAGCCTCGGCTACAATATATTTATATCTGGGATGGTGGGAACAGGTCGAACCACAACTATTAAGCAACTCTTGGAAAAAATGGAAAAGGAAGACAAAACTCCTGATGATCTTCTTTATGTTAACAATTTCAAGAATCCAGATGAACCGACGTTAATAACCCTTCCAGCCGGAAAAGGAAAACTTTTTAAAGAAGCCATAGAGCGTCTTATTGAAATGCTAACAACAAACATTCCGGAAATGCTTAAAAGCAAGTATTATTCAGAAAAAAGGGACAGCATAGCTGACTCCCAGCAAAGAAAGCAAAAAGAAATCCTTAAGAATTTTGAAAAGGAAGTAGCCAAGGAAGGTTTTTCTGTTATCCAGGTTCAGATGGGTCTTTTTGTAAAGCCTGACTTGGTCCCTTTGATCAACGGAAAGCCGACCTCTTTTAACAAGCTCGAAGACCTGGTCAAGAAAGGCGAGTTTCCAAAAGAGAGATTGGAAGAGCTGCGCAACAAGTACGAAAAACTGACTGACAAACTTGAAGAAGTATTCGAACTGATGAAAGAGATCGAGGAGGAGACCCGAAAGTTCTTGAAAGACTGGGATACCGAGTCTATAACTCCCATAATCAGAGGGGCCATCAATGAGACAAGGTCAGAATTTGACTATCCAAAGATTTCTGAATACCTGGAAGAAATTGAAAATAACCTGATCAGGAACATTGACCTCTTTAAAGGCAAAAAAAAAGAAGCAAAGGAAATGGAAGCCATGGATCCATTCTCAGCATTCAGAGTGAATCTCCTTATCGATAATTCAGATGTGAAGGGTTCCCCTGTTATCATGGAAACAAACCCCAATTACATCAATCTCTTTGGTTCTGTGGAAATAGTCTCTTCCCGATTTGGCATAATCCAAACTGATTTTACGAAAATCAAAGCTGGCTCTTTTCTCAAAGCCAACGGCGGTTATTTGGTCATAAATGCCCTGGATGCCCTGATTGAACCCGGTATCTGGCCTACCCTTAAGAGAACCTTGAAGAACCAAACATTGCAAATCCAAAATTACGCTTCGCTTTTCCTCATCTCCCCAATCAGGCTCAAACCTCAGCCCATTAAATGCGATGTCAAAGTTGCCATGATAGGAGATGCTCATATCTACAACCTCCTTTACTACATGGATGAAGATTTTAAGAAAATATTCAAGGTAAAGGCTGAATTTGACTCAGAGATGAAGAAGGACAATAAAACTGCCAAAGAATATGGCACCTTCATAAAAAAAATATCTGACGAAGATAAGCTAATGCCATTTGATAGAAGTGGAATCGCTGCTGTCATCGAATACGGAACACGTCTTGCCGGAAGACAGAAAAAAATTTCCACGCGTTTCCATATTATCGCTGATGTCCTGCGCGAGGCCAGCTACTGGGCTCAAAAAGACAATAAAAAGACGGCCCGCCGCGAGCATGTCGAAAAAGCCATCCAAGAGCGCTTCGAGCGAGTAAGCCTGATAGAGGATAAGATACAAGAGTTCATCGAAGAAGGAACTATCATGATCGACACCAAAGGCAAAGTCACAGGTCAGATCAACGGGCTTTCAGTCTATAGTATGGGCGAATTTGCTTTCGGCAAACCTACTCGAATCACAGCAAGAACAGCCGTAGGAAGAGCAGGAGTCATAAACATTGAAAGAGAAGCCGATTTAAGCGGCCGAACGCACAATAAGGGTGTTCTCATTTTAGGAGGATACTTAAGAGGAAAATATGCCCAGAAAAAACCCTTTTCCCTATCGGCAAGTATCGCTTTTGAACAGGCTTATTCTGGAGTTGATGGAGATAGCGCTTCCTCGACCGAGGTTTACGCCATTCTTTCCAGCCTTTCTAAGTTGCCTTTAAGACAGGATATAGCTGTCACAGGCTCGCTCAACCAGAAGGGAGAGATTCAGCCCATCGGCGGCGTAAACGAAAAAATTGAGGGTTTTTTCGCTGTCTGTAAGGCTAAAGGCCTTACAGGAAATCAGGGAGTTATAATTCCTCATCAAAACATCAAAAATCTCATGCTTAGCAATGATGTGGTTGAAGCAGTTAAGCAAGCGAAATTTCACATCTATCCTGTTAAATCTATAGATGAAGGAATTGAAATCCTAACAGAAGTCAAAGCTGGGGAAAGAAAGAAAGATGAGATATTTGAAGAAGGCACGGTGAATTATCTTGTTGATCAGGAACTGCAGAGATTGGCTCAAAGCTGGAAGACATTCACCGCTCCACCCGAAAAAGGAAAAGAAGAAGAATCAAAAAAAGAATAAAGATCAGGTCTCAATATATGACTTTTTCCTGAGATGTTTAATTCCTAATTCTCCATTTGCTTCGGTGCTACTTGTTTCTTCAGAGAGTCAATCTCTTTGCGGGTGAGAAAACGCCATTTCCCCATTTTAAGACTTCCCAATCTTAAGCCTCCGAAATTGATTCTTTGCAGCTGAAGAACTTTATAGCCGATAGCCCGGAACATCCTTTTCACCTCTCTTTTTCTGCCCTCATAGATTTCAATCTTAAGGAGACTCTTTTTTGGATCGCCTCCAATCTGAGCAATTTTAGCTGGAGCTGTCTTTTTGTCATCAAGGTAAATTCCTTTTTCGAGTCTCGTAAGCTCTGAAGGATCTGGTTCCCCCTTAACTTTGACCAAATAAACTTTGGGGACTTTAAAGCGAGGATGAGTTAAGCGAAAAGCCAATTCTCCATCATTCATCATGAGCAGAAGGCCGCTGCTGTCATAATCCAACCTCCCGACCGGAAAGACTCTCTGCCTCAGGGAAGGAAGCAACTGCTGAATCGTGGGCCTTTGGAAATTATCTTTGAGGGTTACCAGATACCCTGGGGGCTTATTTATCATCAAATAGACCAGTCCTTCCTCTCTTTCCACTCTCCTACCTTCAACTTCTACTCTGTCCTTCTCATCATCTATCTTGTAACCCAGCACCTGGACCACCTGCCCGTTCACTTTGATTCTTCCCTCAGCAATCATCTTATCCACTTCTCTTCTTGAAGCAACTCCTGCCTGAGCCAAGAATTTATTTAGCCTGATCTGCATTTTCAGTAGTCTTTTCCCAAGAGATGAATGTTTCCAATCTTTACCCTCTTAAGACCAGCCTCTACAGCAGCCTCTTTACATTCTTCTGCGTGGCGGCGAGATGTGGGAGGTAAATCACGAAAATAAAAATGAGGAAAAAAACCAAGGAGGGAGTAAGGAATTTCAGGATTGAGAGAGGCTATAAATTTTGCCGTATGATAAACTTCTTCTTTCTCTATGTAGCCTGGAACAAGGAGTGTACTGGCCACAATCAAAGGAGGATCTGGTCTCTTTTTTATCCACCCTGCTGCCAGCTCAAAATTGATTTTTGTTTGATCGTTGCTCCTGCCGCATAAGGCAACGCTCAGGCTGGAATGAAACGTTTTTAAATCAAATTTCACACAGCCACCGCTCTCTAAGGCAATGTCCAGAATTTCCTCTAAGAATCGACTGTTCATGGTTCCGTTTGTTTCCCAGCAGAACCTCAATATTTTTTTATCCTTTTGAGCTATGGCAAGGCGGGAAGCGTGGAGGGAATGGAGGAGCTGGGGCGAGGGATCTCCCCCGAAGTAGCAGACACAAGAAGTCTTCTTATCTACAGCCTGAGACAATTCAAGAGACGATTGAGGCTTTTTTACTCTTAAGTCTTGCCTAAAATGCCAGTTTTGACAGAAAAGGCAGTTGAAGCTGCAACCCTGATAAAATACAGCCAGGTTTTTATACCCATATTCAGCGCCTTTGGAATAAGCATGGCGAGGGAAACCGGCACCGGTCCCACCAGGGCAAACCCAATCTGCAACACAATTCGTGGGCAACGCATCATAATACCACGAAAAAAAACCTTGCTTGGGGGGAGGACTTATTTTCTTCCCATCTTTATTCTCACTTACTCCACAGTATCCAGTTTCACCTCTTCCTATCTGGCATTTGTTGAAACAATAATTGCAGGAAATTCCGCCCGTCTCCCGAGGCGGAGATGGAGGGAGGGCAAAGGCTTCTCTTGAAATTTGATGAACCTTATGAATACGAGACTCAACGCCCTTGAAATCGGAAAGAATACAATCGCGGCATAAGCCTAAAAACTTAGAGATGGCAGCATGCTCTTTTCCACAATTGATGCATTTACCCATGATTATTATTTACACTTTTCCTTTACAAGAGCCTTAATCACATCTGAGCTTATTTTGTTTTCTCCATAAAAAGTTGTCAAGAGCCGAGCTTGGTTAATGTGAGGCAAGATATCTTACCGACACCGATACAGACTGAACGACAACCTCCCTCTCAACTCATCCAGCAGGAACTCCTGGTGGCAGCTGAGCAATGGAGTGAGTATTTCTGATAGCCGCTGCAGTTGCTTTTTAGCGATTCAAGGGCGGAGTCTATATGTAAAGTTGAGTGCTTTATAGTCTCTGTTGTTTTATTTCTCTTTTTTAGCTGTGAACTCGCCGCTTTGGGTGTGATACTCTCATTTCGGGCTGTCAGTGGCTGGAAATTGTGAAAAATCGGACGATATTTGATGTTCCCCCAAAAACCAGATTCTTATAAATTAGCCATTTTTTTTGGTTCTATAGACTACTTTTCGGGTATAAGTCCATAATTCTTTTCCATCTGTCAAATTGATAAACTTAAAATTTAAAACTCGTTGCGAACGATTCAGGTCTAATTGAATGGATTTTCGACCTTCAGCTGCCACACAAACCACCGACTTCCCTCCGATTTCAGTCAGACGTTTAGAGGGTGCCCATACCTCTTTGTCCAGAGCAAAGGAGTCTATTTTCTGCAGTTGAGGGATGGAGTATCGAATGAGGACATTCGCTTTATCAAAAACTACCTCCCCTTTCCTTGTTTTCCCCAGGTAATTTACATGAAAATAAGGCCTCGCAGGCTCTTCAATCCTTTTTATAGATTTTCCCTTTAAGTTAAAGATTTCAATCCAGAAGTTGCCTCCTTCTTTCTTCAGTTCCGATTCGGCTCGAGCACACTGAGAAAATCGTAGAATATAATCACCGACGGCAATGACTTGTGTCTGATAATCGTTCTCCTTGGGAATGATTACGGTTTTAATTTTTTTATTTCCAGGAAAAAAGATTTTCATTTCAACTGGAAGAGTTGAAATATTATCATAATTAAAAACACACCAGTCTTTCTCAGATTTCCAGGCTTTATAATAATACTCATTGTACATATAATTGTACATATCATAGAAATTATCCAACAATCCCAGCATTTGCTCTCCATTTCTTAGTCTCTGCACACCTTTCTTGGTTAATAAATATAAATATGCACGATCGGTTAGCAAAGCTGCTTGTTTGGTAAAACACAAAAGATCCATTTTCACGTTTTTTAAGACTTTTCCTGTTTTTAAATTAATTTGAATCCAGTCTTCTCCACCTACAGCCATAATATCTCCAGATACTTGAAATGATTTCCTGAAAATGAATCCGTAATCGGCTAAAGGTCTCAATATCTGGTACTTGAAATAATTGGCATGCTTCACGTCTGGAAAAGAACCACCACGGATATAGCCATTAGGATGCTTAGTTTCTTCTGGTATGATTTTTTTCAAGTTCACAGTCCAGATGACATTTCCACTTTTGAAATCTCTTGAAACCACCTGGTCTCCCTCAATCATCACAAAGCTTTCACTCACTTTTCCAAAACAGGCTTTGATACTTCCTATGGAAGATGTCTCCCATATTGCTTTTTTCTTTATATAATCAACAGCAATTAGTTGAATATTTTCCTTTACATCAGTTTCAATTTGAAGGAAGGCAATATTCTTTTCTGCATAAACTACCCGCCCATTAACCGCAAAAACCATTGGAGTGATCTCAGCGTGATTCAATAAATTAAAGATCGAGCAACAAACAACAGTCAATAATGAGAATTTTGTTTTCATCCCTTGCTCCTGCAAAAACGTCTCCATATTATAATACAATCTAAATAGAAAATATTCCAATAGGAAAGGTGAGTAGGCCGGGGAGTCTCACCCCAGCCTCTCTCAGAACGGTACGTGAACCTCTCGATTCATACCGCTCCCGCCATCCAAATCTCATGGTTTGACTCCAAAACTCCAGTGTGCAAACAGAC
>JABUBO010000731.1_pt1 | contig 10786 bp, 8 predicted proteins | sample 7240361 | NCBI WGS metagenome assembly JABUBO01 (sample SAMN07256346, study PRJNA390944) | subsurface metagenome | isolation source: Methane hydrate marine sediment | place: Pacific Ocean: Eastern North Pacific, ODP site
CGTTCGCATCGCAGAGGTCGGGGGTTCGAATCCCCCTATCTCCACCAGTATGCCCCTGTAGCTCAGGTGGATAGAGCAGCGGTTTCCTAATCTGTGTGCCAGAATATAAACAGTAATCTCACGTACGAATTAGAACGTTTGTGTTAATCACAGTGTTATTAATGTGTGCCTGGATGGCAGTCAGTGATAATCCGTATCGTTTCGTCTATTAGCAAATTATTAGCAATTTCAGGCCAATTGCGAGGTGATTGGATACTATCAACAGCGGCCCGTGTCCGTAGATGTTCTCTCGCCCACTGACACGGCAACAAATAAATAGCTTAAAAATACATTTTAATATTATGACTTTTAATCAGGGTGTCACAGGTTCGAGACCTGTACGGCCTACCAAACAAAACTATTCCACACCCCGAAATTCAAATGTTTTTAGAGTTGTCCATCACACATTAGAGGTCGTGAGTTCAAGCCCAGCATCGTGGGCGGTACTGTACGATAGATGGAACCTTTAAGTTGGCCTTTAACTTCGGAAATGCCTAGTCTGTCAACTTAGCCCTTTTGCTAGATTAGCATTAGCATGTTTATTTGCAATCATTCCATCTAGCTGAGACCTCACGATTTCTGGTCCTGCAACACACATTCCTACTCCAAGTTCTACTTGATATTCTTCTAACTTAGCGATTTCATTTGAGACTATTGGTATGATTATCTCATATTGGATACCGATGTCCAAAACCTGCCGTGTAGTGATTTCACTAATGATATAGCGATGCACTACTCTATTTCTTTTCTTATAGAGATTATTCAATAGGGCAAACAATTCTTTATCAATTATGCCCTGTTCTAGAGATAACTTGTAAATGTTCCGCTCAGAAATTATCTTACTTCCTTCCTCCATGTAGAGATATTCGTCTAGTACATCATCCGTTTGGTTTTTTATCTGGTGCTTTAAAATGATACCTATTCGCAGTATTGAGTCAATGACAGAAGTTGCCAAGCAGACATATTCCACTAAGAAACCATTCTGCCCCGCCCTACTCAAAAGCTGGACTGCTGCAGCAAAGCCATTCATAAACTCTTCTAATCTACTCTTTTCCAATTTCCAGACTCCGAATTTTACCAGTGCCCTGCCCCCATACACTATACCATTTTATAAGTTAGTCCCATCGGCATTATAGCTTTAAAGGGCACAATCACAATAACATGCCCCCCTTCAGACTGGAGGTAACATTCTGATGGTTTGTTACGCCTCAAAAAGGTCCCTTTTTATGGCGGCTGTTAACCGCTAGGTTGTAGGTTCGAGTCCTACCCGGGGAGCCAATAATTTCTGGGTACAATACGTGAGGCTTCGAATTCGTCACTTCAGATAAAGAAGCTACGTCCGTTATAAGCTCAGTGAACTATGCCTAAGGCTTAAACAGCTTCAGGGAAATCTGACGCTTCATTTCAAGCTGAGACACGACAGAGAAGCAAACTCTGTCAACTTACGAGGGTTCCTTCGGTGTCCAGTGTCTAGCTGTACGAATGTCAAACAGTTCGCAGTGGAGTTCGAGGCGGATTTCCGCCTCACCTTTAGGCACAAGGAATGACTCAATTGAATTGGGAATCGGGAAATACAGTCCCTCATACATTTCTTGAAGAGGCTGTTCGAGTTGGATGGCTCCCTCCGCTCGTGTTACGCCGTTTAATGTAACGGCTACGACCTCATCTAGATGGATTTCATATCGAAATGCGGCGCTGACAGTATCAGACGTTACATATTCAATTTTATTTCCTGCCCAGACAACGCCACGGCTCTCAAATCCCGGCAGCAGGTCGCCATATGCACTAAATGCGGTATCCGGTAGTCGAAGGTAATAACCACCAAGTCCCGTAGAGCCTTGCTCATCTACTATATGAAGAATACGAGGCCGTGACTTCCCTGGCTGAGGCTCCGGCTGACTTTGCCCGCCGCCGACATTGACAACTTGGACATCGGAACGCGTCACGACTTGGCGCTGCCCGCCTTTGCGCACCACGCCTATATCGTCCTTGAGCAATATCCAGAGCTCTGACCGCCGTTTGGCCAGAAGCTCAAGATTGATAGCACCATCACCAAAGAACCGTGGGCTCCACTTCTTAAGTGACGGGCCAAGATACTCGCGGCAGAAAGTTGCGATCAGGGAGTAGAGGACTTGCGTAAATCCAAGTTCCTCCAGCTTAGCAATTTCCCGGTGTCGTACATCAACGAAAACGTCAAGCGGCTTGCTGCCACTATGTTCCCTTACAAAGACGGGGATGTCTTCTGTGAGCTTGCCGGCGATGAGAAGAAAGTTCCTGACTTCGTAGGATCTGGAGATATTCTCTTCCAATTCGCTCAAGAATAGCCTCTCAAACCGGCTCAGTTTCTCGTAGTGTTCGGTGCAATCGATAATGCCATCGAACGGCTTTGCCGAACAATACTGCTCAAGATAGCGGCGCTCGGCATTCTGCCGATGACGATCAGAGGACAGTAGCACGACGAGATGACCACGTGCCTGCATAATCTGGTTGAGAGCCTGCTTCTGCGCTATGCCGAAGAACACGCCAACACCACCCTGCTCGGCTCTTCGACGAATGTCGCCCAGAGAGCTTTCCGAGCCATCTGCGAATTGGACCTTGACCTTGTCAAGGCTGCCAACTAGGTTATGATTTAGAATATAGCGAAATATTCGGGTATGTTGGGCGATTCGTTCGGGTGTCTCCAGAACCACTTCAATTGCGACCTTCTCCAATGCCAGAACTATGCGGCTTAACAGGCTTGTTGTAGCGGAGTCGAGCGAGTCACGACCGGCCGTTGGGACAAAACGATCGCAATCCAAGCGGCCTGATACGCCAATGGTGCTACCAATCTGTGTAGCGCAGAGCTTGAATCCGCGCTTAAACACATCGATTGGCCCGTTCTCGAACCTGAGATAACCCATAAGGTTTACAGCTTCACCACTGATGACTAGACCATCGATCGCTACCACAAGCGTGTGGCCCCGGTCCTCAAATAGCCGCCCACTAATTGCTAGGTCGCCCTCGTGCCATTCCTTCTTACCGCTGTCGATTTCCGTAAGATTCTCTCGGTCCTCAATATCCGAGAAGCGTACCTGCGGCAACTTCTTGTCGTTGAAATACAGCGCGGTTGGCACGAACCGAACAAAATCATTCAAATAACTGTGAATTTGATCCACGTTTACTGTCTCTCGCAAATAACCGATCACGATTGTGCCCCTAGGTGCTGCCACGTCCGAATGTTCCATCGTTACGGAAGGTATAGCGGTACCCGCTTCACGTATGTCCTTTTCGGAAAGCCGCGTGAGCGTTCCGTGCGGGGCGTCTGCGGTCTGTGAAATAACTTCCAGTGATTCACAAACGCCGAAGTTGGCGAATCCGCCAATTCCAAACGTTCCGACGCAACCTGCCGCAAAGGCTTCATGTGTCCGTTTTCCACTCGCGCCAATGGTCCAGAAGAAGCCCTGGAGATCACTGGCCGACATCCCATTACCGTTATCACGCACAAGCATCTTCTTAGCTTCTATATTTACGTCGATTCTATACCGCTTGTCGCCCGGCTCGGTAGCCTCGCGGCGCGCCTGAATGCGGATCGCATCAACGGCATTCTGAACATTCTCCCGGATGAAAGCGAGGGGTGTTTCATATATCTGCTTGGAGATTATGCGCAGGATACTCTCAAAATCGATCCCTGCCGGGAATGATTTATATTCTTCAGTCACCTTTACCTCTTTCTGAAACGACGATCTCAATCTGCTGGCGGAAGTGTCTGTCTCCCGTCGCCTCAACGATCCTCTGTCCAATATCGGAATAGTAATCTGCCTTCACTGGAAACTTCCTGATTCCATCAAGCACGAGTGTCTTTGCTTCTTCAAGACTGTCGTCTTTCATTACCTCCATAAGAAGAATCGCCAGATTTCCGGCATCAGTGAACTCGGTTGACTGGTCTTTGGTCAGTGACCGAAAGATATCAATGGCTTTTTTCTTATCGGTGGCCTCATCAGAATGAGCGAGGCCTAACGCCAGCATCCGTTTCGCGTGAATGGCGACTGTTGGATTAAGTGAATCCACATGGCGTTTTGCGCGATCACGCAAAAGCTTCCACTCCCCAGCAGCGGCGAGTTCCTTCAATAGGATGACGGTGTGGGAGAAGTCTTCTTGTAGCTCGGTGCTCGCCAGCATCTTTGCTTCTTCCTCTTGAACGGCCAGCCGGGACTCGAGCGCCGAATCCATAGAGCAGAGTTGCCGCAGGACATCTCCATACTTCTCCACCGCAGCGCCACGTTTCACGAATATGTCGTGCAGCGGGACACGCTTGTAGAATACATGTAATACATTCTTGAACCCCATGAATTCGGACGTCTTGTGTTTCAGATCACTATCTGGTAGGTCTTCAATAACGTCAAAAGACCCGAATGTAAAATTATTCTGGGTCAAAATCGGAAACTCCGCCTTCTGGTCCAGTAACAACGCAGACAGATAATGAGACCAAGGCGCAAGCTTCCCGGAATAAGTCTGCATCACTTGTGCCAGTTCGATTACGCTACAAGTCACTGCGGGTAACTCAATGCGGTAGTCATGGGAGGAGGTAAACGAGAACGAACCGTCGCTGGGATTGTATTGGGCAATCTCGACTGTACTCAGTGCATGAAGGAGGTCGAGCGTCACAATGGAATAGGTATTGTGGGACTGACGCGTTTCGAAAGATGCACCAGCGGAGAGAGTAAGGCAGCCCGTACTTTTGTACCCCCCGATCACAGACTCTGGTTCATGCAAATGCCCGCAATGAAAGAACCGACAGGCGCATTCAATCCGGTTCTTGACGATTTGGTGGTCGAACTCTAGGAGTAGATGAAAAGGATGATGAGACATCCCAATTACGATGTGAGGATCTAGCGTGTTTGCCAATTCGAGTGAGTTGATCACTTGGCGCTCACCGATAAGCAGTTTGCCATAGTCCTCCATACCTCCTTCCGCTAGCCATGCGGAATCTAGGCCAGCGATAGCAATCCGCACATCGTCTATTGAGATGCAAGAGACATAGCCGAGTCCATCGGCAGTACAGGTTCTGTCCTGCGCCTTGAAATACGAGGTCTGGAAGTGCTTATAGTTCTCCTCTCGCTTTAGCAGGGTCTCCAAGTCCTCTCCCGGTGATAAAAGTAAGTCGACTTGGTTCTGGTTCTGGAGAAATGTGCGGGCACCAAGGAAGCACATCTTTTGGCGCTCTCGGTCAACGTCGTGGTTTCCGGGAATACAAAATATATAATCCCTCACTACACCCGAAACCGTGCTGAGAGCGTCGAAGAAACTTGCGGTCAGTTTGTACTCATCGGCCTTTCCGGAAAAGGTCAGGTCACCCGTCGCGAGAATGAAATCCAACGTCATGCCGTCTGCACGCTGCCGGGCGACATGGTCGCACATGGCCTTGAGCACCACATCCTGCGACCAAGCATCGCTTACGCGCATGTGGATATCAGACATGTGAAGCCATCGGATAGGACGCATAACTATGTTATGTGACATATACCGGAATTCTCCATTTCAACTTTTAGCCAAAGAAAATTATTACTTTCAGTAGAGTACGAAACTATGATAAATCCCCCCCACAAACATGTCAAATACTCTGTAGAATCCCTCAAAGAAATGACAGGCCCTTCTATTAATATATAAGTATTAAACGGAGATGATAAATAGTTCACACCTATTTGTTACAATAAACTTTCTAAAGAAATGTTAAATAATGAAGCTGAGAATACAGCTAGGTTTTCAAATATAACAAAAGACCTTTTTGTCATCTCGGCAGCGTTATGCAGGGGATTCGAGCATAAGTAGCTTTAACCATTTACTTTGACACCTTGACTTAGGTTTAGAGTGTCGCCTATTTTACACTAGATAATGTACTAGCAAGTATCCTTTCCAATAGTAAGATTCTAAAAGACTACTTACATAGTATTTTCGATGCTACGAAGCAAAAAGGCTACGGCATCCCATCAATCTACTGAGATACGAATACTACCGTATGTCTGGATATTATCGGAATTGCATCAGTAACAGGTATCAGAGGTCTTATAAGACGAGTGGAGGTCCTTAAATTGGATCTGAGGCGTATACATCATCGTATAGTGAATTACATTCACTCGATAAAACCGGTTAGAACGGTATAAAGGCGAAAAGACTATATGGATAGTCTTTTCGATGCATCGAATTAGCTACAACCTGCTTCTTCCCAGAACCTTCTAATCTGCTAAAATTCAAGCCCTCAAGGTAACGATGAAGAACGGATATCCGGCGACCTGGGTAAGATGCCCTAAATGCGGTCCTATGGTATTCAGGAAGGCAGAGCATAACCCCGATTACTGTATTAATAGTCAACTAAGACTGGACATTAGTAATACTAATATTCATTCAAAGCAGTTAGCACATTCGTTAGCATATTCATTAGCTAACACGTATGCTAACTCAAGTAAGGTTAACACCTGCGTTAGCTAACGCTTATCCGCATTTGATGTTAAGTCTGGGGTGGTATCTGTGCATATGCTAGTCGGCAATTATGCATTGATCACAGATTATTGACGGCATTGAGCTAAAGGCTTAATATGAGTGTGGACGGCCATACCGTAATGGGGGTTAAAATAACATTTGAGCAGAGAAGGATGATACAATACCGTGATTATGTGCCCTCGAAATTCCCATACTAAAGGAGATGCAAAAAGCAGAGAGTCGAGGAGTTCCCGTTGATCGACTCATTACCGCTTCCTGTCGAGATTGTCAGTCAGCCCGCTCAACTCGGTGTCGCCGTTCGTGAACTGGTCGGCTCACATATCATCGCCCTGGATACAGAATCCAACAGCTACCACCATTACCCCGAGCAACTCTGCCTCATTCAGATCGCTTCTCGTCACAAAGTCTACATCATCGATACGATAGCTCTTGATGATCTCGCTCCCCTCAGAGACATTCTGGCAGATGTCTCCATCAAGAAAGTCGTTCACGCCGCGGATAACGATATCCGCATCCTTGACCGATATTGTGGACTTCATATCCACAACCTATTCGATACCAGCATCGCCGCTCGCTTCACCGGCATTAACCAGTTTGGCTTGGCAGCTCTCACCAGAGATCTGCTGGGCCTTACCATTAATAAGAGCAAACGATTCCAGCGTTCTGACTGGGGACGACGCCCACTTTCCTCCGAGGCCTTTGAGTACGCTGCTACTGACGTCCTCCATCTCTTTGCCCTACGAGAGATCTTGGACCAACGGCTCCGAATCTTGGAGCGGACAACATGGATTGCCGAAGAGTGCGCCAGAATCGAAGAGATACGATATACCGCACCAAATCTAGAAACCGCATACCTCTCAGTCAAAGGGGCCAAAGACTTAGATGGATGCGGACTCGCTGTCCTCCGGAGTCTTGTTCTATTCCGTGAAAAGGAGGCTCGACGCCAGCATCGACCACCATTTTATGTACTACCTCACACCACCCTTATCTTCCTTGCCACTAATCCCGAAACGGCCCTCTCAGAGGTACCCGGTCTTGGGCAAACTGGGTTGAAACGATTCGGGCATGGCCTCCAGCAGGCACTACGCAACGGCACAACTGCTCCACCAATACACCGACCACATCCTATTAGGGCTAAACGTGCCAGCGAAGAGCAGGTCCTGCGCCTGAGTCGCCTCAAAGAGTGGCGCACATCACTAGGCTCCAGTCTTTCCCTTGATCCCTCTCTCCTCTGGCCCTTAACCAGCCTCGAACGGCTTGCCAAAGCGCCTGATACTCTAAGCGCCGAGCTCACCTCTGATAACATCCGTCACTGGCAGCGCGATGTTGTTGCCTCCTCTCTCCAAGCTTGCCTAAGCCAGTAACGTGAGTGTAAACTTGGGGTATGCTTCACATAACCCACACCATCACGATTGACGAAAGCGAGATCCAAGAGTATTTTGTTCGCGCTTCAGGACCGGGTGGGCAGAACGTCAACAAAGTCGCCACTGCTGTACAGCTTCGCTTTGATGCGGCTAATTCACGCTCCCTACCCGAGGAAGTTCGAAAACGTCTCATTTCGCTGGCTGGTAACCGGACTACCGAAGATGGCATACTTATTATCGACGCTCGACGGTTCCGTACCCAGGGACGGAATCGCGAAGATGCAACTGACCGGCTTGTGGAGTTGATTCGCAACGCAGCACAAAGACCAAAAATCCGTCGTAAGACAAGACCGACACTAGCATCAAAGATACGTCGGTTAGAGAGCAAACGTCGCGTCGCCGAGAGTAAACGCGCACGAGGGTTTGTCCATCCCTGTAATGAATAAGGGACTGAGGGAATTCCATGATTAACGTCTGGACGCGTAGAATGTGGTTGGAGGGTTGGTGGAAAGTAGCGTTGAGGCAGGTGTGATAACAAGACAGCAAAATGATAGACAAAGACAGCTAAGAAGCTTAAAATGATACCAATAAGCTATATCAAGGTATTTCACAATTCATAGTATTAAGATGGGTAATAAAGTCAGGGGAGTATGGGAAAAATGAAAGACAGTGGAGAGTTGATTAAAGACCTTAAAGACAAGGATAGCAGTGTTAGGCGACATGCAATAGAAATGCTTGGAATAATAGGAGATGAAAAAGCAGTAGATGCGCTTATTCTAGTTTTGAAAGATAAGAATAGATTTGTTCGACAGGAAGCAATAGCAGCACTTGGAAAGATAGGAGGTGAAAGGCTAATGGAACCTCTTCCCCAAGCTCTAGAAGAGGAAAAGGATGAATTTGTCATAGATTCTATAAGGAAAGTCCTAGAGAAATTGCGGAAATAGCTTTAACGGTGATGAAACCCTATCTGTGCGGAGTATAGTTGCGACTATTGTAAAAAGGTTGACGTTAGCTATTTAGGCTGAGCAAGCCTCACATTAACTGCTGCGGGGCGACCATCACGTCCCTGACCCTTCTCAAATTCCACTTCCTGTCCTTCGCGAAGGCTGTTGAATTCCACTCCTTCAAGACTGTTGCTATGGAAGAAGAGGTCTTCTTCCCCCCCTGTGGTGATAAACCCAAAACCTTTGTCCATGAGCTTTTTGATTGTTCCCTCAGTCATATGATACTCCTTTCAAATCCACTAGCTAGGCTCAAGGATTAGTATACCACACAATGCAAAAATGCTATAGCTGTTCCGGTGCTCTTCTTTCATCACACTACTGCCCTATACCAGCACTATAACTATATTATGCTCAATTCTCTTTCATATCTTGGAGCTTGAGTGTAGTCCTACCTAGGGACATTGTCAATAGCCTCAGATTGGCAAAGAATCCCTGGACGTGAAGAATGTAGTTACGGCTTTTTGGGAGGCTTGGGATTAGTCGGGCATGATTTGAAATGCTCGGGGTACGACATATAAGTAAAGTCTATCTGCAGGCCGCAACTCGGTACTGTTTGCTAGCCACCTTTTCATCGGGTGAACATAGCTTACTATACGAGTTGAAGGTTTAGCTTCCCTTTCAAGTTTATGCCTCAGGTGTTCGTTAGCTGTTATTGAAAGGAATAATGTAATGACCGAAGCTTCGGATAGGTCCGCATTAAGTAAGTCGTCTCTAATTAATGCGATTCGGTTCTGCAGGTTTTGTTTCTTAATCTCTTTTATAGAATCCTCATATAAGTCTTGCTTAATCTCATATCCAACAGCCTTCCGCACTCCAAACTCCTTCACTGCCATCATGAGTATGCGCGCATCTCCACAACCTAAATCATAGACTATGTCTTCGGATCCGACTTGAGCTAACTCTAACATCTTCTTAACGACTCCTGGTGGTGTAGGACCCCATTCAACCAGGGAGGTAAATTTCTGTTGGGTTTTACTGACCTGCTCAATTGGTGCTTCATTGCTATCCATCTTTATCCTGCCTCCATAGATTTTCTAATATTGTATGCAGTTTACATTGTTCTGGGGTCATTCTATATGTGGGACTTTAGTTTAGTCCCCTGCTGAAAGTTAGTCAATACTGCAATATACGATGAACCGTTGCACGTGTGGCTACTATACCAATTCGAGTAAGAACAGACTATAGACATAGTCTGTTCGATGTATCAAAGAAGCCTATGCCTAGATCGAGCCTAATAGTACTTTTTGGTACTGCACTGTGCTAAACAATTCGTTAGCAAAAATGTTAGCAAAATATGTGCAGTAGTTTAAATATCAGACTCTAGTACAAACACCGACTTATTGCGTAGTAACAAAAAGATGGATTGTTAAGTCACTTTCTGGCTGTTTGTGACTTTACCTGCGATATTGGGACTTGGTTATAGACAAACATAAGGCGACTGCTGAGCAAAGCCATTATAGCCTCGTCTCCTATATCAACTACGATCCTTTCTTCTTAACCTTTAATGTCAATCCATCCAGTCTGACTATTTCCACATTCTCATCAACCCCTATGTTGCCATCAATGGATTCAGCCCTCCAGTACTCTCCCTTAAACGTGATAGCTCCTACCGGAGTCAGCGGTTCCACAACTCTGCCCTGTGCGCCTATCATCCCTTCTCGACCGGTAACTTGCTTCCTGTGGAAACTGGGTATCACCGCGATATGTATTATGAAAACAGTGATGCCGACTATTATCCCTCCACCAACCATAATCGGTAAAGCAATTTGTATCCCCAGAAAATGTAATATCAGTAGAATTACTACTATTACTGCCGCTTCGTCCAGCAGTAATATCAGGACTTTACCCCAGTCCGTAATGGTCCGTAACATTAACTTTGTATCAATTTTCTTATTCATCAAA
>JABUBO010000733.1_pt1 | contig 10773 bp, 7 predicted proteins | sample 7240361 | NCBI WGS metagenome assembly JABUBO01 (sample SAMN07256346, study PRJNA390944) | subsurface metagenome | isolation source: Methane hydrate marine sediment | place: Pacific Ocean: Eastern North Pacific, ODP site
GGCTTTTGTTGGGGCTTTAGTCGCCAATATCTTTAATAATGCAATCCAAGTCAAAATTGAAAAAAAAGAAGAAGAAAAAATGATTGTTTTCTCCTTATTATATAGGTTTTAGGACACTAATATTTATCAATGCGTAAAGGTTAACATTTATAGTTTTTTGCGCAAGGGATTCAATCTCAGAACAAGAAACATTTTGACAGCTATGTCCAAAAGGCTGAAACAGAAACAAGGTTCCAGGCAAATGAACACATCCCCGGTCTTGACTGGGGTGGATGGCACGATGCAGGAGACAACGATCTGCCCTTCGGGAGCATATGCCGGACTGTCCTCTGGATGGCCCTTGCCCAGGAGGAGTTCAAGACTGACAGAGACATGACTTCTATCATCAAGGAAAAGAGGAGAGTGAATCTCTTCCAACCAGATGGAAAGAACGACATGCTTCAGCAAATATCTTACGGTTTGGAAAATCTATTGGCACTCTATCGAGCAGCAGGTCATATCTGTCCTGGAATAATCGAAAATAACATTCTGGACTATATAGTTGTGGGCGACCCAGTAAACATTACTGACGGACTTATATATGACCCCTCATTGAAACCGAGTGAGAGAGAAGAGGGGCGCTCTGGGAAGTTCGATGACAGGTGGGTATTCACCAACAGGAATACTGGCGGACAGTACCAGTTTGTCCAGGTTGCAGCCACCTGCTCCCGAGTGCTCAAGGATTATGATATCAATCTTGCGGAAGAATGTTTGAAGGCTGCCAAAGATGTTTGGGAATACGAACAGAATCACATTCCTGTGCATTTCAAGGTTACATACCAGCCCCTTGAGGATGAATATCACTCCTGGGAGCTTGCAGCCACAGCTGAACTTTTCCTGACAACCGGAGATGTTAAATACAAAAATAGTCTGCTCAAACTTATCCCTTACATTAAGTCTATGCCACCCTCTTATTTCTGGCAATATTCAGGATTTACTTTAGTGCGAACCCTGGCAAAGATAGAGAATGATGAGTTCAAGAAGGCAGTTGTTGAGAAATTGAAGGAGCTTAAAATACTCATGAAAGAGGAATTTGAGAAGAGTCCCTACGGCGTGTATTTTGATTTTCAGGTTTGGGGAAATAACTGGGATGTTTTGGATCTCGGCGCAAGAACCTATTATTTTATAAAACACTTCCCGGAAATTTTCGATGAAGAATACCTGTGTTCAGCCCTGAATTATAACTTTGGCTGCCACCCCGCCACAAACCATTCCTATGTTTCTGGAGTAGGTGTGAATTCAGCCACCGTAGGGTATGGCTTTAACAGGTCTGAGTGGACCTACATTCCTGGTGGTGTGGTTTCAGGTGCATCTTTCCTGCGGCCGAAGTTTATAGAATATCGTTCTGATACCTGGGACTGGTATGAGACAGAGTACGTAATAGGAGGTTCAGCAGCATATGTTTTTGATGTGCTTGCAGTCGATTTCCTGTTAAGCAAAAGATGAGAATAATTTTACTTTCTCTTTTCTTGTAAAGACTTAACAAGTTTCTTGATTTCTTCCTGGTCAGGATTTATCTCTAATGATCTCTGCCAAATTTGTAAAGCATCTTTCCTGTTTCCCAGTTTATAGTGGCATGTTCCCATCAAATTCAGTATCTCCAGATTCATGCCAAACCGGGAAAAATATTTTTCGTAATAGGAAAGAGCTTCTCGAAATTGTCCCAGCGCATGAGCCGCTTTACCAAGGATGTACAAGACTCCTTCACTTTCATCTGGAGTGTTCAGAAAAAGTACGAGTATTTCATTCGCCTTCTGGTATTCTCCTTTTGCAAAAAGCACCTGGCTGAGGCCTAAAGCATAATGCAACTGGCTAGGATTCTTATGATAGGCCTTTTCTAAAAAGGTAAAGGCCTCTTCAGCCCTTCCTAAGTTCAATAATTGTATCCCAATATTGTAATCGTATTCCTCAAGGCGGGAATAAGGCATGACTTTAGAAATGACAAAAGGTCTTGGCATACTCGCCACATAAGTTATTTCAAAGTCCTCTGACTCGAAGAGAATTTCTTTACCTTCTTTATCCAAAACCGAAATCTTGAGACTATAATAGCCAGGAGTGAAATCATCCAGAGATTGCTCTTCGATAAAATCCTTCTCTGTGTGATACTCGCTGATCTTTTTAATCTTGGAAAAGAATTCTTGGCCTTCCTTGAAAAAGACAAAACGGACAGCACCTTGAGACTTGAAATCACTGTCTAATCCCAAGACTTGGAAAAAGATTGATAAATGTTCCTTTCTGGCAAAAGTCCTCCTCGACTGACACAATATCTGGTTCTCCCCTGCCCGAAAAGGAACAATATTTATGACCTCCCCTGGGCTTTTATCCACACGATAACCCAAAATCAGCGAGCTCATCTGAGGGATAGAAACATCCTGCGGGATGATGATGTCGCTCTCGAATGATGTAAATTCTTTGGAAACAGTATTTTTTACGAGAAGATTGAATTTGTAATGCCCGGGCACGAGAGGAAATATGTCCTGAAGAGAAAAAGGTTTTGCCTCCAAATCTTGCAACTGCTCTTTGCTGAAACTCAACGGGATTTGCTTTCTGTACTGAAATATTGTCTTTCCTGCGAGGTCGGTCACCCTCCCGTCAAGCTCAAAATAAGCATTGTAGCTATTCTGATATAAATCCACGGAAAGCTTTTTGGGTTCAACAGAATAATGAATGAGATAATATCCTGAATCATGCTTAATGACTTTGGCCATGGCTTCGCTGCTTATATAATTCGCGGTGTATTCAACCTCAACAATATCTTTGTACTTCAGGATAGCTTCAGCATACGTATCTTCTACTTTTTTCTGTGGAGAGGAAAATACGGCACCGAACAATGCATTTGAAGCTAAAGAAACAAGACCTGGCATAGATCTCTCTCCCGGAATAAGGGAAAGAGTGTGTCTGGCCAGATTGGGCTCTAATCCGGATAATCGCTGATATGCATCTTGTACGTTCCTGGCGTCTCCCAAGTAATCAGCAATCAAGCTCTGCGGTCCGTGGTCTGAAGGCGAGTATAAAATATATTCGCCCATACCCTCTTTTTTGAAAAATACAATGTTAAAGCCCGGAGGCAGCCCATATTTGGGATCACCAAGATAAAACCAGATTTGAGTGGGATAAACGTTCCTAACACTATCGTATGTTTCAATACTTATTGGCGGTCCTAATACAATGTATACTCTTCCTTGATCTGTTTTCCAGCCAGGCTTTGGAGTTCCTCTTCCGAAGAATCCATTTGCATAGCCTAATCTACGATAATGTTCTTCTTTAAACTCATTTCGAGGAGTCCCGGACGTTGGGTCTCTTTGCTTCCAGAAAGCTTCTATAAAAATATCTCTCTCCCTATTAGTCTCAAGTTGAAGAAAAACATTTTTTTCTCTTGGAGTAATGATGTAGATGACCTCTTCCTTTATCCATCTCTTATATTTCTCAGGAAGTTCAATTTTTCTTTTTTTCTCTGCATATGAAGGAGTAAACAAAAGTATTATTAATGCCACAATAATCGTTTTTTTCTTCACAACATTCCTCATATTTTACTTTAATCTATTTCTTTATTTACTTCAAATGATGATAATTTTCCCCTTTTTTATAGCCTTTTTCACAGCTTGCGGGAAAAATGGCGATAAAGGAAATAGGTCAACACGAAGGAAATAATTAGAATTATCAGAGGAAATAAGATTCCTAGCATAATCAGTTCTTTTTACCAGTTATTTTATTCTTATGTTTTTTACGGTAGGAAAAATAAGCAAGCAAGAGGCCCATAAAAGAAAAGAAATAAGCTATAGACATCCCTATGACAACTGCAAAGCTTTGATCCATTTACTCCTCCCACCTGGCAATTTTTTCTAAATCCTCAAGATATTTCTTCTGCTTCATTTCAAAATCTTCTGATATGGCCTTTAGTTTAGGATCAATGATTTTGATCATGATCACTAATAAAATTAAACTTACACCTAATAAAACCCAGCCATACCAGAGCAACAGCAAGCTAAATGCTACCCCTAGAGCTAATAAGAAGTAGATCAAGGGAGAAATTATGAAGGTAAGATAATCTTCTTTAGTCCACTGATCGGCTTGCTGAGCTGTCCATTTCTTCTTTATCCAACCCATTTAATTCCCTCCTTCACATTGATTATACTCAGATCGAAGCAAGCCTCTTCTCTCAGCCTCTTCGCGTACCGGCTTCCACCAGCCTAATGGCCTGGACATAACATAATATTTGACCAGCCGGCCCATATCTTCTTTCGGAGTTAAAAAAGTTAGAGGAATATAGATCAAAGCTCCTAAAATCATCATTATCCAGAATTGTAGATAATCTGGAAGGGCTGGGATGATATGAAACTCAGGCAACACCCAGACAATGAGCCAGCTCAATCCCAGATTTGCTATCCAGGAGGAAAGGTATCCCCAGGAATTAAAGCGCCACCAGACGACCTGAAGAATGGAGGGGAGCCAGATACCAGCTGCCATGATCCAAAGGGCAAAAATTAGCCATTGTGTTATTTCCTCCATCATCAAACCGTAAACAAAAGAACCAACGAGCAGAATGAGAGTAGAAATTCTTCCAACCCAGATAAGTTCCCTTTCACTTGCTTTAGGCTTGAAATAATGATGATAGAGATCACGGGTCGCGTAGGAAGCACCAAGGTTCAGATGAGTGGAGATTGTAGAAAGATGGATGGCCACGATTGCTGCGAAGAAAAAACCCACCAACCCAACAGGTAAATATTCAAATCCGAGACGAAACCAGGCCATCTCATAGGCAGCCGTTAATTTAATATGTGGATACAGCGAATAAAAAGCGAGGATAGCTATTGCCCAGAGAGAATTGCGAACAACGATCAACGCTGAGCCGGCCCAGATGCTGTAGCTGGCATCGCGTACTGTTCGAGCTGATTGAATACGCTGTGCTTCAGGATACCAGTCGATGTAAGTCCCCATGCCAAAGCCACCGATAACGGCCATAACAAGCATGGTCAGAAACCAAGCTAGGGGGAAATCCCCAGATGTCAGTCCTGAAAAGGCAAAAGGGTTCAGCCGCCAACTCTGACCGAGAGAATCGAGCTTGGCAATGATTGCCTTGGGTCCACCAGCCGCCACAATTCCCCAGATGGAAACCAGGACTATAACTGAAAAAGCGATTACTCCTTGCTGGAAATCAGCCATGACAACTCCCCAGTAACCGGCAGCCAAGACATAGATGGCACAGAGCGAAGAGAAAAGAATTAATCCTAGCCAATCAGGCCAGCCAAAAAGATAATGGCAGAGCTTACCCATGGCAATTCCCACCCAGCCCAAAATAAACATGTTCATGAACACCTGCCAGCCAGCAATCCACCCCCGCAATAGCTCAGCACCCATACCAGAGAAGCGAAGTGTTTGCCATTCAGCCTGAGTGTAAACAAGAGAGCGACGAAAAATCCTGGATGAAGCGAAAGCAGAGATCGCACACCAGGCAGAAAAGAAAGTATACCAGATGCCACGAAGACCGTATTTATAAATGACTCCACTGATCCACATCGGCGTGTCTGTAGCAGAGTGTGTGGCATAGACAGAAGCAGCGGGCAGCCACCAAGGCAGGCCTCGGCCCGCCAGAAAAAAATCTGACAAGGATCTCTTTCCTAATCTATAGAAGAGAAACCCACAGACAATCATAAAAAGAATAAATATAACGACCCAAAACCAATCTAAAAAGGCAAAATGAACCACGTCTAACTTCTCCTTGGTTTCTCAAATATGAGGCCTATAAATGCTTTCTGATTTTGTCAAAAATCCAGCCTCAGAACTCTGATATAAAAAGAGCCCGGGGGGCCACAGCCCCCCAGGCTCTGGAAATCAACAACGTTAGTCTGCTTAGAACTGGTACATGAAGCTGAGACGGACCCTGCGGGCGTTTGTCAGGCCCGTGATCCGGCCCCAATTTCCAATATCGATGTTCGTCACGTCCGCCGTATTGAAGGCGTTTAGAATGTCGAGGATAACATGGATGGCACCGTATTCTCTGATTTTGAACGCTTTTTCGAGCCTGAAGTCGAAGAGAGCGAGGCTCGGTAAATAAGTGGGCTCTGTGTCTTTGATGATCCTGACGAGTCCGGCGGGGTTGATGGGTGCGCCTGCAGGCCCGCCCCACTGAGTGCGTGTGGGATATCCTACATACTCCCAAACAGGACGGCCGGTGTGCATCCGGAAACGGAAGCCGAAATCCAGCTCGATACGGGGAATTTTGTAGGATCCTGAGGCTTTGATCTCAAGCTTGGGAACGAACGGCAACGGCCCGTCCATGTTGTTGATGGTGTAGTTGAGGTTGCCCATCCAGGTGTCGTCGGTAATCATCGGGCCCATCATGTTGTCGTCCTGCCGCATCGTCCTCTGGGCTGTGCCGTCGGACCAGGAGTAGACGACCGAGGCCAAGCCCTGCCAGCGGTCGGAATATCTCTTGTTCAAAACCAGCTGCAAACCCTGATAGGTCCTCTGCGGCTTCTTCCCGCCATACGTCTGCATGTTCTCGACACGAAAATCATTGTGCTCACCGATCCAGGCGATATCCGAGTTATCTGCGACACCGTCTTCGTTGTAGTCTTCAAGTATGATGCTGTAGAGATCGACAGTGTTTCCGGGCTCTATCTCGAACGGAAGCATCTCGTACTCCCACTCCAGTCCGGTCTCTCTGTTGATGGGAACATTGACGAATAAGTTGGCCGAGCGCTTGTAAATATAGGTCGCGCTTATAGAAAAATTATCGAGGATCTCCCTCTCGATGTTCAGCGAGATCTGGTCCGTGTGCATGTCTTTGACACCGGGCGCGACACTAAGCGTCCAGGAAAAGTCTGTCTGTGATAGGGTCTCTTCAATAGGATCCCGGCCATAGATCTGTCTGACGGCCTCTTGGAGTTCGCTGGGAGCGCCGTCGAATGAGTAGATTTCGATGTAACCGTTGCCGTTAATGTCGGCGATGTCCCAGGGGATCATGTAGATTTGATAGGCCCTATTTACAAGCGGCATATCCGGACCGAACCGACGAAGGAATTCCACGGCTAGCGGCATGTAATAGCGGCCGTAGCTCGCCCGGAAGACCGTCTTCGCGTCCCCTGTCAACTGGTAGGTGAGGCCGACACGCGGAGAGAACGTCTTGAAATCAAAGATATTAGCCGTCGACTCCCGGTCTCGGAGGACAGCAGGAGGTCCATTGATCTCTTCAGGAGATGTGACATATTCATAGACCTTGCCCGCTCCGTACTTTGTCGTCATTCGATCATAGCGAAGACCCAGATTGAATGTCAGGCGGTCATTCACCGACCACTGGTCGTCGATGAAGAAGCCCAGGGAATCCGCGGTGCGTACAGTCAGGAATGGATTCAGCGTTTCCTTGTTATTGTAAAAAAGCAAGCCTTCCTGGATTGCATTGCCGGCATACCAGGTATAGCCCAAGAGATAGTCGATATTTATCCTGCCGGTGTCATATCCCCACCAGCCTCCCAGGGGATAGGTGAAGTTGGCATAGTTCTGGAAATAGCCTCCCATCCAGTTGCCCCGGCCCTTGGTGTACTGGGCGCCGAACTTGATGTCGTGTTCCCCGAGAAAGTCTTCGGTAAAGTAGGTCATGTCCGCCTGGAAGGTCTGGCGGCTGGACTTCTGGGCTTCCACATAAGGGAAATCCCCCGCGATCCCGTACTGGGTACTCCACTTCCACCAGTTGATGTAGCCGGGATGGCCTACGGTATCCTCCGGAATATTCGGATCGTCGCCGGTCCAGAATCCCAGGTACTTGGCCGTCAAGATCATAGTGCTCGAGGGCATAAACTGCCACTGGCCCGAGAGGGTGTGATTGTAAGTCGTGGCACCATAGGTCATGCTTGTATCCCATTCCGGCTCTAAGCCCCAACTCCAACCCGTGCCGGTGTTCTTTTCATAATGATAGTTAATCCAGGCCCGGTTGTTCTGAAAAGGCTCAGCGGAGATCTTGGCGTCAAAATATCGGCCTGTGTAGGTGTTGAGCAGGCTCCAATTCACCGGCAGCGAGTCGTCGCGGATATAATCGAAAGCGCCGAAGAACCAAAGTCTGTCCTTGATGATGGGTCCGCCCAGGGTAAAGTTTCCTTCCCAGTTTGTTTTGGTTGTGCCGGCAAGGACGTCCCCGGGCTGGACGAATAGATAATCGCTGCCCTTGAGGGTGCCGTCGGCCGGCTGGTTGGTTTTGAACCAGCTCTTGACCTCCGTATAGTAGGCCGCATTGCCGTGAAAGGCATTGCTCCCGGACTTGGTCAGAACATCAATCGCCGCGCCGGAGTAGCTCCCGTATTCCGCCTTGGAGCCGAGGGCCACGATCCGGACTTCCTCAACCGCGTTGTAATTGACTGTGACCAGCGATCCGAAGGCCGCACCTCGGGGATTCGTGGTATTGACGCCGTTCACCAGGAAGACATTCTCCATGCTGGAGCCGCCGTAAGCTGTCGGGCTGGGGAGCCAGGAGCTGGAACTGGCGACATCGAACATTCCTGGAGTGGTCAAGGCCAGGTCGTAGAACGCATCGCGTGTGGTCGGCAGTTTTGCCAGCATATCTTTTTCAAGTCTGGAATCAACAGTCGAGGTCTTGACGTCGACAATTGGGCTGGCGGCGATGACCGTCACCTGTTCCTCGATCGTGCCAATCTCCATAGACACTTTGATCTCAACCGTGCTGCCTGCCCCAAGGATGATGTTTTCTTGCACATACGCCTTGAAGCCGGGTATAGAAGCCGTCAGCTTAAATGTCCCGGGAGGGACATTCAAGAAAATATAGCTTCCTTTGTCCGATGTGACGACGGAACGTGTGCCCATGATGCTGGGGCTCGTTATTTCCACAGTCACTCCGGGAAGCAACTCACCTTGGTCATCTGCGACCGTACCCCTCAATTTCCCTTCGAGGACGGATTGCGCCTGAACAAGGTTCACGCTTACAGCGGTCAAGAACAAAGCCAGGAAACAGACAATGGCTAAGATTTTCTTTCCTTTTTTCATCTTTCCTCCTTTGTATGATTCTGCCTTATACCCTGTTTCTGCCGGAATGTCCGGCAGAAACAACCTAATGACTTTCCCTTTTGCATCTCTCGTTATTTGACCTCCTTAAAGATTATTTTTGTATGGATCTACACTTTTTTTGCTGAACCCTCTGCCATTATACATTTGTTGCGCAATACGGAACAAAGTTTATTCTTTATGTGAAGAAATAATTCTCACATTTTTTTATTCTTGTCAAGATATTATTTTTTTTGTCGTTGCCCATTCCATGATTGGCCGGTCAGCTCATTTTTTTATCTGTTCCTTTAATTTCGCGATTAGGTCTACCAAAAATTTGGTCTTTCCCGGGTCTGAATATCCATTCTTGGCTTTCTCCAGGTATTCGATCGCCTTCACTAGGTTGCCCTGGTGAATCTCGCATCGGCCGGCCATCTCGAAGTAAGCCGGATCGTCCGGCCTTAAGCTCATCGCTTTTTCGAAAAGGGCCAGGGCCTCGTCCATCCGGTTCTGCCCGAAGAGGATCAATCCCGCGTTGTAGGCGGCGTCGGAATTATTCGAGTCCAGTTCGAGCGTTTTCCGGTAGTGCTCGAGCGCCGTATCCTTATCTCCCTGGTTCTGATAGCAGATCGCCAGTTCGAACTGGGCCGGGGGGAAATTCGGGGCCAACTGGACGACCTGGATCAGGGCATCGATGGCCTCCGTATACATCTGCTTCTTGGAGTAGCTCATTCCAATTAGGTAAAGGGCGTTGGAATCCTTGGGATCCTTGGCCAGCACATCCTTGAGCATGGTGATGGCCCCGTCGTAATCCCTCTTCCTGATCTTTTCTTTCGCCTCCTTGACTACGCCCTCCATCTCTTTCAACCGCATCGCTTCCTGGAGTTGCGTTTCGGAAACGAGGGTGACCGGGGGGATCTTGACCTTCTGCATGGTGTCCTGGCGTGTCGTGAACTTCCATTCGTCCTCTTTCAAGGCGTAACCTTCTTTCTTGAAGGTGACCTTGTAGATGCCGTGGGGAAGACCGGCCAGCTTGAACTCTCCCTTTTTGTTGGTCTTGACCCTGTAGCTTCGGCTCGTGTTGACATCCCGGAGCAAGATCTCGACATCGGCCAGGGATTCTTTTTGCGGATCGAGGACCTTCCCATAAAAATAGTACTCACGGTATTGACCATGGACGGGAAGGAACTGAGCCAGAATAAAAAAGGCTATCAGAACCAGGATAAAGCGGTGAATGCGATATCTCATCGGACACTCCTATTGGATTTGAAGGCGTTGGCTTTTTTTAGGGCCTCGTTCATTTTTCCCGGCTCCTGACGGCGGTTATAGATATCGGCTAGGAGAAAATAGCCGAGGGCCTTGAGCTCGTCCGTTTCAGCCAGGGAGAGACCTTTCTCGACTTCTGCCTGGACCTCGTCGAGCGGAACGTTCTCATAGAGCAGGCCGCGAGCGAGCAGGAGATGGCCCTCAGCCAACTTGGGAGTGATCTTAACGACCTCCCGCATTTGGGCCAGAGAGCCTGGTCTGTCTCCGAGCTTGAAAAGAAGCTTCCCGAGATTGAATCGGGCCTTGAACTCACCCGGATAATTGGCGACCTCCTCGGTGTAAGCTGCCCGGGCCTCTTCGAGCCTCCCTGTCTCCTCATATAGAAGCCCCAGGTTAAAAAGGGCCAAGGGGTATTTCGGGGCTTCCTGGACGACTTGTTTGAGCTCCTTTTCCGCCCTGTCGTATTACTTGAAACCC
>JABUBO010000734.1_pt1 | contig 10767 bp, 12 predicted proteins | sample 7240361 | NCBI WGS metagenome assembly JABUBO01 (sample SAMN07256346, study PRJNA390944) | subsurface metagenome | isolation source: Methane hydrate marine sediment | place: Pacific Ocean: Eastern North Pacific, ODP site
GCGCGAAAAGTAGCCAGATGTCCTTTTTACTTTAACAAAAAGTTAAACAAGTAAACTAGTCCAAATAGGAATTAACATTTAGCTGAAATTTCCTTATTTATCTTTACTTTTTCCTTTTTTATCTTTACTGGTTAAAATAGTATAAAAAGGACAACTCGCTGAGTTTTCCCTCAATTACACCACTGATTTACACTATGTAAAAGTAAAATAGTATAAAAAGGACAACTTGCTGTTTTCCTCAATTACACCACTGATTTACACTATGTAAAAGTAAAATATTATAAAAAGTAAAGCTTGTTTTCAAACAATATGGGTGTGCATCAGCCTTCTTTCTGTTCTTTCATTATCTCACGAATCGTTTTTTCAAGTTCTTTGGGGTCAAGTTGCTTGTACAATAGTTCTTTAGCTTCATAAACGGACTCCAACCGCGCAAATTTCTTTTTCAAGTCTGCGACTTCTCCATCTCTTTCCGCTAGTCTCCCTTCAAGTTGAGTCCTAGTAGCGTTTACCATGCCAAACGTTTCTTCTTGCCTTTTCCCCAGCATTTCCAGTTCAGTCTTTAGACTCTCAATGTATTGATCTCTTTGTTTCAGTATTTTTTCAAGTTGCTCATTGGTGAAGGCTGACATGACCGTTCGACCATTAACGTTTGTAAACTGCATAACTTTCTTGTAGGCTTCCCATCCCTCATGGCTCACATATGGACTAGTGGTCTTTTTGCCAACAAAATGCTTCCATTTATCTTCTGAGCATACAGCAGCCAGTTTATCAGTCAGAAATTTTCTACATATTGTATGAAATCTAACCCTAAATTCTCCGAGCGGAATCTGAGCTTTCGCGAATAGCTTCTTTAAAATCAGATTAACTTCTTTTTCTGGATTTTTGGTTCTGAACTTAATCATCAGCTCGTCTGGGCTTGTGCGCCCTTCCATATCCATCTCTTTGAGCCGTTGCTGTATAGCTTCATGTGCATCTTTATCGATGAAGGGAAAAGCAGAAACGCCCTCTTTTATGGTAGGCATCGAATCTAATTGTATCGGTATTTCTCTGTCCATAAGTGGTTCTAGCTGTCCCCTGCGGATTAACATGAAATCGGAAATTCGCAAGCCAAAGCTGATTCCAGCACAAAGCACATATTCTTCAATCGGATTAGCAACTCTCAAAAGTTGCTCTTTTGTCCTGAGACTCATTGGATAGTCTTTTTCGGGCATACTCACGACTTTTGTTATGACTTCTTTTTGTTGTCTAGTTAAACGTAAAGGGATTCCGACATGAACCATATAACCTCGAATTGCATTAGAAATAGATCTAGCCGTATTATCGGAAAGTTTCTTGTCTCCCCTCTGAGCTTTTTGTTCTTTGAGCCATAAATGAAAATCTACCAAGTGTGAAGCAAAGTCTTCCGCGTCTCGATTAGCTAAAATCCAAGCTTCAGATTTGTCTCCCAAAAACTTCTCAAAATATCGCCATGCCCGCTCATACTGTCTTCGGCTCCCCCCGCTATATTGATTGAGCCATGTTTCGTGATTTCGGGCTGTTTTCCTCTTTGATTCCATTGTTATCTAAAAAATATTCATCGTGCTACCATATAAAGGTTTGTTTTTAGCCTCGTAAAGTAATGTTTTCAACAATGAAGTATTATTAGTCTCCTAATATGTTCTGTGTTACAAGTCCTTACGCGTGGGTTATGAGACTACTAAAAGAATATGTTGCTGGTTTTATGCTTTTTAAAAGGCGGGTTTGCTGCTGGTTTGTTGGATGCCAAAAAATGGCGGGGCTTCCCTGTTTTGTCCCCGACGCGTTTATTCGTTTTTGTATTCTTTTGCTACAATCATTGTTGTCGTCAGGAAAATGTCTGATAACGACCTTAGCTTGTCTGTCAAGAATTTGTCCAATTCAGCCAGGTCTTCAACTAGCACCTTTGCGATGGCGTCGTATTCGCCGTAAAGCTCGTCAACTTGGACAACCTCTTCGAAGTTGGCGACCTTCTCGCAGACGTCCCTTTCAGCACCTGACTTTAATGTAACTAGAATATAACCATAGACTGGCATTCCAATTCATCTCCACAATAACACTTCAGCTCAAAAACTTAAACATATCGTTCAAGTCAAATGTCAATTTACTTTTTTCTGCGTTTTTCCTGTGCTTCTCCTTCGCTGACCCAATACGCTTCCCTATCGCCCGTTTCGTTTACTGTGTGCTCTTTTTTGAAGACTGGAGCCTCGCTTTTATAGCGTTCCACAGCCTCTTGTAGAACCCCGAAAACGTTTTCTCTGTGCGCACCAGCAACCACAACATAAACAAGATCTTCGCCGACACTGAACTCTCCGACAAAATGGTGAATCTGAACATCAACAACGCCCTCCCTCTTCTTCAAATCAGCACATATGTCGCCAAGAACCTTGTTAGCCTGCTCCTCATAGGCTTCCAGCTCTAAGCCTTCTACGTTTTCGCCGCCCAATGTTTCACCCCGAACCACCCCAACAAACGTGGCAATAGCTCCTGCCCTGTGAAAGTCTGACCGTTCTTTAACGGACTGTAGCAAATCAGAAAGGGAAAGTTCTCCCTTTTTGTGGATACCAACATATCCCATACTACAATTCACCCACTCTAGCTACTCTATAGTATGGGTTGTGGTCTCTCAAAAACGATTCTGACTACAAAGCGGACGCCCATTCAAATCAACAGTTCTGTACACCGGATGCTCCTTGAAACGAAGAGTTGTCTCCGATTTCTCGATTGTCCCACTAGGCAACCTTACACAAAACGAACGGACATTTGCTCCAACTGAAGTGAAACGTACTCCACCCAAAAGCTCACCTTTAGTAACTCCAGAAGCTGCGAAAACAAGCTCGTTGCCCTTCGCCAACTCGTTTTCGTTGTAAGTCTTGTCCACATCAACGCCCACATCTATCAGCCGATCCAGCCGACCAGCATCATCCTTCTTGTCTCTCCAAACATTCACAAGCATAGTACCGCCCAGACACTTCACAGCAGTAGCTGCAATAGTTGCCTCAGGTCCTGCACCAGCCCCCAACAAAAGATCAACCCCACTGTCGGGAATACACGCAACAACGGCTGCCGCAATATCACCGTCAGGAAGCAAAAGAATCCGAACCCCAAGTTTCCTTAAACTCTTCAGAATATTCAAATGTCTCTCCCGCTCCAACATAATAACCGTGAAGTTTTCAAGGGGCAACCCCTTCGCGTCGGCAACTGTGGTAACAATCTCTTCGATGGACATGTCTAAGGAAATCTTGCCCATAGACCGACAGTCAGTTGCCACCTTAAAGTAATATCCGTCGTCGGGTAGCACCTGAAGGCAGCCAGCAGGTGCACAAGCAAGAGCGGAAATAGCGTCTTTCCTGCCTTTAGCTGTTGCAGTTGTGCCGTCAACAGGGTCAATGACAAACTCGACTTTTGGTCCTTTGCCGGTTCCAACTTTTTCTCTGTTCAGGAATGCTGGCGCATTGTCTTTGGGTCCTTCGCAGGAAATTACTTCGCCGTCAACTTCAGTTTGATTCAAGACTGCTCTGGAGAACTCGACAGCCTTTGCGTCTACTAGATTCTTGTTTCCTTGACCGATATGTAATGCTGCGCCGACTGCTCCGGCGATGGTGATTCTGGTTAAAGAGGGCGCTAAAGCCCTAAGAGATGCCAAGCTAAACACCACCTCATACTAACGTATAATCACTTGTAAAATGTTTTCGGACAAAAAAATCTGATTGCGGGTAAGTATGTTCAATCTTTGTAGTGGGATAAGGCATATTTAGGTTCACTCACTTTTTTCTGTTACCAGTTAAATGGTTACTACTGTGGATATGGTGATTACTAAATGATTGTAGGTTTGCTGCCAGACACTCACGACAGTCTGCCTCTAATTGACGAAGCAGCAAAGAAACTAAACGAAATGAATGCTGAACTTGTGCTCCACGCTGGAGACTACGTTTTCCCCTTCGTGGCGTCCAACTTTAAACAGTTGAAGGCTCCTCTGATCCGAGTCTTCGGCAACAACGACGGCGACAGAACGTTACTGAAAAAGAAGTTCGCCGAGTTTGGAGCTGACATCCGTGGAAGATTTGCGTTTGTGCTAGTTGACGGATTACGGATTGCTCTGCTGCATGGAGACGAAACGGAGCTTATGCGATCCCTTCTTGAGCTGGAAAGCCACGATGCCACTTGTCAAAACAACTATCAGCAATATTGCCCACAATAAACTATAGGTAAAAAAGATGAATAAAAAAATCTTAATTGTGGTAGCTTTAGTATCTGTTTTAATGGTTTCAGCGATGTATATTATGGTAACTACAATTCAGCAATCTAACGGTGAAACTCCAACCAAGCCAGAACCCATAGAGCCAGAGCCTAAACAAGAAAAATTTACGGTAACGATTCAACCAACCGAATTAACGATGGAACTATTCAAAGAACAGAACATTACCGTAACCTTTGCTAGTACAGGATACGAAGGAGAATTATCGATTCTGATAAAATACAGTTATTTTGGTGAAGAACCCCCAATTACTCTAAGCACGGATATGTTTTTCGACACACCATCAAAGTTAGGAGAGTCAAGGACTATAGGCGCTAACGAAACATTCACCTTTATAACAGAAATTCGTTGGGGTGACACAATCGAAGAATTCACAGAACCAGCAAAAGTTACATTTAGAATAGTTGGTGTCGGCAATCCCAATGTAGGAGAACAGTTCATAGTTATTTCTAATGGTATATCAATAACAATAATGCCGTGAAGTAACGCGCCGTTCTCCTCGGTAACGCTGTTATCGTTTGGATATGTCTTTTTTTGTTTAAAGGGGTTCCTTACACGCGCACGACTGCGTCACCATCGAATCGAAAATGCTAGAGTTTGTGGGTGGCTATTTTTTGTTTCTTGAGAAAATACCACATTAACCATGTGATGATGAAAATAGGGATAATATCTGCGCCTGGCACTAACTCCACCAAGGATACCAATCCAATCCAGCGGAAAATGACAAGGCAAACCAAGATTCCAGCAACATCAAACACATCGCCTACCACTGGCATTGTCAACACTACTGCAGCATACTCGATTACATCCAGTATCACACAAAATACAAGCGAGAAAAGTTCAATTTCGGTGAAGACAAAATATTGGGGAATACGAGTGCCCCTCGTCGTGTTTCTAGGTTGACCAAAACCCATGTCTTTTCCTGAAAATATAGACTTCATGCTCAAATTCTATCTGATAAGAAGTATAAAGCATAATTGTGAGGGCACGAGCGCAACTTAGCTTCTAAATGGATGTGCCTCTTCCTCGAGTGTCATACAACGCCAAGCCCTTCTCCACGGCAGGAACCAGATGAACAGGCACCCCCTCATCTGATTTGAACAAATCCATTAATTCTTCTCGGGAGGTCCGGCAAACAACCTCTCCGCCGCGCCTGTCCCTGAAAACATTTTGGTAAATGTGCTGTTCACTTCTCTATTGGAGATCTCCTGAAGACACAAGAGTTAATTGTGTTTATTTTTTGATCTGAATAATTTGTATCTTTGTAATCGTGGCCAACCAGTTTTTGCGTATTTCAGCATACCAGGGTTTCTCTTCAGCCAATTCATCATGTGAAAAAAGCTTTTTGCCCTTCTGTTGTCTCTTTCTTCAAGAGGCTCGTAACCCAAATTCCGTAGCTCATCAAGGTAAGCAACTTCTGTAAGATCTTGTGCTTCCCCAGTAACTTTAACTCGATGAATTCGGTCTTCACCATATTTTTGTTTCAGTTTCTCGATGACATCATCAAAGATATAGCCCCTGCAAATGTGAACTTCTTCATCTGGCTTTGGTTTCATTTCAGCAAGTATCTTAGAAACAATCTTTGAGGCTTGCTTCAGGTATGCCTTCCGTGAAAAAGGTCCTGCTTTAAAATATTTTACGTCAATAATTTCGTATCGGAATTCTCTGGTTGAATTACGGAATGCGCCGATAACAGCACCAAAAAGCAGGTCACCAGTTCCTGCATCATCTATGATAATGGTCATTCATTAATCCCTTTTTTTATGCAATGAATAAACTAGGGACAACATAAAAAGGATACGTTAATTTTGTAACCACAGAAAAACAAAATTTAACAATCATACACCAACTTTCATTCTCACTTACATTCGTGCCCATAATATGCGCACGTAAAAAACTCGGCGCTGTTATGACAACAAGACGTCCAAGATCAGTCTAATACTGAAAAGAAGAGCAACTGCAGATAAGATCAGCTTCAAAGTTTTCTGGTTTGTTCGTTTAGCAAGCAAAACTCCAACTTGTGCACCAATGATTGTGCCGATTGTGATGGGAATGGCATATTCGATGGAAATATTCTGGAAAAAGCCATGAGTTATTACGCCTGCTCCATTGGTTAGAGCCATAGCAAATTCGGAACTTGCAACAGCTATGTGAGCAGGTACACCAAGCAACATCATGGTTGTGGTGTCTGTGATTCCCCCACCTAACCCAGCTAAGCCAGTGACAAGACCGCTCAGTAAACTGCTTACCATTATTAGACCTGGTCTGCGTATCTTGTACTCAAACACTTTGTTCATAGAATCGCTTACTTTCCTTCCCCACCCGTTACACGTCATGTCCGATTCCTTATTTTTCGTTGAAAAACTTCTTTTTCTCAGGTTTCTCAACATAAGCAAAGAAAGAAAAAGAATAAAAAAGCCGCATATACCGATCAGCAGGTTCTTGGGGAGAATAGTTGTTAGGTACGCGCCAACGATTACGCCGGGAATATCGAATACGTCATAAAGTAAGGCAAGTTTGTAGTCGACTCTCTTTTGCTTAATGTAGCCGATGGAAGCTGAGATGGTTGTACCGCACATCGCTACTAGGCTTATGGCAATGGCACTTTGAGGGGGTAAATTAAAAACTAGAATCAGGGTGGGAACTAGAATGAATCCGCCTCCGAGACCACACATAGATGCAGGTAAGCCTACAATAAATCCCAGCATCAGGAGCACGAAGAATAAGGGAATGCTGATCATGCTGAAGTCCCGCTTTTAAAGCCATAAACTCTTTTGGTTGTTAATAAAGGTAGATTTTTGAGTAGCTAACTTGTTTTGTTCTCGGAGTCGTCAGAGGCTTCTAGTTACTGATGTCTTGTTAGAAATAATACAGGCGTATTATGTAAAGCAGGGCTAGGTGGAGAGGGTAGTAGACGTAGAAGAAGTATTTTCTCCACAGAGGAATTGCAAATCTTTCACTAGATTCTCTGGTTATATTTAGTGACCCGTTTTTGTGAAGAACGATAAACGGTATTGCAGCGATAGAAAGAAACTGGCTATTCAATGGCACTAGGAACAGCGTGTTGAGCAGGACCAACGAAGCAACACCGAACTTCGTGTTCTCCTTCAGGATGTACATGCAGCCCATCATAGCTATTCCATAGATTCCGTAATCAAAAGGTAGAACGAAGGAAGCAACCACGGGAACAAACGCAAACGCTGAACCTTTTTTGAAAAAATAGATGAACAGAAGACCAAAAGAGAGAGTGAAGAAAATGTTGAGTGACTCAAAGGGTCCATAATCTATGGCTAAGAAAAAGGGCACTTGAGAGATCAAGGCGAAGATGAAAAGTCTAGTGAAATAGTATCGAATATTTCTCGTGCTTTCCATCCCCAATATTAGCAGATAAGCAAATAATGGAAAAGAGAGCCGACCAATAAAACGCAGAACATTAAACTCAGGATACAGAACCACTCCAACATGGTCTACAGTCATCGTTATAATCGCTATCCACTTGAGCAACTCTCTCCCAGAATCAAAACCTTGCAGATACAAGCGATCCCTCTTCACAACAAAACTAAGAGGCTACATTCTCTCCGGAGCCTCTATTCCAAGAAGTTTTAGAGCATTTCGGAAAACTATTCGGGTAGCATCCACAAGGGCGAGACGGGCGTCGCTGAGCCCAACTGACTTAGCCTTAATGACGGGCAGTTTCGTGTAGAACCTGTTGAATTTGTCAGCTAACGTGTTGACATAGTCTGCTATTGCGTTTGGTCTTAGATTCTCTGCAGCATCCAAGAAAACCTCAGGAAAACGAGCTAACGTCAAAACTATGTCCCGTTCCATGGGGTCAGTCAAAAGGGAGAAATCAGCGTTTTCAGGCGCTCTAGATGCTTTACGTAGTATGCTGCTGGCTCTAGCGTGGGAGTACTGGATGTAGGGAGCACTGTTTTTCTCAAAGTCCAGCACTCGGTCCCAAGTGAAGACTACAGGTTTGGTTGGGTCCACTGCTATCAGCGCGTATTTGACGGCTCCTTTTCCCACAAACAGTGAAATCTGCTTTTTCTCTTCGTCAGACAGATGGGGAGAACGTTTCGAAACTTCTGCGTAGGCTCTCTCGACGGCTCCATCCATAACCTCGTCGAGGGTGATGTAGCGACCTCTGCGGCTTGACATACGGTGCCCCGGAAGGCGAACTAGACTGTAGGCAAAGTGGGTCAGTTTTGTTATGTAATCGACGTGACCAAGAGCGCTCAAGGCGAGTTTCAGCTGCAGTTGGGGAAGGGTCTGTTCCATGCCAATCACGTTGATGACTCGTTCGGCTCTCTGAAACTTCCACAGATGATATGCAATATCTCGGGTTGTGTATAGGCTGGTTCCGTCAGCCCTCACGAGAGTCAAGGAAGAAAGCTCATGGTCGTTGCTTATGCCTAAGGTCTTTTTGAGGTCAAGGTCCTGAGCAACTTTTTCGGCGTCAAATTCCAGAACTCCATCCGACTGAAAAACGTAGGGTGTTGCCTTCAGTTCGTCGAGAGCACGGTTGACGTCGCCGTTCCAGATCAAGTCGCTCTCCCAATCCCAAGAATCAATACCGATTTCTATCTTGCCGAGGGTTTCCCTGAAGCCCCTGAGACACAGTTCACAGACCTCACGTAGTAACTTCTTTGCTCCTTCTTCACCAGCTTCATATCCGCGTATTAGGTTGCTCACCTGTTCTTCAGGGTCGCTGTCCCTGCTTATTGCATCAAAAAGGCGAGCGAAGAGTTCTGGGAACCGTTTTTCCATGTCTGCCGAAACTGAGGTCCACTCATCCAGTTCCCTCTTTAGCTTCGAAACCTCTTCATTCTTAAGATTCTTTGCTGACGCAACCGCTTTTTTGAGACGCTGAACCTCCAGGATACAGCTTGTAACCGCGTAGACTCCGCCTATGAAAAGGTCAGGTTTACCTTTTGGTTTTGGCTTCCCAAGCTTCAGATAACCATACGCTATGACGGCACTCTGGCGACCAACATCATCCACGTAATAATGGCTTGAGACCCTGTGCCCATGTTCTGTTAAGATGTGAGCTATGGCATCGCCCAGCATTGGATTCCTTGCCTGTCCAATGTGAATGGGATGAACAGGATTAACGCTGGTGTGCTCAAGCAGTATCTTTTTTGGCTCAGAAGTTTTAACGTAACCATACTCAGCATCAAGGGCTCTGGCGGATTCAAGAGTTAAACGAGAAAACGTTTCGGAGTTAACGCGAAAATTGACGTAGCCTGCCCCAGCCGCCTGAACGGACTCAATCAACGGAAGTGCAGAAACGTCTATTGATTGCACAATTTCTTCCGCAATGGTTCGGGGCTTCTTTTTTGCGTGCTTAGCAAGCTCAAAGCATACAGAGGCTGCCAGTTCGCCGAACTCGAGGTTAGGCGGAACCTCAAGCAAGATAGACGGCAAAGAAAAATTGGGATATAACCGTTTTAGGGCATCCTTTAAAACGGTCTCGCATGCGACATATAACTCTGCGAAGGGATTAACGGAAACCATCATGTTTTCTTCCTTTTGTGGCGGGTCCGCGGGGATTCGAACCCCGGAGCTCCGGCTTCGCAGGCCAGCGTCCTAATCCGAACTAGACAACGGACCCAAAACCTGATTTCAGGTTTCTTCTGATGAAAAGAATGTTAACAAGTTAATAAGCCTTAGGAACAACCAAGTTTCACAGGAAGTAACAGGGTGAAGAGGCTTTTTGGGAGAATTCTATTATATATGGATAGTTATATCTGGTTTTGGCGAGTTTGATGTCCGACCCTTCTTCCTCTGATTTGGCGATTATTGAGTCCCAGTTGAAGGGCAGAACACTTCAGATATACTGGTATCTGCTGAGGGATCCAAGTTCTAGTGTGGGAGTCCGCGAGGTTCAGCGGTCCCTAGGGCTTTCCAGTCCAAGCGTAGCTGCTCACCACCTGAATAAGCTGCTGTCCCTTGGTTTGGTGGAGAAGACTATGAGAGGAGAATATCTTCTAAATCAAGAAATTAAGGTTGGTCTCATAAAGTTCTTCAGCAGGATGGGACGGTTTCTTGTTCCCCGCCACCTCTTCTACGCTATTTGGCTCTCCACAATGTTTGCCATATACATAGTAGTGTACAACGTAATTTTGTATCAGCCCACATATTCGGTACACAATATTGCAGCCCTACTTTTTGGGGTCGTCGCCAACATTGTTTTGTGGGTTGAAACGGTGAGGCTCTGGAAAGAAAAACCATTCTAAAAAGGGTGCCTCCATTCTTATCGGAAAAAGAAAATGGTTTTTGTGTTGTGGTGGACAGCAAAAACTTAAATATTTGTAAATATCTAACTATTTACTTGAACCGATATGTGCCCAAACTTTTCATTAGCGTCACCGTTAAGCCTGAAACAAAAAACTGTCTGGTCACTAATACGCGAAGGCTTCTCAGTATCTGCAATAGCAACTAAACTTAAAACCACTAGACAATACATCAACCAAACAAGATTAACCGCAGAAGCC